>Ga0209023_10004987_pt1 | contig 14737 bp, 16 predicted proteins | sample LakOneMetagenome_FD_187468 | JGI IMG/M metagenome (GOLD analysis project Ga0209023, IMG submission 187468) | Freshwater and sediment microbial communities from Lake Erie, Canada (SPAdes) (version 2) | ecosystem: Environmental > Aquatic > Freshwater > Lentic | place: Lake Erie, Canada...
ACCCCATACCGCCGGCGCCGCACTGATCCGGATCCATCGTGGTGTTCTGTGACAGCTGTTGTGAAGTCTGCGACATCGCTGGCGAGACGAATGTCGCGCCGTTAGCGACGATCAGGACCATGAAGAGCAGTTTTCTCATCTTAACCTCGCGGAGAATTGTCCAGGGGCGCAGGGGCCGGGGGAGGAAGGGGGAGGCCCGGCTCCAGCGATTCTGTTGATGTCGAGCCAGCTACCGGAACGGCTGGGTTGTCAGGTTTATGGTTCCAGGGTGGAGGCAGCTTCGGATCGGACCAGATGCCAAAACCCAAGCCTCTTGCACGACGTTCTATGTCGAAATACGCGGGAACCTGTGGCTCCCCGGGAAAATTGAACGCGTACCCAATACCTTCGGCGATCGCCGTGGCGGCGAGATTGGTATCTTCGACAAAGCAATGGGCCAGGATGGTGCCGTTCACATCCGTCGTCACGGACGCACAGTTCACGTCGTGCTTCAGGGTTCGCAGGATCAGCCAGGCGCGCGCCACCTGGCCAACAGGCCACTCGACGCCGTCGGTGCTGGCAACCTGATCGAGCCGAGGTGCAAGATAGCCCGAGAAACGGACGATCTTTCGGGGTTTGATGAACTCTACGGTCGATCCGTCGAGCACCTGCACGCGCCCGTAGACCTGCTTTGGCACCGTTCCGTCGCTCATGTTCTGTGCCTGTGCCGGCAATATCGTAGCAAGCAGGACAACTGCCGCGATGGCGCTGACGGATTTCATCGCTCACCGACCGCGCTGTTTGAAGATTGATGTTTGCTCTGCCCTACGAGAATGGAAACAGGGTGCGGAAGATCGACATAGGCCCAGAGCCCCTCTCTCGCTTCACGGGCGCCTTGCTCGACAACCCGATAGCCGGGGACGGCAAGCTGACCTGATGGACCGACCGCGGCAAAGCCCCATCCCTGGGCGATCATGTAGGTGGCGAGATCGTAGCCCGTTTTGCCGGTCGTCGTCTGGCAGACGACAAGCAGGTTGTTGGCGTCAAGCTCCCGGATGGTGGTGCAAACGGGTTTGCTGTCGCGGACGATGGCCTGCGCCATGATCAGGTTCAACTTGCCACAGTCACGCTTAACGCCCGGCGCGATCGTCACCGATGTGCCACGCAGACAGGCCTGAAAGCCGTAGAGCCGGTAGCGCTTGCCGTCGGCGATCCAACTATCGGCGGTTTCAAATTGGGCAGTCGAGGGAAAAGGTACGAACTTGCTGGCATTCCCGTAATCGGGTGAGGTCGAGTTGCTGGTGTCGGGCACCCGCGCCTGGACAAGAACCGGTGCCCGCTGGGTCGGCACCCGAACAGGCGGCACAGCCGCCGCAACGGCGTAGACGAGAGAGCTGGCGACGGTGGCAACAAGCATGATTGTCGAGACCCGCATCAATTCGTCTGGTTTTGCCGATACCGTTCGCCATAGGGATGCTGGAACGAAGCGTTCGACCAAATACCGAGATGAGCCTTTGCCGCCGTCGCTTCGGCGACAGCGTATTCAGGAAACAGCGCCGTTCCGTTCGGCGTTCGAGCTGCGAAGGCCAGCCCACGGCGAATAAGGTATTCGGACAGCGGCTGCGCGCGGCCGTCGGCGTCCATGAAGAAGCATTCGGCGAAGCGGACTGGGGGATTTCCGGTATTTGAACCTAAGAGATGGCAGGGAAACGTTCCACCTGCGGGGCCTGCGGCCGTTTGCAGCGCGGCACTGAGACCGGCGAGCGACAGCATGGTGCATGACGCCCGCATGCCGCCCAGTTGGAGTTGCTGCGTAGACTGACAGCCCTGGGCGCCGGCCAGCCTGATAATGGTGTTTTCGGCATCGACAAACGCATTACCGGTCAATGCGGCCTCGGGAATGACAGTCTCGAGTTTCAGGTCGATCGTCAGACTGGCCGAATCCAATGCCCGCTGCGGTCCGGGGATCAGATCGCGCCCGTTTGCATAGGCATTCTGGTAGTATTCGACAAACTTCGCAGAGCCAGGTGCCGTTGCCTGTTGGGCAGCTGCGGGCGCGGCCGAAGCCGCCACGGTAGCGATAGAAAACAGCGTAATTGCGTGCATTTTCAGTTCGGCCTTCAACAGACGACCCAAAAATACTATACATCAGAATTATACGATAGTGCAATCTCGTAAGGGTTCCGAGACTGGATTTCTAAGGCAAGCGCGGTCAAATTGTACGGACGATGACGATGATTAGGGCGATAAAAAAAGCGGTGCAGGCCTTCTGGATGCTGGCCGGCCTTATCATGCTCTTCGTCTGGATTGCCTTTGGTGGTTGGATTCTTCTGTGGATCGGGTCGTCCATGTTTGGGGCGACATGGGCCTCTGCGATCGGGTCCTGGGGTTATGATTTTTATCTCCAGCACTTCTGGGTGAAATTGCTTTCCATCCTGGCATTCCTGACCCTGATCGGTGCGATTTGCGGCGAGACGCCGAGGCGTCGTCTCGAGCCGGATGCGAATTATGAAGCTCAGCGGAAGAGGGAGGAGGAGATGCGAAACCTCGCTGATGAGACGATCATTGGTCAACGCAATTTGAGTGCATCACGATGCGCATGGGACCGGTCAGCAGGATTACGCTAGGGTCGTTGTCTGGCGGCCAAGAATTCGAGCGGCGCCGCTCCAACGGTTAATGCGAGGCAGGCGAGCGTCAGTACAGCAGAATCTTGCCGATTGGATCGTCGATGCGTGGTGTCAACTAGGATCAGCGGCGCGGCGACCGCCAAGCCAATGGAGGCGAATGCTACCCGCGCGGCATTCGCTTCGCCCTGTCTCCGGGGTCTTTCGTCCCACGCGCCGACGCGCCCAGGGGATCAGGCACGAAATAGATGACGAATCGTCATCCGGGGTACGCCGACGTATCCGAAAGGCGCCTGTAACCTGATTGAGCATGCCTGGCTCCAGCGCTGCCAAGGAAGGCGCCCCCCATATCGCCCCTCCTTTCCGGCCTGAATCCGGAGGACCCAGCGCGGCCCGCAGGCGGGGGCTGTGCCAGATGTGACATTGGAATTGCCGCGAATGAAATTATACGATAGTGATATTTTTGAGATAATAAGCGCTGTCCTCTGCTAGTCGACGGAGGTGCTGGAGCCGTAGGTGCCGGCCGACCACAAAAGTCAGACGGACGGGGCGAATGAGGAAGTTCTCGCCGGATGACGTGGCGGCAGCATGTGAACGAATGCGACGCCGTGATTATGATGAAGTAATCGTCCGGCGCCCGAGACGACGATACCGACCACCATGTCGGGAAGGATAGCAGGGACGGCGTTGGGTGTCTGGCCGCGCGAACTTGAAGCCAATTAAGGAAGCAGACTCGACCATGACCGAGGTCTGGTCGACGGACTGGTACCTCGTGCCATTGCAATATGACTGTCTGCATTGTGGGGCGCAGACGGGTGGCCGTGGGTTGGTACTCGGTCCGAACACACAGATATCAGATGGTATCGCGGACGGGATTTGGGAGATTGAGCGACTGGCTGCCTATGCCGCCGTTCGTGAATGGCAGCGACCGAGGCGGCAAGGATGCGATTTCATCACGGGCTTGAGCGAAGCGAGGTTACGCTTCAGTGAGGATGAGTTGCTGCTCATCTGCGAGCATTGTGGCGGAGAGAACGGGCTGGACGTCGTGACGCCAACGGCGATGGAGAATTTCGTGCAGTGGGGATCGCTGCACGCGCTACGCAACGAGCGGCGAATGATCGTCGCCAGAGCGGCAGACATTGCGAGGTTTCACGATGGGACCGTCGTCGATTCCGACGGGATAGTGGGTCCGTCATTCGCAGTGGTGGCCCGCGGGGCTTGCCACAACGATATTCGCGGCCAGGGACATATCGAAATCCTTCTGGACCTGTCAGCCGGGCATTATGCTTGGTCGACGATGTTCGAGAACCACGGCGCAGAAAATGCTTGGTCGGTGCTCTCAGCGGTTTCGGGCAGGCAAATCGCGGCGATGGTGGACCAATTGGCGCAGGCGGAGATCAGCCTGACTTCTCTGAGCTGCGTCGACGATTGCGGGCCCGTTTGTCTGTTCGCATTTCAGCGGATTGTCGATGGACTGGCGGAAGGCGGCTATGCCTGGGCCGAACAGGAGAGTTGAATGAAGGTTCCGGCCGTAGCGGCAATGGCGATGGGTATGGTTGTGGCGGGATGCACATCGCCGGTTGCGCCCTTGAGTTATTCCGTTCCACATCCGTGGTCCGGGCTGAAACTGACCCAATGCAAGGCCTACGGAACATTTTCGGAATGCCAACTCGTACAAACAGCAAGGTCGGAATACCAGGCATATCGGCTCGGTCCGGTTCAGCAGCAGAACCGTCGGTTCCAGACGTTGAGCGACGACTATCAGTACCAGATCTCGGGTTGCACCCAGCTTGAGCGCGTAAACCGCCCGTTGCCGAATTACCTCTGCCGTATCCGAGACTATCGGACCGGAGTGGAGGCCGGATCGGTGTTTGTCAAAGGCGGCACCGCAGTCAACCTGGCGAGATTTCTGGGCGATCCGGAGCAGCTGCGCTATCAGTGGAAGCGCGATCCGTGGGAACGGAAGGCGCGCTGATTCCTGCCTCAGCGCCGACAAGGCAACTGGGACATCACCAACAAAATTATACGATAGTGATATTTTCTGCTTGACCAGAGCGCCTTGGATTATACTACAGTGTAATCCAAGATCGAAGCGTTCAGGGTCAAAATGCGGTTATCGACCGGGAGAGTGACGCGTCCTTTAGGCATCCACGGCCTGCAGGCTGTCGTACTGATGTACGCGATGATGCCGCTCCACGCGTCCGGCGGGGAGCTGGACATCCGGCGTTCGGGAGCGGTGACGCCGCTGAGCGACCGGGCGTTTTCTGTTCGCGCCGGCAGCGAGAACATTGTCCAAGAGGCAGAATCGAAAGCTGCTCCCGTGGCGGATCGCGTGAACGCCGTTCGAGCGACCGTCAATGTTTTTGCTTATCAAGTCGGGGCTCTCGACGTTGATCCACCGCGCGACTTGACGGCTGAAAACAGGGCGGATGCTGCCGACCTGATACCATCGCCGGAGATTGGCAAGGCTGGCGCAACGGTGCGGTCTGACCTGCTCGCCGGCATACCTGACGACCTAGCGCGGTTGATCGTCCAGGCGGCGCGAAAAGAAGGCGTCGATCCGAATTTGATGCTTTCGATCGCCCGCGCCGAGAACGGTGCTTTCGATCCCACTGCGGTCAGCGGGGCAGGGGCGATTGGGATCATGCAGATGGTGCCGGAGACGGGAGCGGCATACGGCGCGAGCGATTTGACCGATCCGACGCAAAATGTACGCGCGTCGGCGAAATTCCTGAAAGTGCTGGTCGATAAATACGCCAATCCGATGCTCGTGGCCGCAGCCTACAACGCCGGCGAACCGAGGGTGGATGTGCGCACTTCGTTACCTCTGATCCGCGAAACGGCCGACTACGTCACACGAGTGGTCGGCCTTTACACCCACGCATATGCGCCGGGCGACATCCAGGCCGTTGGTCGGATGCGCAAAGGCCCCCGATCGAACGGAGCGTCCAACGTGGTGGTCGGCAACAGCTTCAGCCCCGCACGGTCGACGATGTTGGTGTTTTCCGCAAATCGCCCCGGTCACGAAGGGGCTGAGGTGGCCGAAGAGACAGAGTCAACGGGCGGGCCTGTGAAGGTAAGAAAGGACGGCAGCTTATGAGCAGCATGAAGGCGTTTTGTAGCGGGCTGAAAGACGTCGGCCGGAGAGGGTGGAGTTCGCCGCGCGGCAAGCGAGTGGTCGTGCATTCGACAATGGCGACGTTGAGCGCGGGAATCTTGTTCATGTCGGCGATCGAACCTGCGGCGGCGCAGAATCTGCAGGCTTTGCAGAACGCCGCCGACCGAATTGTCCAGTTCTTCACCGGTCCGTTCGGACGCAGCATCGGGGCGATCGCCTTTATCGGCATGTTTCTCGCCGCTGCGTTTGGCTATTGGAGCTGGGGCGCGCTTCTACGGGTCGGGGGGTCGCTCGCCGGCATGTTCGCGGCTGCGGAACTAGTCGATTTTCTGGCGGGCGGTGCTGCGGGGTAGGGGCCTTCGTCATCATGACAAACAGAGACGAAGAAGAGATCGTGGACACCTATCCGGTCATCCTGGCAATGACACGGCCACCGACGGTGATGGGTATTCCCTACACCTTCTTTCTGGCGGAATGCTTTACCTCTCTCATGATGTTCCTGGCACTCGGATCCATTCTCTGGTTCCCGGCCGCCTTCATCGTCCAGCATTCGATTTTGTACCTTGTGAGCACGAAGATCGATCTGTGGTTCTTCGACATCCTGCAAAAGCACAGTGGATGTGGGGTCAATCCGCTCGGAAGGCGGATCGGCGGTCGGATCAGGACTTATGGCAAATGACGACTGTTGCTGGTGCATTGAGGTCGAACCTCAGTCGGGGATGGGACATCTTCGCCGACAAGGGGATATCGACGCATGTGCCGTATTTCGCGCCGATCGAGAACGGGATTATTCGGCTCAAGAACGACTGCCTTATCACGACGGTGCGTCTCAATGGGTTTTCCTTCGAAACCGCGGATATCGATACCGTCAATCTGCTTCAGCGCCAACGCAACACCGCTTTCCGGGCGATTTCGAATCTCGCCAGCTTCGCGCTGTACACGCATGTCGTCCGACACAAGGTGAAGCCATCACTTCCCGGCAGCTTCGTCGATCCCTTCATGGCCCGCATGGACGAGGTCTATCAGGCGAGCATCTCAAGGAACGAGATGTTCGTGAACGACACCTACGTCTCCCTGGTGGTCCGCCCGGTGTTCAGGAAGGGCACGTTGCTGAGCCGCATTCTCGGTGCCGGCGGCTCGATAGTGGCGCGGGAACAATTGCGCCACATGCGCGACAAGCTGCTCGAGGCAACGCGTGCGCTGGAAAAGAGCCTCGATCCGTACGGGCCGCAGGTCCTGCGCGATGTTAAGCGCGTCGAGGTGACAATGACGGACGGTCGTCGGATTTATCGCGACGTCAGCGAGGACATGGCCATGGATCCCGATGCGCGCGTGGTCTGGTTCTCGCAACAGTGCGAGTTTTTCTACACGCTTCTCAACGCCGGCAAGGTTCGGCCGATGCTTCTGAGCAACATGCCGATCGACGAGATGGTGCCGTCGCGGCGGACTACATTCGGCAATCGTACGGTCCATCTGGAAGGGGATGCGCGCGGCGAGGATCGCTATGGCGCGATGATCTCGTTGAAGGAGTATCCGCCGGAGACAGGCGCCGGCATGCTCGATTACGTGCTCAAACAGCCCTTCGAGATGGTGGTCACCCAATCGCTGTCATTCGTCGACGATCAGGCGGCCCGCTACAAGATCGATCGTCTGGATCGGCAATTGTCGAAATCCGATGAAGGCGGCTCCTCGATCCAGAGCGATCTCGATTTCGCGCGCGATCAGTTGGCGCGAAAGAATGTGGCGTTCGCCGAGCATCATCTGACCGTGATGCCGATCGCAAGGAGCATGGATGCCCTGGACGAGGCGGTGGCCGTGATCGGTTCGGAGTTCGGCGCCCTCGGCGCCAGCTATGTGCGCGAGGACCTCAATTGCGAACCGTGCTATTGGGCGCAGTTGCCGGGCAACCAGGCCTATATCGCCAGACGGGCGACGATCTCGACATTGAATTTTGCCGGTCTGTCGTCATTCCACGCCTATCCCTATGGCAAGCCCGACGGCAACCATTGGGGGCCGGCAATCACGATTTTCGAGACGACGTCCGGGACGCCGTTCTTCTTCAATTTCCATCAGGGCGATGTCGGCCATACGACGGTGTTCGGCCCGACCGGCTCCGGCAAGACCGTACTGATGTCGTTCCTGATCAATCAGGCTTACCGGGTCAATCCGAACCTGAAAGCAGTGATCTTCGACAAGGATCGAGGGTTGGACATCATGGTGCGCGCCGCCGGCGGCACGTACATGACGCTGGAGCCGGGGGAGCCATCCGGCTGGAATCCCCTGATGATGGAGAACACGGAAGAAAGCCGTGTGTTTCTCTATCGCCTGATCAGCTTCATGCTGAAGCCGAGCCGCGAGGGCGAGTCGCTGACCCCGCAGGAAGAGCAGATCATCCGCTCCGCGATCAAGCAGATCATGTCATCGGGCGATGTGAAGTTCCGACGCATGTCGGCGCTGCGCTCCCTTCTCGCTGGATCGCAGCGGACCGAAACGGGTCTCATGGCGCGGCTCGATAAGTGGGTCGAAGACGGCCAATACGCCTGGCTGTTCGATAATGCCGAGGATCGTCTGGACATTTCCAGGCCGATGATCGGCTTCGACATGACCTCGATACTGGAAGATCCGCAGGCCAGGACAGCCGCGCTCCTCTACATGTTTCATCGCCTCGACAAGATCTATGACGGCAAGACGCCGGTGATCAATCTGATGGACGAAGCCTGGAAGCTCCTGGACGACGAGGAGTTCAAGCGCTCGATGAAGGACTATTTCAAGACCATCCGCAAGCGCAACGGAATGATCATTTTCGGCACGCAGTCACCCGATGATGTGGTGCGGTCGAGTGTCTCACGCACCATTATCGAGCAGACTTCGACCAACATCTTCTTTCCATTTCCCAAGGCCGACGAGGAGAGCCTCAAGAAGCCGTTCGGCTTGTCGGATGCCGAATTCACCTGGGTCAAGGAGGGGGACCCAGCCGCGCGCTTCGTTCTCATCAAACACGCCCGCGACAGCGTCGTTGCCCGTGTCGACATGAGCCACATGATAGAATTCGTGCGGGTGCTGTCCGGCCGTGAGGATACGGTGCGCCAGGTCGAGATGTTGCGCGAGGAGCATGGCGAGGACCCGCGCGACTGGCTGGACAAATTCTGCGAGTGGAAGGGGTGAAGCGATGCTGCGACCGATGTTGCGCAAGACGATCGTGGCGGCATTGCTGGCAGGGGCGACGTTGTCGTCAGCGTTCGCCCAGGTTCCGGTCATTGACCATGCTCGGGAAAAAATCCAGCAGACGACCCAGCAATGGTACGACAATTACCAGAAGAACCAACGGACCACGCGTGGCAATTCAGGCGATACGACGAACAGCTATGCGCCAGGGCAGGGCGTTGGTGGAACGGACTGCTCGTCCTTTGGAGGCGGCGCCGGCTGGGACGACCAGGTCGGCCCGAACAATCCGCGCAATGCCACCCAGGAGCAGATTCGCCAAATGGTGGCGGATGAAGCCCGGCGCCAGGGGGTCGATCCGAATTTCGCTATGGCGATCGCGGAGCAGGAATCGCGGTTTCGCCAGAGCGCGGTTTCGGCCGTCGGCGCTCGTGGCGTGATGCAGTTGATGCCTGCGACCGCGGCAAAGCTCGGCGTCAATCCTTACGATCTTCAGGGAAATATCCGGGGCGGGGTGGCGTATTTGAAGCAGATCATGGGCATGTATCCCGGCCGGTTAGATCTGGTTGCAGCCGGCTACAATGCGGGACCGTATAGGCAGTCCCTGCAAAACGGCAACATACCGGCAATTCGCGAAACCCAAAACTATGTGAATGTGGTCAGCCAGTATTACAACCGCAACAAGCGGCAATATGGCGATCAAAGGCCCATGGGATCTCCAGTCCCTCAAATGGTTTCGGCGCCGGCAGGCTGTGGCGAGGCCATCAAGGAGGCGGTCGATCGCAACACGGAAGCGCAGTTGCAGCGGGCCCAGACATGGAACGCTTTCGCCGGTAAGGCGCTCGAAGCGAACCAGTTAAAGCAGCAGACGATGCTCGGGCAGATGAAAGAGGCATCGGCCTTTTTGCGGGGATCGGGCAGCGGCCAGAACGGCAATTTCGGTGACGGCTCGGGCGAGATCAGGGTTGCCGAAATCGCCTGCCCGTCCTCGGTGGTGAACACCGGGTCGACACGTTGCTATGCGGTGCCGCCGCAGTCGTCGACCTCTGATATCCAGCGGCTGCTTCAATATCTGCAGGAGCAGGCGCGGACGCGGGGTCTCAACGCCACCTTCGCAGCGATGGACGACGATGTGGTCGGATTGGTCGCGGTCGTCGACAGCCGACGAGACCAGTGAGTGAATGGAACGGTAACGAAGCGGAAGGACGTGAACCGATGAAGACGATCATCCTTGGAAGTGCTGCCGCACTGCTGTTGTCGACGGCGGCCTTTGCGCAGGTGCCCGTGACGGATGGCGCCAATACGGCGATCAACGACAAGATCAAGGCTCTCACGTCTCAGATCCAGTCGGACACGACCATCATCAAGGACAACACCACAAAAACGTTGCAGGCGATCACCGGCGACAGAACGCAGGACGCCGGCCAGTTCTCGTCGCTGGCGACCAGCGGTGGATTTACGATGAGCCAAGCCCCGGACTTTGGGGCGATCCTGCAGGGAAACCAGGCTTCGTTCGGCGGGATCGGGGGACAATTCCAGAATCTGGCGGCGCAGGTGATCAACGGCCTGAACCTCGTCAAGATGGTGAAGGACGCGGTGACCGGCGGCGAACTCACGGGTGCGAACCAGGCTTACAATCAAGGTGTTCAGACGCTCACCTCCTTGACCGCGATGACGGACGCCATGAACGCGGCCTCGAAAGAGCGTACGAACGCATTCACCAATGCCGCAGGCCAGATCGGTACAGCCCACGATATGAAGGGCGCGCTGGAACAGAACACGCAGATGGTGTTGCAGGGGAACCAGACCGCCAACGAAGCGGTCGGCGCCTTGAACAACGCAGTCGTGCTGGAATCACAGCGGTACAAGGCAGCGCTTGCCGAGCAATCGCAGTTTTTGAAGACCTTCGCCGCCGGTTCAGCCCGCAGACGGAATGGCCAGCAGCCCGGTGGACAATCCGTCAGGGAGCAGCTCGAACAATTCGAGGCTCAATCCCAGTGAGGCGGCTCCTATCCATCCCCTTGCTGGCCTGTCTGATCGGCCTTGGCGGCTGCGCCGGCGGCAAGGAGCGTCTGGCAAGTTGCTCCGCAGATGAAAACCCTGTTGGCGAATTGGCTTATGGGCAGGATCCGGCTGCGAACAATGCCGGTGAGGTCATTGTGCAGCAGATGACCGACGAATGCGGCCCGATGCGGCCGGTGAACCAGTTCTGATCGGGGACGTATCCAGATGGATCCGCGTGACGGCCTCACCAACTTTTACGGAACCGCGCTCACCTATTTCGACAAGATTAACCAGGATACGATCGAACGCGCCTGGGGGCTGTTTTCCGACAACCAGGGACTGGTCACTTCGCTGCTCGCCCTGTTCCTGATCATCTATTTCCTATGGGGGGCATTGGGCCGAACCCGTATCAGTTTCCAGGACATGGCCATCACCGGCTGCAAGGTTTCGCTTGCTTATGCCTTCGTCATGTCCTGGTCGGTATTCCATGAGGAAGTTGGCCGGCTGATCCTTGAAACGCCGGAACAGTTGGGTGCTGCACTCTCTTCACGCATGGCGGGGATCGCCGGCGGCGCCAACATGGCGGAACAGGTCCGCGAGGTCGCCGAAAAAGTCTATGAGTTTGCCTCCGCGATCGCGACCGCGCAGGCCGGTGGGTGGATCGGTTCGATCGTCGGCGCGCTGCTCGATCTGTTCATTGTGGGCGGCGGGTTGATCCCGATGCTCCTGGTGCTGACCGGCGTGACGCTGTTTGCGAAAATGACGGTCGCCGTGATGCTGGCGGTGGGGCCGATTGCCATTCTGTGCAATTTCTTCGGTATGACCAAATTTGTGTTTGAAGGCTGGGTAAAAGGAATAGCCTTCGGAATATTCACGCTGCTTTTCTCCTACATCATCGCCGGCTTCTGCTTCGGATTTGTCCGCTCCTATCTGGATTCAATCCAGATCGCGACGGCAACGCAGGAGGAGTCGTTCGGCGTGGCCGCCGGCCTGGTGCTCTATATGTTGGTTGTGGCGGCGTTCGTAGTCCGGGTGCCGTCATTGGCGCAATCGTTCGCGTACGGAACATTGTTCCACGGAATATCTACTGCTGGCGGAATAGGCGAATCGTTGCAAACGGCGAGTAACCGCGGTTCGAGAGCCGCTAATCTTGCGACGAGCCTCAATCCGGGCGGTGTTTCGGGAACCGCGGTGCGAGGCACGATGGCGATGGCCGGTGACATGGGCCGGGGAACCCGCACCATGGGGCGGATGCTCGCCAACCGAATGCGCGAGCGCTCCGGATAGAAATCCGGAGCACGGGGCTGGCCATACTTTTCTCTTTTCTTCTACTATCGTGTAATTTAGGATTATCCTATCGTGTAATCGCAGGTGTGCCGTGCGCGGCGATTCTCGGGATCCATACGGAGATGAATTCGGGTGGCGTTGTTCAAGAAAAGGGCATCAGGAGAGCCCGAGGGGAAAGTTCCAGGTCCCGAAGAAATCTATCAGCAGCATTTGACGTGGGGTGCGCGGCAGCGGTCGCTCCTTTCGCTGCTTGCCCTCGCGCTCGGCCTTGCGGCCGTTGCGGGATGGGTTGTTGCCGGCATCTCGGTTTGGGCTTCGGCGCAGTTGTTCCCGCTGAAATCGACCGAAATGGTGCCGCTGATTGTCGATAAGGCGACAGGCTACATGGAGACGGTGACGACGCTCGACAAAGACAGATCGGTCTCCGAACTGCAGGCGGTGAGGGCGGCCTTCATCGGCAACTACGTGATCAAGCGCGAGACTTACGATCCGCGGTACCTCGCCGACACGTTCGACATGATCCAGCTGTGGTCCGATCCGAACGGGCGGGCGTTCCGCGAATATGAAGAGCAGATGAACCCGAGCAATCCGAAGTCATCCGTCAAGAGGATCGGCGCGGAGGGCGATGTCCGGGTGAACCTGCTTTCCGTCAACCCCTTGAACAACGAGACGATGAACGTTCGTTTCGAGACGGAAGAGCGCCGCCAGGGCGGTATGGCCAAGGTGGATCGGTGGTCGGCGACGGTCCGATATAGGCAGGGCAATCTGGAGATGAGCCAGAGGGTGCGGATGTTCAATCCGCTGGGATTCCTGGTTACCGACTATACCAAGGTTCCGGAAATGATGCCGAGCGGGCTCCCACAATGAGGAGGATGGGATTGGCGGCGCTGACGATCGTGTTGAGCGCGACATTGGCACGCGCGGAATTGGTGGCGCAGCCTGGACGCTTTGATCCCCGCATTCGCACCGTCCCTTATTCTTCCGAACAGGTCTTCGAAGTCACCGGCACCTACGGAATGGTCACGATGATCCTGTTCGGCAAGGACGAGGAGATCACCCAGGTCGTTGCCGGCGACACTGTCTCCTGGCAAATCCTGACGTCGGCCGACCGACGCTCGCTCACGCTGAAGCCGATGGAGAAAGACGCGGCGACGAATATGTCGGTGGTCACCACGAAACGCACCTATTCGTTCGAGCTTTTGGTGAACGATTCGAAAAGCCAACGAAATCAGACGTACAAGCTTCGATTTTCCTATCCCGAAGACGCCGGGATGAAGGGCATGGCCGAGTTATGGAGACAGGCCCAGGAGGCGCAGAAAAATCCGAACATCAAGAATATCCGTCGTGACAAGGTCAACTACGACTACGGCTTCAAAGGCGATCCCGGCGCGAAGCCGGTGTGGGTGTTCGACGACGGAATCAAGACCTTCATGAAGTTCTCGGGCGCCACGCCGGCTATCTTCGTCGTCGACAAGAAGCTGCGGGAATCGCTGGTCAACTATCGTCGCGAACAGGACTACATCGTGATCGACGCGGTATCGCGTCAATGGACGCTTCGCTTCGGCACGGAAACGGAAACCTGCCTGTTCAACCTGCGCACCGGGCTAGCCGATGAGCCGCCACCGATCGAGGGCGTGGTTGGGCCGAAACCGCTGGGAAAGAGGGGGGTGTCTTCGAGCAGCCCTTCGGTCGGAAACATGAGGTAGGCCGATGTCTGACCCGCAGTATAGACACGGTATCGAGAATGAGGCGACGATCGGCGGCTCTGTGCGTCGGCGCGGAATCGGCATCGGACGGCCTTTGGCGTTGTTGGCCGCGCTTTTCGCCATCGGCGTTGTGCTCTATCTGGCCTTCTCGACGCCACCTGAAAGGGTTGCGACGAACCAGTCGGAACCCGAAACGTTCGCCCCGGTGAGGGCTCCGGAAAGCCCGGGGTTCAATACTCCGCCGCCTCCGCCGCCAATCCCCACCGTGGTTGTGCCGGAGGCGCCGCCGCCCCCTCCGCCGCCACCGCCCGTGGAACAGGCGGTGTTGCCGCCCGTGCTGGAACAGCCGGTCGATTGTTCGAACGGAAACAACCCCGACGATCCGAAGTGCATCGAACTCGAACGTCAGCAGAAGTTGCTCGAACGCGTGAAGGCGAATGCAATGGTCTACGACCAGTCGCGTGGCCAACAGGGAATGGATGCTGCGCAAGCGTCCATGCAGCCGGGTGGTGATGGACAAGGGATGCCTGGCCTGAATGGCGGCGAAGATTTCTCAGGACAGGCCGGCCCCGGAATGAATGGCCGCGACGGCACGGGCGGAGACGCCAGCAGGGCGTTTCTGGCGGCGATGGGAAACCAGGATGTCACGGTTTCACGGGCGGTCAAAAACAATCGAACTGACGCCTGGATTGCCCAGGGCACCATGATCCTAGGCACGCTGGAAACCGCGATCAATTCGGACCTCGCCGGCATGGCAAAGGCAATCGTCCGCGACGACGTCTACTCCTTCGACGGGCGTCGCATCCTGATCCCGGCCGGCTCGAGCCTGGTCGGCGACTACAAGGCTGACATTCAAC
>Ga0209023_10004988_pt1 | contig 14733 bp, 11 predicted proteins | sample LakOneMetagenome_FD_187468 | JGI IMG/M metagenome (GOLD analysis project Ga0209023, IMG submission 187468) | Freshwater and sediment microbial communities from Lake Erie, Canada (SPAdes) (version 2) | ecosystem: Environmental > Aquatic > Freshwater > Lentic | place: Lake Erie, Canada...
ATTTGTTCCTTACCGCTACCGCTTTCGCCATATATGATCACACTGAAATTAGTAGGTGCTACCAGGTCTATCTGTCGTATGATTGTCGCAAATTCGGGGCTATCTCCGGTTATGTAATTATCATTTCCGGTACTCGCGCTCTTGGTCTTTACGCTCGTAGACGCTGAAGTACTCGTTGTAGCTTTTACTACCGGCGCAACTTTTGCATCTTCAGAAAGTGCCTTCTTGATGGTTAGTAATATTTCATCAGGGAACAAGGGTTTTGTTACATAGTCATACGCGCCCAGCTTCATCACTTCCACTGCGTCTTTTACATCGCTATAGCCGGTTATTATGATCACAGATGCTTCTGGATGAGCCTCTTTGATCTTACCAAGCAGTTCCACGCCCGTCATATCATCAAGCCTGAAATCGCATAGAACAAGATCAGGTTTATTTTTCTTCATCCAATCTATCGCAGCCTGCCCGCTGTTTGCACTCGCAACAACATACCCATTCCTTGTAAGGAAACGGGTAAGAAGCAAGCACATATCATTATCATCATCTACTACAAGTATTTTGTGCATATATGGTTCTATGTGTTTTGTCGTGTGTGTGTGTCAAATATAATCATTTAAAGTCGCAAGGGCCATTGCTTTTTAGCATTGCTTAGGCCCATACGGCTCTTATCTGTGCTATTGGCACTTGCATTTGCTCCCTGTATTTTGCTACAGTTCTGCGCGCTATGTTGTAACCTTTAGTAGCCAGTAGATTTACAAGTTGCTGGTCTGTATAGGGATGCTTCTTATCTTCGGATTCTATTGCATCACCTATTACCGATTGTATCACCTTATTACTGATTACTTCACCCTTTTTATCAGCTATACCTTCACTGAAAAGCTTTTTAAGGTATAGCAGGCCGAAGTGTGTCTCTGCATATTTATTGCTGGTAATACGGGATATGGTTGATATATCCAGGCCGGACATATCAGCTATGTTGCGCAGCACCATTGGCTTCAGCAGGCGTATATCCCCATCAATAAAGTAATCATGTTGCAGTTCTACTATGCATTGCATAATGCGCATCATGGTGTCTTCCCGCTGCTTTACTGCATTTACGAACCATTGTGCACTGCTTAGTTTACTCTTTATATATTGGTTGGCTGTTTTATCCTTTTGGCTCACCTGGCTTGCCAGCTGATCGTGCAAAGACTGGTTTACAAATACCGAACCGGACCTGCTCGAAAATAAATTTACCTGTATATTGTCACCATAGTTGGTAATAATGTAGTCTGGTATGATGGTGTTCTTGGGGTCGTGACGGGATATTTCAGTTACAGGGTAGAATTTCAGGCTGCCTATGAGATTAAGTATTACTCTGAGTTCTTCATCATCTATTTTCAGGGTATGGTGTATCTTTTCAAACTGGCGGTGCATCAGGTCATTATAATGATGTTCCAGCAGTTTGATGGCACACTTTACATCCGGGCGCTTTACATTCATTGCACGAAGCTGTATCAGTAAGCATTCCTGTATGCTGCATGCACCTATCCCTATCGGATCCAGGGTCTGCACAATCGAAAGGCCTCTCTTTATCATGGATTCCTCTACCACATTCTGAAAATGGAAAGACATATCATCTGCTACTTCATCCAGCGGACGGTCCATAAGTCCCTGCGGGCTCAGAATGTCGATAATATACTCTGCAGTGTCCATGTCTTCCTTACACAAGTCACGCATATGTAGCTGCTGTTTCGCATCTTCTTTAAATGTGCTCACATCTACTATAGCTGCATTTGGGGCCACCTCGGTATCGAAATAATTTTGATAGTCTGATTTGTAATCGGGCACATCATCATACATTCGTTCTTCCGACGACTCAAAGTCTTGGGTACTGTCTTTTGACAATTTAGTATCTGCCTCATCCGCTGGTTTTTCTTCAAGCGTATCAAGGAACGGATTTTCTTCTAGCTCGTTTTTTATCCGCTGCTGCAGTTCCAGTGAGTTCAGAAAGTACAGATTAAGCAGCTGTATTTGCTGTGGCAGTATTTTTAAGGTCTGTCTTTGCGATTGTTGTTGAACTAACATGGTGCGTGTATTTAAAAGTGCTTGTGTTGCTTTATATAAATCAAGCTTGGAGCCAAACTCTACTTTATTTTAAATATTTTTATTTTATTTTCTACGCACCTAACAATATGATGTATATATGTAGGTATTTAATTGATATGTGGATATTCATACTGTTTATGGGTGCCTTTTTAAGGAACAATGAGGAATTTGTTCTACAACACGTAGTTTTGACTGACTATCAATGAAGAAAAGACAGATCATAATTGTTATCGCCTTTTGCATCTCTTTCATTTCCATGATTGCGTTGTCTCTGTTTTCCATGAAACGCTTCACTACCTATACCGTGTATTCTGATCAGGTTGATCATACGAACCTGGTAATAAAGAAGATGCTTCAGGCTCAATTGTCACTTAAGGATATAGATAAGGCAGAACGAGGTTATATGCTCACCCGGGATACGATGTACCTGCGATTTCTAAACAACGCTATTGATAGTGTCCATAAGACATTAGACGATATCGGTAACATTACTAAAAGTAGCGCCAGCCAGCAAAACAACATATCCCTTGTAAAAAGCAGTGCATCACTTCGGATTGCCGCTGTTCGTGAAAATATTGCGTATGTAGATACCACCACCACCACACCATTATCAAAGTATTATTTTGACAGTAGGGAATTGATGAAAGATTTTGCTTTACGGCTGCGTAAAATGCTGGAAGAAGAGAACAAAGTTCTCGACGAGCGGTACGAAAATGAAATGTTCTATCAAAGGCTTACTACAAATACACTTATATACCTGTTGATCATTTTCTGCATCGTTACGCTTATTCTCTTTTTCATCATGATAAAGGAACTAAGGGGTCGAATGCGCTACCAGCAGGAATTGCAATCTAAAGTCATTGACCTGAAACGATCGCATGATGAGCTAAAGGAGATTGCCTACGCCGCATCTCACGACCTGCAGGAACCACTCAGAAAAATACAGGTATTCAGTAATATGCTGTTGTTTAGAAATATGGATAATGCTGATAAGGAAATAATGACCACATTAAGCCGCATCAATAATTCAGCAAACAGAATGCAATTGCTGATATCTGATCTCATGAGTCTCACCAGCCTCATCAAGTTGGATGAAGAAAGGAAACCCGTTGATTTAAACAGAATACTGCAATTCATTCTTATTGATGTTGAAGAACAGATAAAGGAGAAAAAGGCAATAATTGATGTTCAGTCATTGGCCATAATTAATGGCTATGAAAATCAGTTGAAGCTATTATTTAGAGCTATATTGGACAATGCACTGAAATTTACCCGCGATGATGTAGTGCCGGAGATCATCTTATGTTGTGATATAGTTGTAGCAGACGAACTGTATTCGATTAACCCTAACCTTTCAAATAAAAAGTTTTATCGCATCACCTGCAAGGATAATGGAATTGGCTTCGACAACAAGTTTATTGACAAGATGTTTCATATTTTTCAAAGGTTGCATACAGACGGTGCCGAATACGATGGCAAGGGAATTGGCTTGGCTATCTGCAAACGCATTATGGCAAATCACGAAGGATACATTTTGGCTCATGGAGTGCCGCAAAAGAGCGCTGAATTTAAAATGTTCTTCCCAATGGTGGTAGAATAAAACAGCACCTGCGAAAAATCACAGGTGCTGCCCCAATTATGCTTTTGGAAGCTATTTTATGCTCTTTTTCTTATTGATCTCTTCTACTTCGCCCATGAATTTGTTGATGTTTTCATCAGCATAAGTACCATAGGCATCGATAAGTGTTCCTTTTACACCATCTTCTGTTTCTATTACGTACATAATAGCATTGTCACCGGGGTCTGATTGCCCTTCAAATCGGTAAAAGTCCTTGATCATAATGTCAGTAGGAGCATACGTTTTATCCGTACGTTCGCAAAACAACCCTTGCTTGGTCATTTTCAGATTGTCAGTATACCCGTTTTTTATTGCTTTGTTTACACATGCAGTAAGTGTACTCATAAACGGTACTTCTTCTATATTCACATTATTATTTTCTGTTTGCGCTATCATAAAATTTGCTTTTTATAGGTGAATAATAATTGTTGCAATGAACTTAGCTTTTCAGCATTTTGTGTACATCACGTTGTGTTTTGATCACGTCATGCGATTTCTTCAATGATATTTGTTGTGCTGCAATTAGCTGGCGGCAATCTGCATCAAGTAATGAGTCTGCAGACAATGCAGCTTCATAAGCTCTTTGGGCGGCATCTTCGCCAAATTCACAGGATGCCAGAATTGAGTGGCGGTCGCTATCTGTAATAGTAGCTTTTATGTCCATCCATGCCCTGTATATTTTCCCGGCAGATGTGGTATCATCTTCCACCTCTCCTCCATGATGCCGGATCTTCTTCGTAAGCTCATCTTTATATTGGCTGCTGTCACGTATCATTGCCTCAAAAATGGCCTTAAGATCTATATCCAGGTCTTTTGTCTCATTTATTGCCTTTTGGTATCCTTCTATACGATCGTTATTTATCTTCACCAGGTCATTAAGAATTTCGGTTATTGCTTCGTGTTGTTCCATATAAAATGATATTTTTAATGGAGTACATTAAAAATTATGCCACCTCTACATAAAAAAGACTTTATTTTTGCCACGTTATGGATACAGTACAAACATTACTCGAGATTGTTAAATATACAGTGCCCGGCCTGGTGGTAATGGGGTCAAGCTATTTGATCGTCCAGAAGTTCCTCGTAACTCAGACTCAGCGTAAACAACTGGCAATTTTTCAGGATGCACAGGATGTTACTTTGCGCCTTCGTTTGCAGGCTTATGAGCGTCTTGTTATGTTTATAGAGCGCATCGGCCCCGCACAGGTCATTTCCCGTCTGTATCATCCGTCCATGACCGTTCAGGATCTCCGACATGCTATCGTAACAACTATTCGTGCGGAATTCGAACACAATCTTTCACAGCAGATTTACGTATCAAAGAATGCCTGGGAAACCGTAAAAAATGTTAAAGAACAGGAAATAAATATGGTGCATAACATCAGCAAATCTTTAGATCCTGACGCATCAGCAAAAGAATTACACAGCCGTATACTCGATTATGTGAACAAAATTAGTGGAGATGGGGAGTTACCTACCGAAGTTGCGCTCCACATTTTGAACGAAGAAGTAAAAAGAGTGCTTGCCTACGGCACTATTTAATTTTATTGACGCTTTGGTCGCCTAAAATATAACGAATGCCGGAAGAAAAGAAGGTCATAACAACTGATTCAGGGATAGTAATTAATGAATTGTATTGCCAGCCGGTAAAGATGGATGAATTGCCCGGGCAATTTCCATTTACCCGTGGTGTGCATGCAGCTATGTATCGCGACCGTATGTGGACCATGCGTCAGTATGCAGGGTTCAGTACAGCAGAGGAGTCTAATAAAAGGTATCACTTTCTCCTCAGCCAGGGTGTTAGCGGCTTGTCTGTGGCCTTCGATCTTCCTACGCAGATTGGTTACGACTCCGACCACGCCATGTCGGAAGGCGAAGTAGGCAAAGTAGGGGTAGCAATCGACTCGCTGCAGGACATGGAACTCCTCTTCAAAGATATCCGCCTCAGCGATATCTCTACGTCCATGACCATTAATTCTACCGCGTTCATCTTATTGGCATTTTATATTGCCCTTGCCAAAAAACAAGGTGCCGACATCAAAAAAATATCAGGTACCATACAGAATGATATATTGAAGGAATACGCAGCTCGTGGCACTTATATATACCCACCTGCACCTTCCATGCGTCTTATTACCGATATTTTTGAATATTGCAGCAAGGAGGTACCAAAATGGAATACCATTTCCATCTCCGGCTATCACATCCGCGAAGCAGGCGCAAATGCAGTACAGGAGTTGGCTTTTACTTTAGCTAATGGTAAAGCATATCTCCAGGCTGCTATCACCAAAGGGCTGGACATAAACGTATTCGCACAGCGCCTTTCTTTCTTCTTCAATGCACACAACAATCTGTTTGAAGAGGTCGCCAAATTCCGTGCAGCAAGGCGCATGTGGGCAAATATCACCAAAGAACTTGGTGCTACCGACCCTCGCGCACAAATGTTGCGCTTCCATACACAGACCGGTGGTAGCACGCTTACCGCTCAACAGCCTAAGAATAATATAGTCCGCGTGGCATTACAGGGTTTATCTGCGGTTCTTGGTGGCACACAGTCACTCCATACCAATGGTTACGACGAAGCCCTTTCTCTCCCAACAGAAGAAGCGGCATCACTCGCATTGCGCACGCAGCAGATTCTGGCATTCGAAAGCGGCGCTACAGACACGGTCGATCCCTTAGCTGGCTCTTATTATGTAGAATCGCTTACTAATGAGATAGAAGCCGCAGCCTGGAAGCTCATCGAAAAGATAGATGCAATGGGCGGCTCCGTAAAAGCCATAGAACATCATTTCATGCAGGATGAGATAGCCCGCTCAGCATATGCCTACAACAAAGCTATCGAAGACGGCAGCAAGATAATCGTAGGAGTAAATAAGTTCACCTCCGAAGAAATGAACAAGCCGCCCGTGTTCCGGATCGACGATTCCATCCGTATCCAGCAGTCAGAAAAGCTGGCAAAGCTACGTGCTGAACGCGACAACGAGGCAGCCCAAAATTGTCTCAATATCATCAGGCAAAAGGCGACAACAACAGACAACCTCATGCCTGCGGTAATTGATGCAGTAGAGCACCTCTGTACCCTCGGCGAAATAGCAGACACTCTGCGCAGCGTCTGGGGAGAATATAAGGGATAGAAAAGTAGCATAAATTGATTGATAATTCCAGTGGCCCCGGTCTTTAGACCGGGGTCTCATGTTTCAGACATGGGCTTTAGCCAAATCTGGTTGTATAAGCTTAATCGGCAATTACGGACACTTTAATAAATTTTCAATCGCCCGTTAAATTGAGCCATTGAGCCATTCAGAAATTGAGCATTCCTCCTCAATTCCAATTGCCACGCACTGCTCACCATATTGCCGTAGCTGCGCAGTCCTTCTTTTTGTTGCTGTATTTTCAGATAGTCGTCATACAGGTCGCTGCTGTATCGCGCTACATCGTTGTCATATTGCTTACTTATCTGATCCAGTGTATCCAGTTGGGCTATGGTAAGGTGGCTTAATTGATGCTCAAAAGCCAAAGCCAGGGCCGAATCCTTGCGGTACAGTCTTCGGTTTGTATACAGCCATATACTCAGATAGCTTGAATAGTTGAAAGAACTATCACTTACCATTGTTCCCAGTGCATATGCCATTAGGTTAGCATCCCCTTCTGCAGCTATTCCTGCCTGGTGAGCTATCTCATGGCACACTACAAAGGGCATAATAAATCCCGGTAGGGTAGTACTGATCTGCCCCTCACCGGTAAACGGATTATAATATCCCTCCACACCTGTTCTTTCCAGGAAGTAGTTGAAAAGGGTAGGCTTCAGTCCAAGGCCGTAGTTACTTACCCTGCTGTCGGTATAGGTTTGATAGTAGGACCTTGCCCGTCTATTGATTTCCGTCAAAGACAAATACCGGTAATGAGGTGCATAAGCATTCAGCTTGTTCACAAGAAAGGAATCAAATGAGACGAGCTGCAAAGAATCATTTCTTCTTTTCTCTACACGGCTGCCATCAGATGTTGAATACAGCCCCCACGATTTTCCTAAAGGCTGCTTATAGTAGTTAGCCCCCCATCCCCATATAAAGAACAGGTACACGAATAGCGCAGCATTTACAGTATTTAAAACAGAAGAGGCTAACTGGCGCTTCAATGACCTGAACTTAGATACATAATACCCCCACCTTATGATCGTCACCAGCAATGCCGCGCCACCGGCAACATACAGTACATCTCCGATACTTATCGGCAAATAGCCAAGTAGTATTCCTCTGAATGACTGGAAAGGATAAAAAAATACCTTGTTATAAAGTGTTACTAGACCTTTATACCTCGGGAAAGCCCATGCAGATAGGGCAACACAAATGATCAGCAACGCCAGCAGGAAAAACTTTCTTTTAAATTTCATGGTATTATTCCTGGTAGCTTGGTACTAATGGGTATGATGGCCTTCAGGCACCTCGGTTGCTGGCACCAGTTCTACTTTGTAATACTTATGTATAATAACTTGCTTTGCTCCGGTAGCAGGATTAGCAACAGACACCGTATCAGTCCGCACAATAGTATTCATGTACTCCTTTATACCGGTCTTCTCCTTAGTGTTAAGGTCATTGCCTATCCAGGTATTCTTACTTGTCCGCTCAAAGGTGAATATCTTAAAGGAAAGATATGGTGGGCTAATAATGGCGCCTGGCTTATAAGGAAATTGGTAATAGCTTTTAAGAATGTTTATTCCCTCCGCATTATTGATATTAAATCCGGAGTCAAGGTTCATTTTCTTATCGTTGCGGTCGAAACATTCAAAGCTGAACGTAGTATCCCCCTTTTTTATTGGGTTATATTGATAGAACTCCGGCAATACGGTCACTTTGTACTTGCCTTTAGGTGCAATTATTAATTTTTTTGTGCCTTGCTGTGCGAACACCTGTATGGAACTGGAAACAGCCAATGCAAACAGTAAAATGATGCAGGTCTTATTGATGGTCATAAAACTGAATTAATAAATATGCTATAGTAAAAATACAAAACGATCATCAAAGATGACCGTTTTGCAGTAGTATCAGAATAAGAGATTGCCTATTGCTCTATCGCAGATATCAGTTTCGGATTAGTGGTCCTGATCTTCGGATCAAATACCGCCACTAGGTTACCTTTTTCGTCTATCAGGTATTTCTGAAAATCCCATTTCACTTCGCTGTCCTGTAGCTTATTGTATTTCTTCTGAGTCAGCCACTGGTATACAGGTGTCTGTGTTTGCTCATCTCCTTTCACAAATACTATTTTTGTCAACGGGAAAGAAACAAAATACTCCTTGTCATCGCTTATTGGCGTCAGCTTCGTTCCGGGAGGGATTGCGAAGTCTTCAATAAGGAAACCAATTACAACCAGCTTGCCTTCATACTTTTTCGACAATGCCTCAAGATCCGCATATTGACGGCTATATTCATCTCTTGCAGTCGTGTTCACTATCAGTATCTTTTTGCCCTTGTATTGAGAAAAGTCTATTGTGCCGCCTTTATGTGCCGCCACTTTAAAGTCATATATACTCTGTGGTATCGCTTCTTTTGCCGTTGCACAGAAGAACATAAAACTAAACAGTATCGCTAAACTCAGTTTCATAAATTGCTTTTTAAGAGGTTAAAGATAGAGAATATTTGATAATCGTCAACTTATTAACACCATATACGCTACTTACCTGTACATTAGTATATAACTTATTGCTTCACCTGCGGTGCGGCAGTACTATCCTGCGTTTTTGTCCTTTTATATTTCAAAAATGCGATTACCTGGTTCAGTTGCTCTGGGCTCATCTTTATAGCAGCCATATGGTTTCTGCGATCTCTTGTTACGAACCGTGCAGAATAATTATCCAGTTGTGTATTCGTGAAGTTGGCCACATTGGGCTTTCCAGGGCTGTATATGCCATGGCATTCAGAACAATTTTCCTTGTACAGTACTCTTCCTTTATCAAGGGCTGCAAGTAGTTCCTTGCGCTTTTCCTTAGGGTAGTCTGCGGGAATATTGTAAGTTATTTTATTTCGTGTCCCGCATTGCGAGAAAATTACGCTTGCTAGTAACACGGATAGTATGCGCACATGATTCATTTGCTGATATTTAGTAGGTCCCTCCGGTTTTTCTGCTATTCAGTGCTTTGTTCGATGAGGTAGGTAATTTCGCAGGGGGCTCCTCGAAAATAACTCGTTCACTCAGCGAATGAATAAATGAAATTAGTTCTTTTTTTTCTACAGCGGTCAGTTTTAGCGAATCCGCCGATAACGTCTGGTTGTCAATGGCTAGCTTTCTGCCGGCGCCACCACCTCCGTCATAAAAATCGATCACTTGCTCAATACTTGTGAACACGCCATTGTGCATATATGGCTTGGTATGCTCAGCATTTCTTACCGTATTCGTTCTGAAAGCATGCATTGTTTCGAATGCGGGGTTTACCTTATATCGTCCAAGGTCTTCGCTCAACTTATGGTAGCCTGTATCTGCCGGAGTACCTACTACTTCAAACTCAGAGGTAATGAAGGGTGGGGCTACGCCATTAAACTGCGGTACATAGTGGCAGGTACCGCATTGTGCCTTACTCATAAATAAGTTAAAGCCGTTTATCGCTGCTGTCTCCAGCGGCTTGTTGCTGTTCATCGCATCATCAAATGGCGAATAATACACGCTGAAATCCCTATAGTAAAAAGTGATTGCAGAGATAATGTGATTGAAGGTCACATCCTTTTCCTCTGGCGTATACTTCAGGAATTTCTTAAACGCCGTTTTATACTCCTTGCAGGTGAGCACCTTTTCTATTAGCTCTTTTTCACTGCCGCCCATTTCAGCCGGACTGGTCATTACATCTCCTCCTTGCCCCTGCAGCGATATATGCTTACCGTCCAGCATCAGCATATGATTGTATACCACATTAACGAGTGAAGGCGTATTCCTCGGTAGTCTTTCCTTTTGGTCAAAATTCAGGCTGGTAGCGAACGATGTATCCGTAAAAAACTCCTTTGGCTTATGGCACGACGCACAGCTGCGTGAATTGTTACCCGATAGGATAGGGTCATAAAAAAGTAACTTGCCCACGGCCCTTATTTCCCCTAATACCTCCTTGTCGTCAACCAGCGAATAGATACCCTTCGTATTTTGAGGTGTGTAGAGCGATTTATTAAAAATAGAAGAGCAGCTGTTACTTAATGTATAATCATTAGTATTTACAGACTTGGGGTTATAAAGCCCTATCATCTGCTGATTCATAGCAAATAGTGGGTTCACATAGTTTTTAATAAAGCTGAAGTGATCAAATTGTTCAGGGTTAGACGGTTGCTGGTTCACAAACCTGATCATCTGCTCATACAGCTCCAGGTACTGCTTCGTTACAGCCTTAGACGGAAAGCTGTGGTTATAGCTGGTATAAATGTTTTTTACATCTCCCAGCATAGTCCTCAGTTCAGGAATAATGCGCTTACTGTCCGGGCACTCAAAACCTGTAGTATAAATGGCCGAAAGATTCAGCAGGAACAATCTGTTGCAATAGAAAAAGTGGTCGAAAGTATCTATTTGACCTGCTATCGAGTCGTCATGAAAAACCTTTACAGCAGTCACTGATAGCGTAATAAGATGTGTCAGGGAGTCCTTGGTAATGTTTTTTTCGTCAAGGTATAGTTCTGCAAGGGTTAGCCCCGCGCCTTCTCTCTTATAGGGCTTTTCAAATTTCTCAAACACCTCATTTTCCCATTCCACGGGTAGGGGGCCATTGATCCGTTTGTAAGCTATGGGCTCCAGGTATCTCAACCAGAAATCTAGGCCCTTCAGCTTTTGTCTGCATTTACCGATAGCTTCCTTTACTTCGGTTATTCCCTTTTCTGTCGATAGGTCACTGTTCTTTATTTGGTCAATAAGCTGTAGTTGTTGTTGCTCATATACGTTTATTGAACTTGTATAAAAATTTGCATAATCTATCTTGCCGGACTGCAAACTAAACGAGCTGACCACAACCGCCACCAATGATATAATAACCCAGATCTTCTTCACTATCTTCAAAATTACATAATTTTTCGATTTGATGTAAGTGCTGAAATTAGATATGTAATTAATAGACTTTCGACTATATTTGTACATCCATTATAATAACAATTTAAACACACATAATGAAACTACGCATTACTAATTCATGCAATGGCAGGTATTTGGATAAAACCACTTTGCGCTCGAAGGGAAAATTTGTGAATAAATTGTTATTGGCTCTTGGCATAGTTACGGCCACACATCAGGCAAATGCACAGACCTGGACTCCGATAGCAACTCCGGCTCCCCATTACAACGCTGGTGTTATGCTGCTGCTTACAGACGGTACTGTGCTTTGCAAAACTTCATCTGGTACTGGTCAGGGCACAAGATGGGATAAGCTAACACCAAACATTAATGGTAGCTACGTAAATGGCACATGGTCCACCATAGCCCCTATGGCCGACGATCGTCTGTATTTCTCATCCAACGTTTTGAGAGATGGTCGCGTATATGTCGCGGGCGGTGAGTATGGTACAGGTGGCGATAATTCAGAGGTATACGATCCGTTGACGAATACATGGACTCCTTGTCCTTCAATAATCACAGGACTTCCGGGCATTTCAGATGCCAATTCAGAGGTCCTTCCGGATGGTAAGATACTGCAGGCGGTTGTAAGTGCAGGCACTAAGAAAAATTACATCTGGGATCCTGCTACAAACACTTATGCACCAACAGGTAACTGTATACGTACAAATAACGAAGCTTCCTGGGTGAAACTGCCGGACGAGAGCGTTATATTTGTTGATGCCTATGGCACTTCAGCAGAGAGGTACATCCCGGCCACTGGCACTTGGTTCAATGAAGGTGGTTCGGGTACCGTTCCTGTGTCTCTGTACGATCCGTTCGGCTCTGAGGCTGGTGGTGCGTTCTTATTGCCTAATGGCAAGGTCTACTTCCTTGGTTCAAGGCCTACATCAGCTTATTATACACCATCCGGTAGCCCTAGTGTAGCAGGTACTTGGATTGCCGGACCGCCGGTTCCGGGTGCTTTAGGTGCTCCCGATGCGGCATCCGCTATGATGGTCGATGGCAAAATACTTATGGCGCTTTCACCTGAACCAAGAAGTTCTAATCATTTCCCTGACTCCACAGTCTTCTACCAGTTCGACTATACTACCAATACATATACAGAAGTCGGCGTTCCCGGTGTTGGGCCTGATACTATCGTTCAGCCATGCTATTATACAAACATGCTTGTCCTGCCCGATGGTTCTATATTATATACTAGCCAGGGCGATGACCAATATTATGAATTTACACCGGGTGGCGCGCCTCTTGCTGCTGGTAAGCCAACTATCAATAGTATCATTGAGAATACATGTACGTCTTTTACCATCACAGGAACACTCTTCAATGGTATTTCTGAAGGTGCATGCTATGGTGATGACTGGCAGAATTTCACAAACTATCCTATTGTTCGCCTTAGGTCTGGCACAAATGTTTACTACGCGCGCACTACCAACTGGAACAGCACGGGTGTTATGCGTGGCGCGGCATTGGATACTGCTCAGTTCACACTCCCTGCCGGATTGCCTGATGGTAACTACCTGGTAGAGGTAGTTGCTAATGGTAACCCATCTGCTACATTCCCGCTCACAACCGGCAAAGCAACGCTGTCACCAAATACAGCTTCTGTATGCGCTGGTAGTGCTACAACGTTAACACCATCCATTGCAGGTGGCACCTGGACAAGCAGTAATACCGCGCTGGCTACAGTAGGTTCTTCAAGCGGCTCTGTTACCGGAGTAGCAACAGGAACAGCTACTATGACTTACGGGCTGGGTACTTGCATATCTACTGCTACAGTTACAATATTACCGCTCCCGGCTCCTATTGTTCCCGCAGGCCCTATAAACATTTGTGCCGGCAAGAGCATAACGCTTACAGACGCAACAACAGGTGGTTTCTGGGTAAGCTCAGATAATACTAAAGCTACAGTTACTTCTGGTGTTGTTAACGCTGTCGCAGCTGGCACCGCAGACATCTCTTACTTCTTTGGTGGTTGTGCTGTTACTGCTACTGTCAATGTCGATCCTTTGCCGGGGCCTATTTCAGGCACGCTCGGTGCTTGCGTTGGTTTTACTACAGCACTAACAAATTCCGGCGGTGGCACCTGGACCAGTAGCAATATGTCAGTGGCTACTGTAGGCTCATCTACCGGCATAGTTTCAGGTGCAGCAGCAGGTACTTCTTCCATTACTTATACACTGCCTACAGGCTGCACTACTGCATCCACTGTTGTTATTGGCTCTACAACAACGCCAATTGCTGGAACCACAAATATGTGTGTTGGTTCCACCACCACTTTAAGTGACGCTACCTCCGGTGGCTCATGGAGCAGCAGCAATACTTCAGTAGCTACCATCGGTTCTGCAACTGGTACTGTCAGTACGCTCGCTGTCGGCACTTCGCTCATCACTTATGCGCTTGGGGCTGGTTGCTATGCTACTACCACACTTACAGTAAGTACTACCGCTACAGTGGTTCCGGCCATTACGCTTACTGCTAGTCCAGGCACAACATTATGCGATGTTTCGGCTCCTGTCACGTTTACACCGCACCCGGTAAATGGTGGTTCAGCTCCTGCTTATAAATGGTATGTGAACGGTTCCTTGATTAGCTCCGGTTCGGCATTTGGTTTTACACCAGCTAACGGAGATGTTGTGAAATGCTTCCTCACCAGCAATGCTTCTTGTGCATACCCTGATACAGCATTCACAAATGTCACAATGACTGTCATTCCGGTAAAAACACCATCTGTAAGTATCTCTGTAGCTCCGGCTGGCGATATCTGTGGCGGTTCCTCCGCTACCTTTACGGCAGTTCCTTCATTCGGCGGTGCAGCTCCTACATACCAGTGGACAAAGAATGGTATTGCGGTAGGCACTGGTGCCACTTATTCATACGTTCCTTCAAATGGAGATATTGTTAGCTGTAAGTTGACAAGTGATTATACATGTGCCTCTTCACCAATT
>Ga0209023_10004989_pt1 | contig 14732 bp, 13 predicted proteins | sample LakOneMetagenome_FD_187468 | JGI IMG/M metagenome (GOLD analysis project Ga0209023, IMG submission 187468) | Freshwater and sediment microbial communities from Lake Erie, Canada (SPAdes) (version 2) | ecosystem: Environmental > Aquatic > Freshwater > Lentic | place: Lake Erie, Canada...
GCGCGTCGGTGTTGGCGGTGATGAATTCCACGCCGTCCACGCTGCTGTTGACCATGTGCGCGACCGCGTTGCCGCCGCCGCCGCCCACGCCGACCACCTTGATGACCGCGTTCGGGGCCATCTTTTCCACCAGTTCGAAATGCGCCATGACCATGTCCTCTTGTAGGTGCCGGGATTCGGGATCGGGCATTCGCAAACGCGATTCGCCTCGTCCTGACCTTCTCCGACGTTTATGTGAATTGCCTGCCGCGATACCGCAATCGTCTGTTTACTTCCGCACCCGCCGCACCCGCTTTCCGCCTTTCCGCCTTCTGCTTGCGAATCCCGAATCCCGATTCCCGATTCCCGATTCCCGATTCCCGACCTTCAGAATTCCCCGCGATACCACTCCTTTAGCCGGTTGAAGAGGCTGCCTGCGCGCCCGGTGGGGATCACCGGACGGCGCGGGTGTTCGATCTGGCTGCCCATGAGCAGCAAGCCGACGCCGGTGGCGTGCACCGGGTTGTTGACCACCTCGCCCAGTCCGGTGACGTGCTGCGGGATGCCCACGCGCACCGGCATCTGCAGCATTTCCTCGGCGAGTTCGACCACGCCTTCCATCTTCGAGGCGCCGCCGGTCAGCACCATGCCGGCGCGCACGAGTTCCTCGAAGCCGCTGCGGCGCAGTTCCGCCTGCACCATTTCGAAGATCTCCTCGTAGCGGCCCTGCACCGCCTGGGCCAGCGCGTGCCGCGGCAGCCGTCGCGGCGGGCGGTCGCCCACGCTCGGCACCTGGATCGATTCCTCGGCGGTGGCCATCTGCGCCAGCGCGCAGGCGTAGCGCACCTTGATCTGCTCGGCTTCGGGCGTCGGCGTGCGCAACATGTGCGCGATGTCGTTGGTGACATGGTCGCCGGCGATCGGCAGCGAGGCGGTGTGGCAGATCGCGCCCTGGACGAACACCGCCAGGTCGGTGGTGCCCGCGCCGATGTCGACCAGGACCACGCCGAGCTCGCGCTCGTCGCCGGTCAGCACCGCGGTCGCCGAGGCGAGCGGCGCGAGGATCAGGTCGTCGACCTGCAGGCCGCAACGCTGCACGCACTTGCTGATGTTGGCCGCGGCCGACTGCGCGCAGACCACGAGGTGCGCGTGCACTTCCAGCCGCACGCCGGTCATGCCGACCGGGTTGCGGATGCCTTCCTGCGAATCGTCGAGCACGTATTCGCGCGGGATCGCGTGCAGGATCTTCTGGTCGGCCGGGATCGCGACCGCCTTCGCCGCGTCGAGCACGCGGTCGAGGTCGGCCCAGGTCACCTCGCCGTCGCGGATCGGGACGATGCCCGGCGAGTTCTTGCACTGCACGTGGTTGCCGGAAATCGAGGCGTACACGCTGCGGATTTCGCAGCCGGCCATCAGCTCGGCCTCCTCCACCGCGCGCTGGATCGACTGCACGGTCGATTCGATGTCCACCACCACGCCGCGCTTGAGGCCGCGCGATTCGTGGGTGCCGATGCCGATCACCTCGATCGGGTTGCCCGGCGCGTACTCGCCCACCAGCGCCACCACCTTGGAGGTGCCGATGTCGAGCCCGACGATGAGGGCCTTGTCGCCTTTGCGGTTCATGTCCTTCCCTGCGTTGCCGGCACCGGCACGGCCGACGGCGTCGACCAGTCCAGCGCGAAACCATTCGTGTAGCGGAGATCCGCGCGGTGCAGCGGCATCTGCTTCTGCGAGAGCAGTTGCGGCAACAGGCCGGCGAAACGGGTGAGGCGCAGGCGCGCTTCGCGGCTGCCGATTTCCACTTCGGCGCCGCTCGACAACGTCAGCGACCAGCTGCCGCGCGCGTCGAGTTCCAGCGAGCGCACGGAGAGCCCGGCGGGCGCGAACAGGTCGCGCGATTCGTTGTACATCGCGACCACGTCGGCCACGCGCGCGTCGGGGCCGTCGAGCGAAGGCAGGTTCGCCGGCGGCTCGACGTTCGCGGCCGGGAACAGTTCGCCTTCCTCGGACAGCAGGCGTTCGCCGCCCCAGCGCGCGAACGGGCGGTGTTCGACGATCCGCACTTCCAGGACGTCCGGCCAGCGCTTGTGCACCTCGGCGCGTTCGACCCATGGCAGCGCCGCGACCGCGGCCTGCGCGCGGTCCAGGCGCACCGCGAAGAAACCCTGGCGCGCATACGGGAGCAGTGCGCTGCGCACCGCCGCCGGATCCACGCGCTCGACATGGCCCTGCAGGCGCAGCGTCTTCAGCGGCCAGCGTTCCGCGCCGATCCAGCCCTGGACCAGCGCCACCACCGGCAGCGCGACCAGCGCCACCGCGAGCAACCACGCCAACGCGCGCAGCAGGCCGCTCATGCCCGTTGCTCCAGCGTCTGTTCGAGGATGCGCCAGCACAGTTCGTCGAATTCGATGCCGACCTGGCGCGCGGCCTTGGGTACCAGCGAATGGCTGGTCATGCCCGGGGCGGTGTTCACTTCGAGCAGGAGCAGGTTTCCGTCGCGGTCGCGCATCACGTCGACCCGGCCCCAGCCCGCGCAACCGGCGGTGCGGAACGCGTCCAGCGCGAGCGCGCGGATCGCGTCTTCCTGCGCGCCTTCGAGGCCGGGACAGAGGTATTGCGTGTCGTCGGCGAGGTATTTCGCGTTGTAGTCGTACCAGCCCTGCTTCGGCACGATCCGGATCGAGGGCAGCGCGACCTCGCCGAGCACGGGCACCGTGAGCTCGTCGCCGACGATCATCCGTTCCATCAGCATTTCGCCGCCGTAGTCGCGGGCGACGCGGATCGCCTCGTCGATGCCGGCCTCGTCGGAGACGCGCGCAACGCCGACGCTGGAGCCTTCGCTCGACGGCTTCACGAACACCGGCAGCCCGAGGCGCATCGCCGCAGCGCGCACGTCGGCCCCCGGCGCGAGGCGCTCGAAGCGCGGCGTCGGCAGGCCCGTGCTCATCCACACCTGCTTGGTGCGGATCTTGTCCATGCTCAGGGCGCTCCCGAGCACGCCGGTCCCGGTGTAAGGCACCGCGAACGCTTCGAGCAGGCCCTGCAGCACCCCGTCCTCGCCACCGCCGCGGTTGCCGTGGAGGATGTTGAAGACGCGGTCGAACTTCGCGTGGACCAGCGCATCGACCAGGGCCGGAATGCCGTCGACCGCATGCGCGTCGATGCCGCGGGAACGCAGGGCCTCCAGCACGTTGCGCCCGGAATCCAGCGAGACTTCGCGTTCGCTCGAGGTGCCGCCCATCAGCACCGCGACGCGGCCGAAGGCCTGCGCATCGTTCGTGCGCAGCGCCGGGAAGGGAACCGCGCTCATGCGCCGGCTCCTTCGGCGGAGGTTGCGGCGAAACCATTCGCGGCCAGCGCCTGCGCCGCCGCGCCGATGTCGCCGGCGCCCATCAGCAGCACCAGGTCGCCGTCCTGCAGCAGGTCGGGCAGCACGCCCGCGAGTTCGCCGGCGGCGTTCACCACCACCGGATCGACCCGGCCGCGGGTGCGGATCGCGCGCGCCAGCGACTTCGCGTCCGCGCCGGCGATCGGCGCCTCGCCGGCCGGATACACCTCGGTCAGCACCAGCGCATCGACCTCGGACAACACCGCGGCGAAATCGTCGAACAGGTCGCGGGTGCGCGAGTAGCGATGCGGCTGGAACGCGACGACGAGGCGTCGATCCGGCCAGCCTCCGCGCGCGGCCGCGAACACCGCGGCGAGTTCGCGCGGATGGTGCCCGTAATCGTCGACCAGGGTCGCGCTGCCGCCGCGCGGCAACCTGGCGTTCGCCAGCACGTTGAAGCGACGGCCAATCCCGGCGAACTGGCGGAACGCGTTCGCGATCTTCCCCGGCTCCACCCCGAGTTGCCAGCCGACCGCGGCCGCGGCCAGCGCGTTCTGCACGTTGTGCAGGCCGGGCAGCGCGAGCTCGGCTTCGGTGCGCGAACCATCCGGCAGGCACAGTTCGAACTGCATCGCCGCGCCGGACTGGCGCACGCGCTCGGCGCGCACGTCCGCTTCCGGCGAAAGGCCATAGGTGGTGACGTGGCGCGGCGTTTCCGACGCGAGCTTCGCCACTTCCGGGTCGTCGATGCACAGCACCGCGAGTCCGTAGAACGGCAGGCGGTGCAGGAATTCGGAAAACGCGGCCTGGACCCGGGCGAAATCGCCGCCGTAGTTCTCCAGGTGGTCGGCGTCGATGTTGGTGACGATCGCGACCAGCGGGTTCAGGCGCAGGAAACTGCCGTCGCTTTCGTCGGCTTCGGCGACCAGCCACTGGCCCTGGCCGAGCTTGGCGTTGGCGCCGGCAGCGAGCAGCTGCCCACCGATGACGAAGGTCGGGTCGAGCCCGCCCTCGCCGAGCACGCTGGCGGTGAGCGAGGTGGTGGTGGTCTTGCCGTGGGTGCCGGCGACCGCGATGCCGCGGCGGAAGCGCATGAGTTCCGCGAGCATTTCCGCGCGCGGCACGATCGGGATGCGCTGCGCGCGCGCTTCCATCAACTCGGGATTGTCCGGCCTGATCGCGCTCGAGACCACGATGCAGTCGGCGCCGAGCACGTTCGCGGCGGCATGCCCGCGCAGCACGCGCGCGCCGAGCGCGGCGAGGCGCCTGGTCGCGCCGTTGTCGGCGTTGTCGGAGCCGGAGACTTCGTAGCCGAGCGTGCACAGCACTTCGGCGATGCCGCTCATGCCGACGCCGCCGATGCCGACGAAATGCACGCGGCGGTGCTGGCTGGCGAGATCGCCCTGGTGCTGCAGGCGGCCGTGCAGATTGCGCTTCATGCGGCCTCCTGCAACACGATGTCCGCGACCCGCTCGGCCGCATCCGGCAGCGCGATGGCGCGCGCGGCCTCGGCCATGGCCAGTCGACGCGCCGGATCCGCGGCGAGATCGCGCAGCGCCTGCGCGAGGCTGGACGCAAGCCCTTCGCCTTGCGCGAACAGCAATGCCGCGCCGCGCTCGACCAGGTATTCCGCATTGCGGGTCTGGTGGTCGTCGACCGCCTGCGGGAACGGCACCAGCACGCTGCCCACGCCTGCGGCGCAGAGTTCCGCCAGCGTGAGCGCACCGGCACGGCAGACCACGAGGTCGGCCCAGGCGTAGGCCGCGGCCATGTCCGCGATGAAGGATTCAACCGAGGCGGCGACGTGCGCGTCGGCGTACGCGCGGCGCGCATCGTCGAGCATCTTCTCGCCGCACTGGTGGCGGACGTCGAACGCGATTCCGGGCGAGGCCGCGATCGCCTGCGGCAGCGCGGCATTCAGCGCGCGCGCGCCCTGGCTGCCGCCAAGGACGAGGAGACGCAGCGCGCCGACGCGTGCGGCGAAACGTTGCGCTGGCGGCGCGATCGCGGTGATTTCGCTGCGCACGGGGTTGCCCACGACTTCCTCGCGGGCGAAGGTCTGCGGGAAGCCGACCAGGACGCGCCTGGCGACCTTCGACAACACGCGATTGGTCAGGCCCGGCGCGCGGTTCTGCTCGTGCACGAGCAGCGGCAACCCGGCGAGGCGCGCGGCGATGCCGCCCGGTCCCGAGGCATAACCGCCGAAGCTCAGCACCGCGCGGGGCTGCTTCGCGCGCAGCACGCGCGCCGCGGCGCGCACCGCGGCGAGCACGCGGACCGGCGCGCCGAGCAGGGTGGCGATGCCCTTGCCGCGCAGGCCCTTGACCGCGATCGTGTCGAGTCCGATGCCGTGCTGCGGGACGAGCCGCGTCTCCATCGCGCCATCGGCGCCGAGCCAGGCGACCGGCACGCCGCGCGCGCGCAGCACCGCCGCGACCGCGAGGCCGGGGAAGATGTGCCCGCCGGTTCCGCCGGCGAGGATCATCACGGGACCATTCCCGCTCATGCGCCCTTCCTCAGCCCGAGGGTGGGCTCGATGCGCTGGCGCAGGCGGCTGGTGCCGCGCACCGGCGCGACATCGGCCGGGGCGGGCTGCGCAGTCGGCGGCGTGCCCGCGGACTTCTGCTGCCCCACCTCGCGGCGCAGCGCGACCTGGCGTTGCGCGCGCTCGTACTCGTAGGACACGCGCAGGAGCAGTCCGAGCGCGACGCAGGTCATCAGCACGCTGGAACCGCCGGAGGAAATCAGCGGCAGGGTCAGGCCCTTGGTCGGCAGCAGGCCGAAGTTCACGCCGATCGACACGAAGCTCTGCAGGCTCATCCACAGCGCGATGCCGAAGGCGATGTAGCCGGCGTAGTGGCGCCGCATCTCCACGCACTTGTAGCCGATCCAGAACGCGCGGCCGGCGAGCAGCGAGTACAGCGCGACCACGAGGCAGACGCCCAGGAAGCCCAGTTCCTCGGCGATCACCGCCATGATGAAGTCGGTGTGCGCCTCGGGCAGGTACGACAGCTTCTGCACCGAACCGCCGAGGCCGACACCGAACCATTCGCCGCGGCCGACCGCCATCAGCGCGTTGGTGAGCTGGTAGCCGCTGTTGAACGGATCTGCCCACGGATCCCAGAACGAGGTGAAGCGGCGGATGCGGTAGGGTTCGGCGATGGCGATCGCGGCGAGGATCGGCAACCCGATCACCACCGGCGCCGCCATCTTCGGCAGGTGCACGCCGCCGAGGATGAGCATGCCCGCGGTGATGGCGAGGATCAGCGACAGCGAGCCGAAGTCCGGCTGCAGGATCAGCAGCGCGACCAGCGCGATGGCGACGCCGATGGGCTTGAGCATCGCGCCCCAGGTCGCGTTGACCTCGTCCCGGAAGCGCACGAGGTAGCTCGCCAGCCAGACGATGTACATCACCTTCACCGCCTCCACCACCTGGAAGCGCAGCACGACCAGGTTGACCCAGCGCCGCGCGCCGTTCACGCGCACGCCCAGCCCGGGCACGAACACCAGCAGCAGCAGCGCGAAGCAGGCCAGCAGCAGGATCTGGTTGTACTTCTCGATCAGCTTCAGTTCGGTGCGCATCGCCACCGCGGCCAGCGCGACCCCGCCGGCGAGGAACATCAGGTGCTTCTCGAGGAAGTAGAACGGCCCGACGTGCAGGCCCTCGCCGATGGCGATGGAGCTCGAGGCGACCATCACCACGCCGAAGCAGGCGAGCGCGATCGACACGCCAAGCAGCCACGGATCGAAGCGCCCTTCGATCGCGTCCAGCCGGGTCGCCTGGCGGAGTTCTTCCATCAGCGCACCTTCAGCGTCGCGAGGCCGACGAGGACCAGCACCACCGAGATGATCCAGAAGCGCACGATCACCCGCGGTTCCGGCCAGCCCTTGAGCTCGAAGTGGTGGTGGATCGGCGCCATGCGGAAGACCCGCTTTCCGGTGAGCTTGAACGACGCCACCTGGATCATCACCGAGAGCGTTTCGATGACGAAGATGCCGCCCATGATCACCAGCACCAGTTCCTGCCGCACGATCACCGCGACCGTGCCGAGCACCGCGCCGAGCGCGAGCGCGCCGATGTCGCCCATGAACACCATCGCCGGGTAGGTGTTGAACCACAGGAAGCCGAGGCCGGCGCCGGCGATCGCGGCGCAGATCACCACGAGTTCGCCCGCGCCGGGAACCGCCGGGATCTGCAGGTACTTCGAGAACTCGGCGTGGCCCGAGGCGTAGGCGAAGATGCCGAGCGCGCAGGCGACGAGCACCGAAGGCATGATCGCGAGCCCGTCGAGGCCGTCGGTGAGGTTGACCGCATTGGAGAAGCCGACGATCCAGAAATAGGCGATGGCGACGAAGCCGACGCCCGCGAGCGGAAGCGCGATCGACTTGAACAGCGGCACGTAGAACGTCGTCGCCGCCGGCACGTCGGCGTAGGCGTAGAGATAGATGCCTGCGGCCAGCCCGAGCAGGGACTGGCACAGGTACTTCCAGCGCGACTTCATCCCGTTCGGGTCGCGGCGGACGATCTTCACCCAGTCGTCGTACCAGCCGATCGCGCCGAAGCCGATCATCACGGCGAGCACGACCCACACGTATTTGTTGCGCAGGTCGCCCCACAGCAGCACCGATGCGAGCACCGTGAGCAGGATCAGGGCACCGCCCATGGTCGGCGTGCCGGCCTTGGTGAAGTGGGTCTGCGGTCCGTCGGTGCGGATCGGCTGGCCCTTGAATTCGGCCAGCTTGCGGATCATCGCCGGGCCCCACCACAGCGACAGCGCGAGCGCGGTGAGCGCGCTCAAAATGCCGCGGAAGGTGAGGTAGTTGAACAGCCCGAACAGGCGCTGCAGCTGTTCCAGCCAGCGGGTCAGTTCAAGCAGCATGCTGCGATTCCCCCTCGAGCAGGGCCGCGACCACGCGGTCCATCGCGCTGCCGCGCGAACCCTTCACCAGGATCCGCACGCCGCCGCGCAGGTCGTCGCGCAATGCCTGCGACAGCGCTTCGTGCGAATCGAAATGGCGCGCCCCCGCGCCGAATGCCGCGACCGTCGCCGCGCCGAGTTCGCCGATCGCGTACAGGCGGGCGATGCCGGCCGCTTTCGCGCGACCCCCGGCCGCCGCGTGCAGCGCGACCGCGTCGTCGCCGAGTTCGCGCATGTCGCCGAGCACCAGCCAGCTCTCGCCGCCCGCGGCCGCAAGCGTGTCGATGGCGGTGTCGAGCGAGCCCGGGTTGGCGTTGTAGCTGTCGTCGACCAGCCAGGCGCCATTGCCGAGGCGGTGGCGCACCAAGCGCCCGGCGACCGCGCGCGCTTCCCCGAGACCGGCGCGGATCGCTTCGAGCGGAACGCCGGCGCCCAGCGCCATGGATGCCGCGGCGAGCGCGTTGCGCACGTTGTGGCGGCCTGCGAGCGCGAGTTCGACCTGCACTTCGCCCTGCGGCGCGGCGAGCTCGAAGCGCGACCCCTCCGCATCGGCGGCGATGTTCCGCGCCGTGACGTCGGCACTGGCCTCCAGGCCGAAGCGGATCACGCGGTGGCTTCGGGCGCGTTCGATGAAATACGGCGCGAACGCATCGTCGGCATTGACCACCGCGACTCCGTCGGCCGCCAGCGCGTCGTAGATCGCGGCCTTGGTGTCGGCGACGCCGAGCAGGCTGCCCATGCGTTCCAGGTGCGCCGGCGCGATGTTGTTGACCAGGGCGACGTCGGGGCGCGCGATGCCGGCGAGGTAGGCGATGTCCCCGGGTTTGCCCGCGCCCATCTCGTAGACCGCGAATTCCGCGTCGTCGGGCGCGTCGATCACCGCCAGCGGCAGGCCGATCTCGTTGTTGCGGTTGCCGGGGTTCGCATACGCCTTGCCGGCGTGCGCGAGGATCGACAGCAGCAGCGACTTGACGCTGGTCTTGCCGTTGCTGCCGGTGACGGCGAGCACCCTGCCCCCGCGCCGCGACTGCAGCGCCCGCGCCAGCATTCCCAGCGCGCGTTCGGTGTCGGCGACGACGATCTGCGAAACCGGCGCGTCGACTTCGCGCGCGACCAGCGCGGCGACCGCGCCACGCACCGCGGCATCGGCGACGTGCGCATGCCCGTCGAAGTTCCCGCCCTTCAGCGCCACGAACAGCACGCGGCGGCCGTCGGCGGCGAGCGTGCGGGTATCGGTCGACACGGCGTCGACCTCCGCGTCGTCGCCGTGCAGGCGGCCTTCGCACCATGCCGCGACCTGGGCGAGCCGGACCGGCATCACGGGCGACGCTCCAGTGCCGCCTTCGCGACCTCGGTGTCGTCGAACGGATGGCGCACGCCGGCGATTTCCTGGTAGGGCTCGTGGCCCTTGCCGGCGACCAGCACGATGTCGTCGGCGTTGGCCGCGTCCACCGCCAGGGCGATCGCGCGCGCGCGGTCGCGTTCGACGACCACGCGCGAGGCGTCGGCGAAGCCGGCCAGGATGCCGGCGACGATCGCGTCGCCGTCCTCGCCGCGCGGATTGTCGTCGGTGACGATGACCCCGTCGGCGAGGCGTTCCGCGATCGCGGCCATCTGCGGGCGCTTGCCCGCATCGCGTTCGCCGCCGCAGCCGAACACGCACAGCAGGCGGCCGTGCGCGTGCGCGCGCAGCGACGCAAGCGCCTGTTCCAGCGCATCCGGGGTGTGCGCGTAATCGACGACGACGACCGGCTTGCCGTTGCCGCCGAGTCGGTTCATCCGCCCGTGGATCGGCCGGAGCCGCGACAGCAACTTCGCGATCGCGGCCGGTTCCGCGCCGAGCGCATGCAGCACCCCGGCGACCGCGAGCAGGTTGTCGGCATTGAAGCGGCCGAGCAAGGGCGAGGACACCGCGTGGCGCTGGTCGCCGACCACGAGGTCGAAGCCGATCCCGCTGCCATCGAGGTTGAGGTTCGCCGCGCGGATTCCCGCATCCTCGCGGCCGGCGGCGCTGACGCCGATGCCGCGCACCGACGCCGGCAGCGAGGCGAACAGCTCGCGGCCGAAGGCATCGTCGAGGTTCAGCACCGCGGCGCGCAGCCCCGGCCACGCGAACAGCTTCGCCTTCGCCGCGGCATAGGCGTCCATGTCGCCGTGGTAGTCGAGGTGGTCGCGGGTGAGGTTGGTGAACGCGGCGACTTCGAAGCGCACGTGGTCGGTGCGGCCCTGGTCGAGCGCGTGCGAGCTCACTTCCATCGCCACCGCGTCGGCCCCGGCATCGCGCAGCCCGGCGAGCAACGCATGCACCTGCAGCACCAGCGGCGTGGTGAAACCGGTCGGCACCGCCGCGCCGTACAGGCCGGCGCCGAGCGTGCCGATGGTGCCCGCGCGCCGGCCCTGAAGCGTCCATGCCTGCGCCAGCAGCTGCACGGTGGAAGTCTTGCCGTTGGTGCCGGTGACACCGACCACGCTCATCGCGCGGGACGGTTCGCCGTGGAAGCGATCGGCCATTTCGCCCATGCGCGCGACCAGGCCCGGGACCGCGATGGCATCCACGGGCGCGGCGATGCCCGCGGGCGCCGGCGGTTCGAACAGGATCGCGCTGGCGCCTGCCGCACGCGCCTGCGCGGCGAAGTTGAGCCCGTGCGTGGACGGCACTTCCTGGCGCGCCGGGAGGACCGCGGCGAACGCGTCGCCCGGATTCACCTGGCGGCTGTCCTCCACCAAGCCGGTGATCACCAGCTCGGCCGGAATGCCTTCGACGTCCGGCAGCAGTTCGGCGAGCAGCATCGCGCGGCTCACGGCGCCACCGCCTGCACGTCGTCGTTGCCCGGTTCGTCGTCCAGCGGCGTGGCCACGATCGCCGGCGCCGGCTTGCCGCCGCGTGCCCTGGCCTCGGCCGCGGACTGCGCCGCAAGCCAGGCGTCGATGTCGTCCGGCGGCACGTCCATCAGCCGCAGCGCGCCTTCCATCACGTTGTGGAACACCGGCCCGGCGACCAGGCCGCCGTAGTACGAGCCCTGCGTGGGTTCGTTGATCACCACAGCCATCGCGAAGCGCGGGTTGTCGACCGGCACCACGCCGGCGAAGAACGCCACGTACTTGCGCGAATACCCGCCGCCTTCGGCCATCCGCGACGTGCCGGTCTTGCCGGCGACGTGGTAACCGAGGATCGCGGCCTGGGTGGCGGTCCCGCCGGGCTCGGTCACCGTCTGCATCATCTTCATGACCTCGCCCGCGATCTTCGGGTCGAGGACCTGCTTCGGATCGTTGCGCTCGCCCTTGACGAAGGTCGGCTGGATCGCGCGTCCGCCGTTGGCGATCGCCGCGTACGCACGCGCGACCTGCAGCGGCGTGACGGAGAAGCCGTAGCCGTAGGACATGGTCTGCTTGCTCGTTCCGCTCCAGCGCGACGGCGCGGGGAACGAGCCCGACGATTCGCCGGGGAACCCGCTGTGGGTGCTCGTGCCGTAGCCCATCTTGCGGAAGAAATCGTAGAACTGCTGGTCGCTCAGGCGGCGGGCGATCAGCGAGGCGCCGACGTTCGAGCTCTTGCGGATCACGCCGGTGGTGTCGAGCGTGCCGTAGTTGTGGGTGTCGGTGGTCCGGTACCTGCCGTTCGCGATCCAGCCGGGGCTGGTGTTGAACAGCGTTTGCGGGGTGATCGCGCCCGCCTCGAGCGCGGCGGCCACCGTCAGCGGCTTGGCGGTCGAGCCCGGTTCGAAGGTGTCGGTGATCGCGCGGTTGCGGTGCGCGTCGCGATCGGCGGTTTCCACCGCGTTCGGGTTGAACGATGGCACGTTCGCCATCGCCAGCACTTCGCCGGTGGCGATGTCGAGCACCACCGCCGAGCCGCTGCTCGCGCCGCTTTCCAGCAACTGCCGCTTGAGTTCGCGATAGGCCAGGTACTGGATGCGGCGGTCGATGCTGAGCGTGAGGTCCTTGCCAGGCGTCGCCGGCTGCACCAGGTCGACGTTCTCGACGATCCGTCCGCGGCGGTCGCGGATCACCTTCTCCAGGCCGGGCTTGCCGCGCAGCCAGTCGTCGAACGCGAGCTCGACCCCCTCCTGCCCCTGGTCGTCGATGTTGGTGAAGCCGAGCACGTGCGCCAGCGCATCGCCCTGCGGATAGAAGCGCCGGAACTCGCGCTGCGAGAACACGCCCGGGATGTCGAGCGCGAGGATGCGCCTGGCCACGGCCGGGTTCATGCGCCGCTGCAGCCACATGAATTCCTTGTCCGCGCGCTGCGACACCTTGCGCTGCAGGTAATCGGCCGGCACGCCGAGCGCGCTCGCCAGCGCCGGCAGGCGATCGGGATAGCGCGCCAGCTCCCGCGGATTCGCCCAGATCGATTCGACCGGCGTCGAGACCGCGAGCGGTTCGCCGTTGCGGTCGGTGATCATGCCGCGCGTGGTCGGGATCTCCAGTTCGCGCAGGAAACGCTCGTCGCCCTGCTTGCGGTAGAAATCGTTGTCGACCAGCTGCAGGTCGACCGCGCGGCCGATCAGCGCGAGGGAACACAGGCCGAGGCCGCCGCAGACCAGCATCAGGCGACCGCGCAGGTTGAAGCTGCCGCGCTGGGGACGCGGCCGCACCGGGGTCGCGGTGCGCGCGGGATTCTGCTTCTGCTGGCGCTTCGCGAGCATGTTCTTCGGCAGCATGCTCATGGGCGCACCACCTCGATCTCGGCACCCTCGGGGAACTTCATTCCGAGCTTCGTGCGCGCGATCTGGTCGACGCGGTTGCTTTCCGCCCAGGTCGCCTGCTCCAGCTGCAGGCGTCCGAAGTCGATGTTGAGCTCGTCGCGCGCCTTCTCCAGCCCGCTGAGGGCGACGAACAGCTGGCGATGCTCGTGCCGCGCGTAGACCACGCCGATCGCGGTGGCGATGTTCGCCAGCAGCAAGAGCGCGAGGAGCAGGTGGCGCGCGCTCATGCGGCGCGCTCCGCGGGCAGGCGTTCGGCCACGCGCAGCACCGCGCTGCGCGCGCGCGGATTGGCCGCGGTTTCCGCCTCGGCGGCGCGCTGCGCGCCGCCGACCAGGCGCAGGGTCGGGGTGAACGCGACTTCCACCGGCATCCGCCGATTGGCCGGCGGCGCCTTCGCGCGCCTGGCCATGAACTGCTTGACGATGCGGTCTTCCAGCGAATGGAAACTGATCACCGCCAGCCGTCCGCCGGCGCCCAGCCGCGCATACGCGGCTTCGAGCCCCTGCTCGAGGTCGGCCAGCTCGCGGTTGATGAAGATGCGGATCCCCTGGAACGAACGCGTGGCTGGATGGATCCTGTCCCCGCCGCGCGGCACGACCGAAGCGACCAGGTCGGCGAGTTGCGCGGTCCGCAGCATTGGCGCCTCGGCGCGGCGCGCGACGATCGCGCGCGCGATGCGGCGCGACTGGCGTTCCTCGCCGTAGGTCCAGAGCACGTCGGCGATCTCGCGCTCGTCGGCGCGGGCCAGCCATGCGGCCGCGCTTTCGCCCGATCCGGGATCCATGCGCATGTCGAGCGGGCCATCCTTGCCGAAGCTGAAGCCGCGCTCGGCGACATCGAGTTGCGGGGACGACACCCCGAGGTCGAACAGCACCCCGTCCACGCCGGCCTCGGTGGCGCTCCACTGCGCAAGGTCGGCGAAGCTCCCGCGCCGGATCGCGACGCGCGGATCGCCGCCGAATTCCCGGCTGGCCACCGCGATCGCCTCGGGATCCTTGTCCATCAGCAGCAACCGGCCTCCGGGCCCCAAGCGTTGCAGCACGCCCCGCGCGTGTCCGCCGCGCCCGAACGTGCCATCGAGGTAAGTCCCTTCCGTCCTCACCGCCAGGCCTTCCATGACCTGCTCGAACAACACCGGCACGTGCGCAGGCGCTTTGCCCGCGTCGTGCGTCACAACTGCAGGTCCAGCAATCCGTCGTCGAGGTCGGCGTCGCCGAGCGTGCGGCGGATCTGCTCGTGGTGCGCCGCCTCGCCCCACAGTTCGAACTTGTCGCCCATGCCGAGGAGCACCGCCTTCTTCTCGATGCCGACCGCGGCGCGGTGGCTCGCCGGGAGCGACACGCGGCCGCTGCCGTCGGGCTCGAGGAACGCGGCGGCGCCCACCAGCTTCAACTGCAGGTTGCGGCTGACGCTGCGCGTGCGCGGCAGGGCGTTCACCTGGTCGCGGACCTTTTCCCAGACCGGCTGCGGATACAGGTACAGGCAGCCGGATTCGAACGGGTTGTAGGTCAGGACGAGCTGGTTGCCGGCCTTGGCCACGGCGTCGCGGAACGCGGTCGGGATCGCCAGCCGGCCCTTGTCGTCGATGGTGATGGCGGTCTCGCCCTGGAACATCGCCCCGATCCGTCTACGGCTGTCGTGAGACAGCGCTTTTCAGGTGATGGAAACCACGGATTCCCCGGATTTCCCACATGCCGCCACCTTAGGCACCGTTCCGGGGCTTGTCAACAATCGTTTCGGGGAAATTTCACTTGCCGCGTCAATGACTTGCGTAATACTTCAGAGACTTGTTCAAGCTTT
>Ga0209023_10004990_pt1 | contig 14731 bp, 12 predicted proteins | sample LakOneMetagenome_FD_187468 | JGI IMG/M metagenome (GOLD analysis project Ga0209023, IMG submission 187468) | Freshwater and sediment microbial communities from Lake Erie, Canada (SPAdes) (version 2) | ecosystem: Environmental > Aquatic > Freshwater > Lentic | place: Lake Erie, Canada...
GCCAGGGTCCCACCTGGCTGGGCGACATCCTCCTGACCTTCGCCCGGGTGATCGGAGCGGGGATCGCCCTCACCCTCATGTACACCGGCATCACCATGGGCGTGGCCAGCCTCACCGATCGAAAGTCGGTTGCCACCGCGAGCATCATCTTGCTGTTCCTCATCTCGATCACCGTCACCGGCATCCTCACCGCAGCCGGCACGGCGGTGGGCGTTCGGGCCATCTCCCCCACCCTGGTCAGCCTCGACCTGGCCAGCCGGATCCATGGCGAGCCCGGCTCGAACATGGCCACTGCCTCGTCGGCGCTGGTGTGGGGTGCCTGGCTGGCATGGACCGTCGGCGGGTTCACCCTCGCTCGGTTCCGGCTCCACGCCCTGCAGGTCACCCGATGACCGCCCCCATGGTGGAGGTGGCCGGCGCCTCCAAGTGGTTCGGCGACGTGGTGGCGGTGTCGGACGTGTCGTTCTCGATCGGCCCCGGCGTGACCGCGCTGCTGGGCCCCAACGGCGCCGGCAAGTCGACCTTGCTGCGCATGCTCTGCGGCCTGACCGGCGCCGACCAGGGCACGGTGCGGGTGCTGGGTGCGGACCCGCGGACCGACCTGGCCGTGCGCGCACGCATCGGGATCGTCCCCCAGCAGGAGGCGGTGTTCGAAGCGCTCGACGCCTTCGAGTTCGTGCGCCTGGCCGCAGTGCTCAACGGGGTCCCCGACCCCGATGCCGCGGCCCGAGGCGCGCTGGGGATCGTCGAGCTCGATCCCGACGACGACCGCAGGGTCACCGCCTACTCGAAGGGCATGCGCCAGCGGGTGAAGGTGGCCCAGGCCCTGGTCAACGACCCGGCACTGCTGGTGCTCGACGAACCGCTCACCGGCCTCGACCCCCGCCAGCGGGCCCACATGATCGAGCTGTTCGCCTGGCTCGGGGAGCAGGGCCGCTGCGTGATCGTGTCCAGCCACGTGCTCGACGAGGTGGAGCGGTTCGGGTCTCGCGTGCTGGTGGTGGCCCAGGGTCGCCTGGCCGCCACCGGCGACTTCCGCGCCATCCGAGACCTCATGGACGACCGCCCCCACAAGATCCGGGTGCGAACCGACAAGCCCCGCGAGCTGGCCACCGTGTTGGTCGATCGTGTGGGCGTGCTCGGCATCACGCTGGAGCCGCCGGCGGCCGGGCGATCCGGCGGCGTGGTGGTGGACACCACCGATGCCGCCACGTTCCGTCGCCTGGTCGCGGTCGCTGCCCGCGACGTCGGCGCCACCCTGTGGGAGATCACCCCACTCGACGACGACCTCGAGAGCGTCTTCCGCTACCTGGTGCAGTCATGACCGATCAGCAGCAGCATCCGGTGCAGGGCTTCGGCTGGGAGACGTCCAACGGTGCACCGCCGGAAGCCGGCGCGGTGTTCGTCGCCCTGTACCGCCTGATCCTGCGCAGCGTCGCCACCCGCGGTCGACTGGCGGCCATCCTCGCCCTGGACGCCGTCAGCCTCCTGACTGCCGTCACCGTCCGGGCCTCGACGCCCTACGACCCGCTTCGGGCCGGCGCGGGCTACGTCAACGGCAACCTGTCCACCCTGGTGCCGGTGGCCGTGCTGGTCTTCGGCGCGGCGTCGATCGGCGACCTGATCGACGACGGCTCGCTGGTCTACCTCTGGCTGCGTCCGGTCCCCACCCGCCTCCACGTGCTGGCCGCGTGGGCGGCCACGGTCACCATCACCCTGCCGCTGGTGGGGGTGCCGGTGCTGGTGTCCACCGCCATCATCCATCCCGACGGCGGGCTCATGACCGGGGCGCTGCTGGGCACCCTGGTGGCGGTGGCGGCGTACAGCGGGCTGTTCGTCACCGCCGGCATCCGGTTCCGCCGCGCCCTGCCCTGGGGCCTGGCCTACATCTTGATCTGGGAGGGCTTCGTCGCCGCGGCGGGCAAGACGGCGAGCAAGCTGGCCGTGCGGTCCTACGTCCGGTCGATCCTGGTGCACGAGACCGGGATCTCCATCAAGCTCGGCACGTTCAGCCTGGCCACCGGGATCATCGTGCCCCTGGTGGTGGCGGCCGTCTTCCTCGTCTACGCCTCTCGTCGACTGGCCAACTCCGACGTCGCGTGACCGCTGCCGCACCACGCCGATGGAGCGCTCCACGCCCTGGTTCTGGTCGCGGAACCGGTCGTCAGGCAGCCCGATCCGCGACCAGAACCACCACGACGGCGGGCTGGATGCGGTGACGTCAGGCCGGGGCGGCGGCGCGCTGGTTGAGGAGGGCGGTGACGGCCTTGCCGTCGGCTTGGCCCTTGGTGGCCTTCATGACCTGGCCGACGAAGAAGCCGGTGAGCTTGCCCCGCACCTTGGGATCGCCGGTGCGGAACTGCTCCCACTCGCTCGGGTTGCCAGCGATCACGGCGTCGACCGCGCCTTCCAGCGCTCCGGTGTCCATGGCCTCGAAGCCCTTGGCCTGGGCGACGCCCTCTGCGGTGGCGGCGGGGTCGGCCACCAGCTCGGCCAGGACCACCTTGGCCTGGGTGGCGGTGAGCTGACCGCCCACCTCCAGCACCACGACCGAAGCCAGGCGATCAGGAGCCAGGTCGGCGCCCCCGTCGCCGGCCAGGTTCTGGGCGACGTGGACCAGTACGCGTCCGGCATCGGCGCCGGCCGCGATGGCCGCCAGGGCCTGGTCGTCCTGCTCGCGGTCGACGATCACCACGATCGACTCGGCGGAGCGGGCCTCGCCCGTGGCCTCGGCCAGGCGGGCGCGACGGGCCGCAGGCAGCATCGGGAGCGACGCGGCCACCTCGGCCACCCACTCGGGCGACGGATCGATCGGCACCAGGTCGGGTTCGGGGAAGTACCGGTAGTCGTCGGCCTCCTCCTTGGACCGCATGGTCCCGGTGACGCCCTGCGCCTCGTCCCAGTGCCGGGTCTCCTGGGGCAGGTGCTGGCCGGCAGCGTGGACATCGGCCTGACGGGTGGCCTCGTGCTCGATGGCCCGACCGAGCGAGCGCAGCGAGTTGAGGTTCTTGATCTCGCAGCGGGTGCGGATCTCGTCGGACCCCTCGCGGCGGACCGACACGTTGGCGTCCACCCGCATCGACCCCTCCTCCATCTTGCCGTCGGAGATCCCGCAGGCCACGAGGATGGCGCGCAGCTCGGACACGTAGGCCCGGGCCTGGTCGGTGCTGCGGACATGGGGGCGAGACACGATCTCGAGCAGCGGCACGCCGGCGCGGTTGTAGTCCACCAGGGAGTGGTCCGCGCCGGTGATCCGACCAGCTCCGCCGACGTGGGTGGACTTGCCGGTGTCCTCCTCCAGGTGGGCCCGCTCGATGCCGACGACGTGGCCCGACGGGAGCTCCAGCTTCCCGTCGACCACGATCGGCTGGTCGTACTGGGAGATCTGGAAGTTCTTGGGCATGTCCGGGTAGAAGTAGTTCTTCCGGCTGAACACCGAGCGACGAACCGAACCGGGACCGCCCACCGCGCAGCCGAAGCGGACGGCGAGCTCCACCGCCTGCTGGTTGACCACCGGCAGGGTGCCGGGGAGGCCGAGCGTGACGGGGTCGACGTTGGTGTTGGGCTCGTCGCCGAAGTGGTTGGGCGCACCGGAGAACATCTTGGTGGCGGTGGCCAGCTCGGCATGGACCTCGAGGCCGCACACCAGCTCCCAGCGCGAGCCGTCGGCCGCGGTGACGACGGTGATGTCGTCGCTGTCTGGGACCGTGATGGGGTTGCCCAGCGAGTCCGTGGGGATCCGGGTGTCGGTCACGACGAGGCCTCCTTCAGCGAGCGCACCGCAGGCGGAGGCGCCGCCGCCTCCAGCGCCGCGGCAGCGCGGAACATGGCGATCTCGCCCAGCGCCGGAGCCAGGACCTGGACGCCGACGGGGAGGCCATCGGTGCCGGTGCCGAACGGGACCGACATGGCCGGGTGGCCGGCCAGGTTGGTGGGGATCGTGCAGATGTCGTTGAGGTACATGGTGAGCGGGTCGGCGATGGCACCGATCTCGAACGCCGTGGTGGGCGCCGTGGGCGACAGCAACACGTCGAAGCGCTCGTAGGCGGCGGCGAAGTCCCGCACGATGAGCGTGCGCACCTTCTGGGCCTGGCCGTAGAAGGCGTCGTAGTAGCCGGCCGACAGGGCGTAGGTGCCGAGCATGATGCGGCGCTTCACCTCGTCGCCGAACCCGGCGGTGCGGGTGGCCACCATCATGTCGTTGGTGGTGCCGCCCTCCACCCGGAGGCCGTAGCGGACCCCGTCGAAGCGGGCCAGGTTGCTCGACGCCTCGGCCGGGGCGATCAGGTAGTACGCCGACAGGCCGTAGGTGACGGCCGGGACCGAGACCTCCTCCACGGTGGCGCCGGCGGCTGCCAGCGCGTCGGCTGCCTCACGGACGCGTGCGGCGATGTCGGGCGCGATGCCCTCGCCCATGAGCTCGGTGATCAGGCCCACCCGGAGCCCCGCCACCCCGTCGGACAGGTGGGGCGAGATGTCCGGGGCGTCCTGAGGGATCGAGGTGGCGTCGGCCGGATCGTGGCCGGCGATGGCCTCCAACAGCAGCGCAGCGTCGGCCACGGTGTCGGCGAAGGGACCGATCTGATCGAGCGACGATGCGAACGCGATCAGGCCGTAGCGGCTGACCACGCCGTAGGTGGGCTTCACGCCGACCACACCGCAGAACGCAGCGGGCTGGCGGATCGAGCCACCGGTGTCCGAGCCCAGCGACAGGGGCGCGAACCCAGCCGCCACCGCGGCAGCCGAGCCGCCTGACGAACCACCCGGCACCCGCGCCAGGTCCAACGGGTTGTGGGTGGGACCGAACGCCGAGTTCTCGGTGGACGAGCCCATGGCGAACTCGTCGAGGTTGGTCTTGCCGACCACGACCGCGCCCGAGGCCCGCAGGCGCTCCACCACGGTGGCGTCGTAGGGCGGGACCCAGCCCTCGAGGATCTTCGACGAGGCCGTGGTGACCACCCCGCGGGTGCACATGTTGTCCTTGAGGGCGACGGGGACGCCCGCGAGGGGACCCGGGTCCTCGCCGTCGGCCACCCGCTGGTCCACCGCAGCCGCCGCAGCACGAGCCTGATCGGCCGTCACCAGGTTGAAGGCGTGGACGTCGGCCTCCGCCGCCTCGATGCGAGCGAGGTGCTCCTCGACCACGTCGAGGGCCGAACGCTCGCCGGTGCGGACCGCAGCCGCGATCTGCACCGCGCCGGACCGTGCGGAGCCGCTCACGGTGCCTCACCCAAGATGGTGGGCACGCGGAACCGGCCGCTCTCGGCCTGCGGTGCCGCGGCCAGCGCGTCGGCGTTGGTGAGGGTGGCCCCCACCTCGTCGACCCGAGTCACGTTGACCAGCGGGTACGGGTGCGACGTGGGCTCCACGTCGGCCAGATCCAGCGCCTCCACGTCCTGGGCGTGCTCCAGGATCGCGGCGAGCTGATCGGTGAAGGTGGCGACCTGATCGGGACGGAGTTCGAGTCGGGCCAGCTTGGCCACGTGAGCGACGTCGTCGCTGGTGATGCGTGCAGACATGGAGGCCGATGCTACGGCCCCAGGTGCACCGGCTCGCCCCCTCAGCCCGGTTTCAGGCGCTGGCGGTGACCTTGGTGGCGAAGTCGACCGCGGCGGCGATCACCAGGTCGGCGTCGTAGTCCATGGTCACCACGTGGTAGCTGCGCTCGCACCAGAGGCGCTCCACCGGGCCCGACACCTGCGCGGCGAGGATGTCGGAGTTCTCGGGAGGGACGACGTGGTCGTCGCGGCTGGTGATCACCAGGACCGGCGCGGTGATCTGGGTCAGCCGATCGCCCAGGTCGTCGGCGGCATCGAAGAGGGTGAGCAACGGGGCCAGCGGGGTCTCGGCGTAGGACGACTCCACCCGGTCGGGCCTGGCGATGTCGGAGCCGATGCCGGCGAAGCGATCGGCACCGGTGGCCAGCACCTCCTGCACCGCCTCGCGCATGCCGGCCGGCGCCGAGACGACGGCGTTGATGCAGACCAGCCCGGCGATCTCCGGGTGTTCGGACCCCAGCCATGCGGTGAGGGCGCCACCCATCGACAGGCCGACGACCACGACCTGATCGCACCGCTCGGCCAGCGCCCGGTAGTGCGCTTCAGCGTGGTCCAGCCAGTCGGACCAACCGGTGGGGATCATGTCCTCGACCGTGGTGCCGTGCCCCGGCAGGCGGGGAAGGTCGACGGTGAAGCCGGCCTCGGCCATGGCCTCGGCCACCCCACGCATGGATGCCGGGTTGCCCGTGAACCCGTGCAGCACCAAGACGCCGATGGGCCCACCGTCGTGGGTCCAGGGTTCGGCGCCGGGCATCAGGTTGGCGGGCTGGGCATCGGTCACGGCGGGCTCCACGGGTCGGGCAGCAGAAGGCGGGGTCCCAGTGGATCACACCGGAACCTGCCTCGCCTGCCAAGTTCGGTCGCTCCACCCCCTGGGCCAAGGGCCTTGACCCGCGGGTCAATCCGGTGTGCACTGGCCGGACCATGACCGACGATCGTCGCCTGACCACCCAAGGCCAGGAACGCAAGCAACAGCTGCTCGACTGCGCGGCCGAACTGTTCGCCGAGCGGGGCTACGCCGAGACGCGGGTGGCCGACATCGTCGCCGCCGCCGGCGTGGCCAAGGGCCTCTTCTACTGGTACTTCGAGAACAAGGAAGCACTGTTCCGCGAGCTGGTGGAGCTCAACCGCCTCCGGCTCCGACGAGCCCAGGGCGTGGCCATCGACCCGGACGCCGAACCCCTCCTGCGCATCCGCCAGGGCGCCGAAGCATCGGTGCGGTTCATGGCCAGCTACGCCCACTTCTTCGCCCTGCTCGAGGTGGAGAACCTGGAGAAGACCTTCGCCGACGAACGCCGCAAGGGCACCGAGGTCCACGTGGCCGACGTGGCCGCGGTGCTCCGCGAGGGCATCGCCGCCGGGAGCATCCGCGACGAGGACCCCGACCTGCTGGCGTTCGGCGTGGTGGGCACGGTCGGCTACTACGGCCACTTCCACCGCACCGGCCGCCTCCCGCTGCCCGTCGACGAACTGGCGGCCTTCGTCGGCCGCTTCGTGGTCTGCTCGCTGGCCAGCGACGAGGAGATCGCCCGCCGCGTCCTGGCCACCCGACTCGGCGCCGCTCCCACCACCACCCGTTGACACCGAATGGTGCACGATCGGGCACCGCGGCCCAGGAGGCAAAGCCGACCAGACAAGCACGGCATGGGGTAAACCGAGGCGCCAGCCGAGGTCCAAACAACCTCGCAGTGAAGACGGACGCGCTTCCGCCAGCGTCCCCAGCAAGCCAGTAGGGTCCCGGCCGTCACCGGCGAGGGGCCGTGGCACACCGGAACGTTCCGAGGAGGAACCACGTGTCGAAGTTCTTGAGCGGCGAATGGCTCGATCAGGCCAAGGCCATCCGGGCCGAGTACCAGGGACAGGGTGGGGCACCTCCCCACCAGATGCGCATGAACCTGGTGATCACCGACGTGCCCGCCGAGGTCTCCGACGCTCCCATCGACGCCCACATGGACACCACGTCGGGCGACATCCACATGGACCTCGGCCACATCGAGAACCCCGACCTCACCGTCACCCTGGAGTACGACACGGCCAAGGCCATCCTCGTCGAGGGCAACCCGCAGGCCGGGATGCAGGCCTTCATGGCCGGCAAGATCAAGGTGCAGGGCGACATGACCAAGCTCATGGCCATGCAGTCCGCCACCCCCGATCCCACCGCCGCCGAGATCGCCGGCAAGATCAAGGCCATCACCGACTGACACCGCTCCGGGCGGGCGTGGCTAGCTGTTGGCCACACCCGCCGGTTCGGTCGACGGATCGGTCTCGATCGCAGTGCGCGCTGCCGCCTTCGACGTCGGCAGAGCCGACGCGATGCGGGTGGCCGTGACCACGCCCGCCGCCGCCATGGCCAGGCCGGTGAGGTAGCCCCAGTGGTAGCTGGCGTCCTGGCCCACCGCCGGGATGCGGGCCTGCTGAACGGTCTGCATGAGCTGGATCCCGAACACCACGCCCACCTGCACCATCATCTGCTGGGCCGCACCCGCGATCCCAAAGTCGTCGTCGTCCACCGACACCGCCACCGACGCGCCCAGGGGCGGCATGGCGATGCCCATCCCCACGCCGGCCAGGGCCAGCGCCCCCACGATGGCGAGGGTGGCCGACCCGGTGCCGAACGTGGCCATCCAGGCCATGGCGCCCACCACGGCAAGCGCGCCGGCGGTGGCGGCTCGGCGAGACCCCAAGCGCAGGGCGACGGCGCCGGCCATCGTGCCGGCCAGGGAGAACGCCAGCGGCCGGGCGATGCTCACCAACCCGGTGCGGGTCTCGGAGTAGCCGAGCACGTTCTGCATCAGCAGCGGCGTGAGGATGAACGACCCCATGTAGGCCCCGTTGAGGCTCGACTGGGTGAGGATGGCGAAGGTGAACCCGCGGCGACGCAGGTAGCGCAACGGGAGGAGCGGGCTGGCTGCTCGGCGCTCCACCCGCACGAACATCACCATGGCGATCGGGGCGATGACGCCGCATCCCAGCACGAGCGGGCTGGTCCAACCCAGGCGCGGTCCCTCGCTCAGGGCGAAGAGCAGCGGGGTGATCGACAGCGCCACCAGCGCCGCGCCGGCCACGTCGAACGCCCCCTCGTGCTTGCGCGGCGTCTCGGGGATCGTTCGGTAGGCCAGACCGAGCGCGGCCAGGGCGACGGGGATCTGGGCCAGGAAGATCGTGCGCCAGCCGAAGGCCTCCACGATCGGGCCGCCCAGCACCACGCCGATCACCGGTGCTCCCGCAGCGACCATGGTCCAGTAGCCGAGGGCCCGAACCCGCTCGGTGCGCGGGAACATGCGCGAGATCATGGCGAACGAGGCCGGACCGGTGGCCGCGCCCTCGATGGCCCCCATGGTGCGGAAGGCGATCAACGAGCCGGCGTTCCAGGCCACGGCGGAGAGGGCGGCCATGAGAGCGGCGCCGGCCAGGCCGCTCAGGAACAGTCGCCGATGACCGAGCCGGTCGCCCAGCTTGCCCACCAGCGGTCCGACCACGCCGAAGGCGAGCATGGGACCGATCACCACCCACGTCATGGTGGGCTCGCTGGTGTGGAGCTCCTTGGCGATGGTGTGGATCGAGACGGCGAGGATCGTGATGGTCACGTTCACCGCGAACAGCCCGAAGAGCAGCACGGTCAGGATCCGCCACCGGTTGTCCGGCGTCACCCCGTCCTCGAGGGTGACCCTCGCCTTGCCCGACACGTCGGCCACGGTACTTGACCCGCGGGTCAAGTCAGGGGGTCACGTGCCCGACTTCACGTCGTTCCGCACGCGCTCAGAGGCCAGAACAGGTCGTTTCCCGCCGCACAGTCGCGGGATGGGGTGACCTGGGGTTGGGGGTCCGTCAGGCCAGGACGATGTTGACGGTGGAGCCCTTGTGGACCGAGGTGCCGGCGGCGGGCGAGGTGTGCGCCGGGGAACCGGTGGCCGGGCCGCTGATGGAGCCCGCCTTGAGGCCGGCCTGCTTGAGGATGGCCACCGCCTGGCTGATGGTGGAAGCACCAGCGATGGAGGGCACCGTCACCATGGGCGGTCCCTTGGACACCTGCAGCGTGACGGTGGAACCCCGCGGCACCGAACTGCCCTGGGGCGGGACCACGGCGACAACGATCCCCTCGGGGACGTTCTCGTCGTACTGGGCGTTGATGGCCGTCTTGAGCTGCAGCGCGGCGAGGGCCTCCGTGGCAGCGGCCTTGGTGCTGCCCCGCAACCCCGATGGCACGACGCGCGGCTCGGGACCCTTCGACACCACCAGCGGCACCGTCGAACCCTTCTCGAGCTTGGCCGGCGTGCCGTCGGCCACCTTGACGACGTGGCCAGACGGCACCGTCTCGCTGTACACCTTGTCGTTCGAGCTGGACCCGAGGCCGACGTAGAACAGCGCCTGGTTCGCCTCTTCGATGGACATGCCGGCGAGATCGGTGGGCACGGCCACGATGGTCTGCCCGGAGGACACGGTGAGCGCCAGCGTGGACCCGGGCTTGAGCCGGGTGCCGGCCGTGGGGCTGGTGGCCAGGACCTCGCCCTTGGTGGTGCCGTCCTTGCGGATGGCCTTGGACGTGACCTTCCAGCCGGCCGCTTCGGCCACGCGGGTGGCCTGCGCCTGGGTGCGGCCCACCAGCGACGGCACCGGCAAGGTGACCGGACGGACGGGGGCCGATGGATCGCGGTTGGCGGCGGCAGCAGCCACGCCAGCCGCGCCGGCCACCAGTGCGACGACGAGGAGGACCCACGGCCAGCGGCGACGACGTCGGCGATCGGTGTCGGTGGGGTCGCTGCCGTCGTGATCGCCGTCGTCGGCCTCGGGATCGGGGGCGACGAAGGCCTGGGGCGCAGCCACCACCGGCGGGGCCAGGACCGCGACGGTGGACCGGGCGTGAGGATCGACCACGCGGTCCACCGGCTCGTCGGCCGGCGCAGGTTCATCCACCCATGTCGGATCGGTGGAGGCCACCGCGACCAGCGGGCTGGGCTCGACCGGGTCCACCACGATGGTCTCGCGCGCAGGCTCCGGGTCGATCCGGATCGGTGCGGGATCAGCCGACGGGGCCTCGGAGGCCACGGGATCGTGGTCGCGCAGATCGATGAACCCGGCAGGGGCCACCAGGCCGGGATCGGGCTCGGACTGGTTGACCCAGTCCGGCGGGTCCAGATCGAGGTCCTCGGCGGTGAGGTCGGGCTCGGGGGCGACGTCGGACACCAGGGCGTGGATGGTGGGATCGACGTCGGCCAGCACCTCGCCGGCAGGCGGGAGCGCGCCGGCAAGCGGCAGGGCGGCCGGCTTGGGCAGGGCCTTGGCGGCGCGGAGCAGCCCCATGGCCAGCGCCCGGGCGTCGAGGCGCTGCTCGGGATCGGGGTGACCGGCGCGGGTGAGCACCTCTTGCAGGGGGCCCAACGCCTCGGGCACCTCCATGGCGCGATCCACTCGGGCCATGAGCGTGCCGAGCGTGGTGTCGGCCACGAACGGGACCTCGCCGGTGACCGACTCGATGATCACCAGGGCCAGGGCGTAGACGTCGGCCTTGCCGGTGAGCTGCTCGCCCTTGGCCAGCTCGGGCGAGGCGTAGCGGGCGGTGCCCATGATGGCGCCCTGCGGCTCGGTCCAGGCCGCCTCGGCGAGCGCCCGGGCCAGCCCGAAGTCGGCGATGCGCAGGCGGCCCTCCTCGCCGAAGAGGAGGTTGGCCGGCTTGATGTCGCGGTGGACGAAGCCCCGGCGGTGGGCGTAGTCCAGCGCCCGGGTGGCCTCCAGACCGACGGCGAGGGCCTGCGACGGGGACAGCAGCTCGCCGCGATCCAGCAGGGCGCGGAGGCTCCCGCCACCCAGGTACTCGGTGACGATGAACGCCGTCTCCTCGTCGCCCCAGTCGTAGACCGCCATCACGTTGGGGTGGTTCAGCGCCGCCGCAGCCCGGGCCTCGGCCCGGAACCGACGCAGGAACTCGGCGTCTTCTGCCAGGGCGTCGTGGAGCATCTTGAGCGCCACCCGACGGCGCAGGCGGACGTCGTCGGCCAGGTACACCTGGGCAGACGCGCCGAGGCCGATGGGGGCCACCAACCGGTATCTGCCCCCAAGCACCCGGCCGATCTCAGCGGTCATTCGGGGATTGGCCACGAGTCGAGGGTACCGCTCGGCTCCGGTCATTTCGGGGAGCCTCAGGTCACATCGCACCCCGATGGGTGCGCGTCGACGGGCTCCCGCCAGACTGGTGGGCCATGAGCGAGACCAGCGTCCCCCCCGTGACCGCACCCCCTTCGTCGTGGTTGCGTCGCATCGTGATCGGGGCGCTCCTGGTGTTCTGCGTGGTGCTCGCGGCCAAGGGCTGCCGGCACACCGACACCAGCAACGCCGCGGGTGACCAGGACCCGGTCATCGTGTCGCAGACCCCCCTTCCCGGCAGCCACGCCCTGAGCCAGAGCGAGGTGTCCGCCGTGCTGCTCCAGGGCTACGACGGACGACTGACCATCAACGGCATCGCCATTCCCGAGGGCCAGATGGAGGGTGCGGTGGACCCCAGCTCCATGTCGGCCGCCGACTTCCGCAAGTACGGGCTGCGGCCCAACAACCGCAACACCGTGGCGTTCCAGCCCGGTCCGGGCAAGGTCCTCACCAGCCTGCCCACCGGCGAGGTCACCGTGACCGTCCACTACTTCCGCGACCGCCTCAACCAGCAGGGCGGCCGCACGGTCTCGTGGAGCTTCACCGTCGACTGAGCGTGAGCTGGGCCGATGATCAGGCGGGAAGCTCGCCCGTCTCCAACAGCACCTCGAAGGCGTCGGCATCGAGCACCGGAATGCCCAGCGCCTCGGCCTTGGTGATCTTCGATGCCCCCGGCGACTCGCCCACCACCACCGCGGTGGTCTTCTTCGACACCGACCCAGGGGACTTGCCGCCCCGGCTGACGATGGCCTCCTCGGCCTCGTCTCGGGTGTAGCCGGGCAGCGTGCCGGTGACCACGATGGCCTTGCCCAACAGCACCTGCGGGAGCTGAGAGGCGGCCGGACCCTCCAGGTTGAGGCCCGCCGCTCCCAGTCGGGCCACCAGGTCGCGGTGGGCCGGGTCGGCCAGCCACTGGTGCACCGATTGGGCGATGACCGGACCCACGCCCTCCACCGCGGCCATGGCCTCGACCGGTGCGTCCACCATCCGGTCGAGGTGGCCGAAGGCCCGGGCCAGGGCCAGCGAACCGGCCGGGCCGAGGTGGCGGATGTTGAGGCCCACCAGCAGGTTGGGCAGCGGACGGGCCCGGGACGCCTCGATGCCGGCCCGGAGGTTGGCCACCCCTTCGTCGCCGAGGCCGCCCAGGGTGCCGGCCGTGGCCTTGAGCCGGTCGGGCTCCACTGCCAGGTCCGCCACCAGCTCGGCGGGCAGCCGGGTGTCGGACTCGGGAGAACGGGTGGCGGCCGTGTCGGCCACCGTGACCGCTGCGTCCCAGCTGGCCTTGTCGTCGCCGAGGCGTTCCCGAGCGACGGCCAGCGCAGCCGAGGACCACGCCGCGATGGCGCTGCGGGCCTCGGCCAGGGCCTCCCAGTCGATGGAGTAGATGTCGGCGATGTCGGCGATCAGGCCTAGGTCGAGGAACAGGCGCACCCGCTGCTCGCCGAAGCCCTCGATGTCCATGGAGCCGCGACCCGCAAAGTGCTCGATGTGGCCCGCCACCTGGAAGGGACACTCGGGATCGGGGCAGCGGGTGTCGCTCTCGCCCTCGGGTCGCACCAGCTCCACCGGTCGAGACGACGGACAGTGGGTGGGGAACTCCCACACCGGCCGGGCCAGGTGGGCAGGGTCGGCCAGGTCGACCGGGCCGACCACCTCGGGGATCACGTCGCCGGCGCGTCGCACGATCACGGTGTCGCCCACCCGCACGTCCTTGGCCCGCACCTGATCCTGGTTGTGCAGGGTGGCGTGGGTGACGGTGACGCCGCCCACGAAGACCGGATCGAGCACGGCGTAGGGCGTGACACGGCCGGTGCGACCCACCGACACCTCGATGGCCTCCAGCGTGGTGGTCCGTTCCTCGGGCGGGAACTTGAACGCGATGGCCCACCGGGGCGCACGCGAGGTGGAGCCGAGCACCTCGCGTCGGGCCAGGTCGTCGACCTTCACCACCGCGCCGTCGATCTCGTAGTCCAGGTCGTGGCGGTGGTGCTGCCAGTGGTCGCAGAACTCGGCCACCTCGGCCGCGGTGGCCAGCAGCCGCCGCTCCGGGTTGACGGCGAACCCCCATCGACCGAGCTGCGCCAGCGTCTCCTCGTGGGTGACGAACGCCGGCCCGCCCTCCACCTCGCCCAGCTGGTAGCACCACATGGACAGCTCGCGACGGGCGGTGACCGAGGAGTCCTTCTGGCGTAGCGAGCCGGCCGCGGCGTTGCGGGGGTTCGAGGCCACCGGTGCCGGCTTGCGGCCCGCTGCCAGGCGCACCCGGTTCTCCTCTTGCTGGGTGGCGACCAACGAGGCGAAGGCCCCAAGCGACATGTAGACCTCGCCCCGCACCTCGAGCACCCGTGGTGCGTCGGCCGGGAGCTCGTGGGGGATGTCCTTGATGGTCATCACGTTGGCGGTGACGTCCTCGCCCTGCGCCCCGTCGCCCCGCGTGGCGCCTTGCACCAACCGCCCGTCCTCGAAGCGCAAGGAGATGGCCACGCCGTCGATCTTGAGCTCACCGCAATAGCCGACGGGCTCGGTGACGTCGACCGCCAGCCGCTTGGCCACCCGCTCGCCCCACGCCACCAGCTCCTCGGCCGAGAACGCGTTGTCGAGCGACATCATGGGCACCCGGTGCACCACCGGGGCGAAGGTGGCCGACGGGGCCGCGCCCACCCGCGCGGTGGGGCTGGCGTCGTCGACCAGCTCGGGGTGCTGGGCCTCCAGCGCCCGCAGCTCACGGACCAGATCGTCGTACTCCGCATCGGACACGATGGGGGCATCATCGGTGTGGTAGCGGCGGCTGTGCTCGCTGATCTCCGTCCGCAGACGGGCCACCCTGGACTCCACCGAGGCATCGGTGGAGGTGGGCGACGGGGCCACGGGCCGGGACGGGTCAGCCGGAGACGTCATCGGCCGCACCCTACTGATCCATCCGGCCCACACCGACCGGCAGAAGAGCCTCAAGTCCCGCCGGAATCTGCCGACGGAAACAGCGTCGGAGACCACCCGGCACCGCACCTGAGCCCAAGGGACCGCGATCACCC
>Ga0209023_10004991_pt1 | contig 14731 bp, 13 predicted proteins | sample LakOneMetagenome_FD_187468 | JGI IMG/M metagenome (GOLD analysis project Ga0209023, IMG submission 187468) | Freshwater and sediment microbial communities from Lake Erie, Canada (SPAdes) (version 2) | ecosystem: Environmental > Aquatic > Freshwater > Lentic | place: Lake Erie, Canada...
CGATGGTTCGCCCATTCCGTTCAGCCTGGTGATGTCGATGACTTGCACGCTGCCGCCCGGAGCCGCGATCGACGCAGTCGAAACCATCTCCGCCTACGACATCGGGCAATGATCCGAACACGAAAGGGCGCCCTCGCGGCGCCCTTTTTCTTTTCCTGACGACTCAACCCAGCAAGCGGATCGTCAGCGGATAGCGGTAGGGCTTGCCGTCCCAGGCCTTGAACGCGGCGACGATGCTGCACACCAGCCACATCAGCGCGATGGCGGCGATCACACACAGCAACACGATGCCCGCCGGAATCGTGACCAGCGCGCCTATACCGAGCGTGAGCACGGTGGCACCGACCAGCACGATGCCGATCACGCCCGCGGCGCAGGCGTAGAGGAACATGCTGAGGTTGAAATTCGCCGCTTCCTTCGCGTGTTCGCTGGCGAAGGCCGACTTGTCGCGCACCAACATCCACACGACGAACGCGGCGACGGCGCCGGCGACCCCGGCGAACCAGTGGGTGAGCGCGGCCGCGGCCAAAGCGGCCAGCGGCGCGGCAACGGCCCACTGGCGGTCGCTGAGGCTGGGGGACAGGGTTTCGAGGTTCGCGTTCATCGTCTTCTCCACCGGAAGGATCCCGGTACCGACGATGATGGGGGCGCTGCGCTCCGACGCAAGCCAACCGATGGCCCATGCCGGGCCATCGGCGGCGATCGAACGGATTACTTGATCAGGCGAATCGACAGCGGATAGCGGTAGGTCGCGCCTTCGTTGGCCTTGAGCCCGGCGATGATGCTGAAGATCACGCTGACCACCCACGCTGCCAGCGAGATCAGCGGGCCGATCAGGATGATGGTGAGCACCATGCCGGCGACGTAGCCGATCAGGATGGTGATCTGGAAATTCAGCGCTTCCTTGGCGTGGTCGTTCAACCAGCCCTTGTCGGACTTGTCCTTGTTCGTCAGCCAGATCACCAGCGGGACAATGAAGCCGAGGATGATCCCCGACAGGTGGGTCAGCATCGCCAGCGTGCGGTCTTCCTGCGACGCGGAGGCGGTTTCGATATCGCTCATGGTTTTCCCCGTGGTTTCGCCGCGTAAAGCCGCGACTCCGGGAATATAACGTCAATCGGCGCCGGCGACGGTCATCCGCCCGACCAGGATGGAGCCGGTCAGGAGGTGGGAACGGCGGTCGACGTCGCTGCCCACGGCCTCGAACGCGGCGAACATGTCGCGCAGGTTGCCGGCGATGGTGATGCCGTCCACCGGGTAGGCGATTTCCCCGTTTTCGACCCAGAACCCCGCGGCGCCGCGCGAATAGTCGCCGGTCACCGCGTTCACGCCCTGCCCCATCAATTCGGTGACGTACAGTCCGCGCCCCATGTTGCGGAGCAACATGCCGAGGTCGCCGGCATTGGGCTTCACCGCGAGGTTGTGCACACCGCCGGCATTGGCGGTGGTGGCGAGGCCAAGCTTGCGCGCGGAGTAACTGCCCAGCACGTAGCGCTGCAGCACGCCGTTCGCGACCAGCGGCGTGGCGCGCGTGGCCACGCCCTCGGCATCGAAGGCGGCGGAACGGAAGCCGCGCGCCAGGAACGGATCCTCGTCGATGGCGAACCAGTCGGGGAACAGGCGCGTGCCGGCGGCATCGAGCAGGAAACTCGCGCGTCGGTACAACGCGCCGCCGGAGACCGCGCCGACCAGGTGGCCGATGAGCGAACGCGCGACTTCGGCGGCGAACAGCACCGGCACTTGGCCGGTCGGCAATTGCCGCGGCGACATTCGCGCCAGCGTGCGTCGCGCGGCTTCGCGGCCGATCGCCGCCGCGGGCTCGAGACCGTCGGGCGACAGCGCGATGCTGTACCAGCCGTCGCGCTGCATCGCATCGCCCTGCCCCGCGATCAGCGCGCAGCCCAGCGAATGATGGGTCCCGCGGTCGCGGCCGCGGAAGCCGTGCGAATTCGCGTACACGGCCAGCGAGGTCCCGGTCGCGGCCGAAGCGCCATCGGAATTGGCGATGCGCGCATCGCTGTCGCGACCGGCCTGCTCGCAGGCGATGGCGAGATCGATGGCGCGTTCGGCATCCAGCGCCCACGGATGCCAGGCATCGAAATCCGGCCAACCGGATGCGGGCCGCTGCGCCATCAATTCCGCATCGGCGAGGCCGGCGGCGGGATCGTCCTCGGTATGGCGCGCGATCGCGCAGGCCTGCTCCACCGTCGCGGCGAGGCTGTCCTCGCGCAGGTCGGCGGTGCTGGCGCTGCCCTTGCGCTTGCCGAAGTACACGGTGACGGCGATGCCGCGGTCGCGCGTGGCCTCGACCGTCTCCACCGCGCCCATGCGCACGTTCACTTCCAGCCCGGTGTCTTCCGAACAGCTGACCTCGGCCTGGTCGGCGCCGGCATGGCGCGCGCGGTCGAGCAACTGCCCTGCGATGGCTTCCAGTGCGTCCAGCCGGACCGCGCTATCGACGGCGGTGGAGGCGGCGATCTCGTTCAATGGCTTATCCTTTCATCAGTTGTCATCCTGGGGCCAAAGGCCGAAGGACCTGCTGTTGTACCTGGACCAATGCGAAAAGCAGGTCCTTCACTGCGTTCAGGATGACAGGGCGAAGCATGCGCGGACGCGACGAAGACACCGACGAGTTCCTCGGCCCCAGCCGCAGCCAGCAACGGCGCGACGCGCTGGACGTGCTCGCGCTGGCGGAAAAACTGGCGACGCTGAGCGATGCCCAGCTCGAACGCCTGCCGATTCCCGACGGCCTGCTGCCGCACATCGTCGAGACCCGGCGCATGACCGCGCACGGCGCGCGCAAGCGCCAGACCGCGTTCCTCGCCAAGCAGATGCGGCGCGAGGACGAGGAAGCGCTGGACGCGATCCGCGACGCGCTCGACGTCGGTGGCGAGGCGGCGAAACGCGAAACCGCGCGCATGCATCGCGCCGAACACTGGCGCGAGCGCCTGCTCGACGGCGGCGACGCCGCGCTCGGCGAACTGCTCGGCGAACATCCCGGTGCGGACCGGCAGCAGCTGCGGCAACTGGTGCGCAACGCGCTGGACGAACGCGCGAAGAACAAGCCGCCGCGCGCGTTCCGCGAGTTGTATCGCGCGGTGCACGATTTGCTTGCGCAATCGGATAACAATTGAAGTCGTCGTCCCCGCGCAAGCGGGGACCCATGGACGTTGCTGTTGACCTTGTTTCGATTCGGCGAGAACGAAAAACAAGGTCCATGGATTCCCGCTTTCGCGGGAATGACGGGCAAGAGCGATTCCCGCCTGCGCGGGAATGACGAGCGAAATGCTCACGCCTGCGTCCCGCCGACGGTCAATTCCGAAATCAGCAGCGACGGCTGGCCCACGCCCACCGGCACGCTCTGCCCGTCCTTGCCGCAGGTGCCGACGCCTTCGTCCAGGGCGAGGTCGTGTCCGATCATGGCGACCCGTTGCATCGTTTCCGGGCCGTTGCCGATCAGGGTCGCGCCCTTCACCGGCGCGGTGACCTTGCCGTCCTCGATCAGGTAGGCCTCGGTCGCGGAGAACACGTACTTGCCGCTGGTGATGTCGACCTGGCCTCCGCCGAAATTCACCGCGTACAGGCCGCGCTTCACCGAGCGGATCATCTCCTCCGGGTCGTGGGTGCCGGCACGCATGTAGGTATTGGTCATGCGCGGCATGGTCAGGTGCGCGAAGGATTCGCGACGGCCGTTGCCGGTGGGTTGCGCGCCCATCAGCCGCGCGTTCAAGGTGTCCTGCATGTAGCCGACCAGCACGCCGTCCTCGATCAGGGTGGTGCACTGCGTCGGCGTGCCTTCGTCGTCGACGTTGAGCGAACCGCGGCGACCTTCGAGCGTGCCGTCATCGACGATGGTGACGCCCGGCGAGGCCACGCGCTGGCCCATGCGCCCGGCATAGGTCGAGGTGCCCTTGCGGTTGAAATCGCCTTCCAGCCCGTGTCCCACCGCTTCGTGCAGCAGCACTCCCGGCCAGCCGGAACCGAGCACCACCGGCATCACGCCCGCGGGCGCAGCAACGGCATCGAGGTTCACCAATGCCTGGCGCAGCGCTTCGCGCGCGAATTTCTCCGCTTGCCCGCCTGCGAGCAATTCCGCGTAGGAACAGCGCCCACCGAAACCCGCATAACCGGATTCGCGGCGACCGCCGTGTTCGACGATCACCTGCACGTTCATCCGCACCAGCGGGCGCACATCGCTGGCGAGCACGCCATCGCTGCGCGCGACCAGCACCGTGTCGACATTGCCACTGAGGCCGACCATCACCTGCTTCACCCGCGGATCCGCGGCACGCAGCAGCCGGTCGATGCGGCGCAGCGCCTCGACCTTCTCCTCGTTGCCGAGGGCGTCGATCGGATCGAGCGCGGGATACAGCATCGGCGCGCGCACCGGCGCCAGCGCCAGCGGCGCGTGGCTGCGGCCGTCACGGGCGATGGCGCGCGCGGAACCGGCGGCGGCGAGCAGCGCACTCGCGTCGATGTCCTCGGAATAGGCGAAGCCGGTCTTCTCGCCGCTGATCGCGCGCACGCCCACGCCCTGTTCGATGGAATGCGCGCCGTCCTTGACGATGCCGTCCTCCATCGACCAGCTTTCGCGCCGCGAATGCTGGAAGTAGAAATCGCCGAACTCGATGCCCGGGCCGAGCAGCGCGCCGAACGCGCGTTCGATGGCGTGCTCATCGAGGCCCGAGGGCGCGAGCAGGCGGGACTGGGCGATGGACAGCGGTTCGGTCATGCGAAATCCTTGGTCATCCTGGGCGCAGCGACGGCTCTGGCTTGCGGGGAAATGCTGGAAACACGTCCTTCGCTCCGCTCTGGACGAGAACTGTGAGATCGAGGCGAATCCGGCAGATTCAATCCTTCGGCTTCGATGGCGATTCCGACTGCGCCTGGCTGCGCGCGACGACATCGACCTTGGGCTGCTTCCACGGCCCGCTGACGTGGTAGGTCTTGGCCGCGAGCTGGCCCAGCGGTTTCTTCAGCACCATGTTCGCGGCCGCGCCGATGGCCGCACCCACGGGCCCGCCGGCGATCGCACCGACCGCGGTCAGCAGGTTGCCGGCCTTGGGGAACACCTCCACGGTCTGGTCGTAGGTTTCGTTGCGCATGTCGGCACTGCCGTGGATGCGGATTTCCGCCGCAGGGCCATCGATGTGCAGGTTGTCGCTGCGCGCCTGGCCGTTGCCGATCGCGATATCGCCCTTGAGCGTATTGAACGCGAATCCCTTGGAGAAGAAATCGTGGAAGTCGAGCGTGAGGCGCTGCGGCAGGCGCGCGATGCTGAGCAGGCCGAGCACGCGTCCGGCGCCGGGTTCGACTTCGGTAAGCTGTCCTTCGCTCGCATCGATGTGCAAGGTGCCGTCGAGCGCGGCGAGCTTGAGGCTCATGGGTGTTCCCGGCCACGCCGCCTGCAGCCGCGCCTGGCCCTTGCCGCGCGCGAGCTGGCCGCCGAAACCGAAGCCATCGAGGAAGGCGCCGAAATCCTCGCTGGCCAATTGCATGTCCACGCGCGAACGCGATGCCGCGCCGCGCCCGCTCCACTCGCCGCTGGCGTCAAGCTGCTGCTTCGGCGCGCGCGACTGGAACTGCACCAGTTTCAGCGTCCCCGGTGCCTGCTGGGTGCGGACGGTCGCGCTGCCGAGCTTCGCGTCGCCGATGCGCAGGTCGTCGAAGGCAAGATTGAGCGGCGGCACCTTGCCGGGATCGATGTCGTCTTCCGAATTCGTATCACTTGCCGCCGGCGCCGCGATGCCGCCGCGCCACCAGAAACGCTGCACGCGGCCGCTGATCGCCGCACCGTCGTCGCGCGGAATCGTGAGCGTGCCGGCGAGGCTGTCGCCATCGAACTGGATCGCGGTCGCCCCGCCCGCCGCCGGCGTGGCCTGTACCCGGGTGTTGCGGAAATCGGCGCCGAGCAATTGCATGTGCGTGGCAGTGACGTCGATGCGCTGCAAGGGCAAGCCGCCCTGCCCGCCGTCGCCGGCGCGCGACAGCACCGCCCAGTCCAGCGCGTCCAGGGTCGGCGCGCGTCCGCTCGCGACCAACCCATTCGCCGGCGGCGCATCGGCGACGCGATCCGCGCCGAGCACGACGCGCACGCCGGTACCGGCCTTGCCGCTGCGCGCGCGCAACGCGAGCCGGTTGCCGAACGCCACCGCGACCTCGCCCTCGCCCAGTGGCAATTGCGCGTCGATGCGCGTCGCCAGCGCGTCGCCCGCAGGCTTGCCCAGCGGCGCCGGCAGGGTCATCCGCGTGCCAACCATGTTGGAACGCAATTGCAGGCTGCTCGGCGCGGTCGCGGACTGCGCTTCGGGCAATGCCACGCCGAGCGTCCATTGCGAACGTCCGCCGAAATAGGGCTTGAGCCACGCGAACTGCGGCGCGCGGTCGATCAGCGCATCCGCGTCCATCGACGCCACGAGCTCGGCCTCGAATGCATTGCCTGCCTGCTTCACGTGCCCGGTTCCCGCACGCAGGCTGAGCAAGCCCGGCTGGCCTTCGTGGCGCGCCTTCAGGCCTTCCGCATCGAAACCATGCTGGTCGTAGCGCGCGTTGCCGCGAAGGTCGTCGAACGCGAGCTTCCAGCGCGCATCGCTGGCGCGAACCCCGGCGAGCCGCACCGTGCCGTCGATCTGCGCGGGCTTTTGCTCCGCGAACGGGATGTCGAGCGCGAAACCGACATCGGCGAGGCCGCTGGCCGAGAGCGCGTCGAACGTCTCCTTCTGCTGCTGGTACAACGGGCTTGCGCGCAGCAGCGCAAGCAATCGCGACGCATCGCCGCCGCCCTTGGCATCGACCCTCAGCCGTGCATGCCCGAAATCCTCGATGCCCGCGTGCAGTTCGCGCACGCCGATGCCGTCGAGCGTGCCCTTGCCCTGCACGTCCATGCCGTTGTCGATGAAGGCGACCTGCGCCTCGACGTTCTGCAGCGGCGGCCAGTCCGGCTGGAACTTCAGCGTCGCGCTCTGCAGCGTCGCGCGCGCCTCGAAGCGGCCGGCGTTGTTGCGGAACGGCCAGTCGTCGAGGTCGCCGACGACCAGCGCGCGCGCCTCGCGCAAGCTGCCGCCCTGCAGCGCATCGTCGAGCCAGCGCACGAGCCCCGGCGACATCTTGTGGTGGATCCAGAACTTGTGCGCCTGCGACACGGACGTTTCACCGATCGATGTCGCGAGGTCGATCCACGGCCGGGTGCCGTCGCCCTGGAACCACATGCCGCCGCGCACGTTGGCGTCGTAGCCGTCGCCATCGATCGCGAGCGCACCGGTGCCGAAGCGCCAGCCCGCGCCTGCGCGCCAGCCGACGATGCGACCCTTGAGCTTGATGTCGTGCGCCACGCCGAAACCGCGCGGCCAATCGAAGCGCACCGTCCGCGCCGGATCGGGCGTGAACAGCATGCCATTCGCATCGCCATCCACGTCGCCGCTGAGGCCGGTCAACGCCGGGCCGCCGTTGCTCGATGCGAAACCGAAATCCTCGATGCGGCCGCGCGCGCGCAAGGCACCGCCCTGCACGCCGGCGACTTCGACATCGCGCAAACGCGCATGCGGGCGCGCGGTCGCCAGCCAGTTGCGCAGGCCCGGCGCGACACGATCGCTGAGCGCGGCCACCGCGAGCAGCGGGCCGGCATCGACCGCGTTCGCCTGCACCGCGATGCGGCGCCCGCCGGCAAGCAGCAAGCCATCCAGCGATTGCACGTCCTTGCCGGTGCCGACGCGCAGTTTCGACGCATCGATCCGCCAGCCGCCATCGACCAGCCCGCAGCGCGCAAGGCCTTCGACCCGGCCGAGATCCGCCGCGGTCGCCGCGCCGTTCGCCAGCGGCGCGCCTTCGAGCCGCACGCCATCGATCGCGGCCGAAGCGGTGGCAGCGACCACGCGGTGCGCGTGCAGGCGCAGCCAGGTTTCCGCATTCCCCTGCCCGCGCGCGAGGCGCACGCCGGCGACGCGGAACAGCGGCGACCATGTGGCGAAATCCGCGCGCTTCGCCGCAACGTATGCGCGTCCGTCGCCGCTGCCGCGGCGGAAATCCAGCGCGCCGAGCAGTGGCGACGCTTCGCTGCGCATCCATGCACGCACGCCTGCACGCACGCGGTCGCCGTGCACCTGCAGGCGCAGGTCCACGCGCGGCAGGATCGCGTCGATGCCCAGCGCCGGCGCCAGCACGCGCAATTTCGCGGAAACCAGCTGCAATTCGCCGAGGCGTTCGAAGGTCGAGAACGGATCGCCTCCCTGTTGTTCGCCAGGCAAGCCGCGCACCTTCCAACTGCCGTCGTCGCCGCGTTCGAGGATGAGGTCGAGCCCGCGCACGCGCAGTTCGGTGAACGAGCGCCCGGGCAGCAGGCCGGCGTATTGCGATACCAGCACTTCCGCATCGCCGATCACCAGCGTTTGCATGCCGGAGCCAATACGCAGGCCATCGAGGCGCAGCAGCGGGCCGCGCCGCGTCCATTCGGTTTCGACCTTGTCGAACGCGACCTGGCGCCCGGCACGCGCGCTTAGCCACGCCGCGATGCGATCCGGATGGCGTTCGGCCAGCGGCAGCAACTGGCTCATCGCGCCCGCACCCAGGGCCATCGCCACCAGCAGCGCGGCGAGCGCATAGCCGAACCAACGGCGCGCATGCCGCAGGCGCAGGCGCAGCATCGGCGCGATCATGGCAACCGCACGCGGAAATGCGGCGCGTAGCGAGCGGCCGTCAGCGCGTGCACGCCGGAGCGCAGCAAGCGCAGTGCACGTGGCAGTGCATGAGCATTGCGAGCACCGCCGGGCGCGCGATCACGGCCGCGCAGTAGCGCCTTAGAGCAGGACCACATCGAACTGCTCCTGCAGATACTGCGCATCCGCCTGGAAGCGGATCGACTTGCCGAGGAATTCCTCCAGCTCCGCGACCGCCGTGGATTCCTCGTCGGTGATGCGCGCCACGACCTTGGGCGAGGCGATCACCAGCAGCCGCGCGGCCTCGAACTGCCGCACCGCGCGAACGATTTCGCGGAAGATCTCGTAAGTCACGGTTTCCGCGGTCTTGAGCATGCCGCGGCCGCCGCATTCGTGGCAGGGCTCGCTGAGCTGGCGTTGCAGCGATTCCACCGTGCGCTTGCGCGTCATCTCGACCAGGCCCAGCGGCGAGAAGTCGTACACCGTCGTCTTCGCGTGGTCGCGGACCAGCGACTTCTCCAGCGTGCGCAGCACCTGGCGCCGGTGCTCCGGGTCGACCATGTCGATGAAGTCGATGATGATGATCCCGCCGAGGTTGCGCAGGCGCAGCTGGCGCGCGACCGACTGCGCCGCCTCGAGGTTGGTGCGGTAGACGGTTTCCTCGAGGTTGCGCTGGCCGACGAAGGAACCGGTGTTGACGTCGACCGTGGTCATCGCCTCGGTCTGGTCGATGACGAGGTAGCCGCCCGACTTCAGCGGGACTTCCTTTTCCAGCGCGCGCTGGATTTCGTCCTCGACGCCGTACATGTCGAAGATCGCGCGCGGGCCGGCGTAGTGCTCGATCTTTTCCGCCAGCCCCGGTCCTTCGTCGGGACTCAGGGCGGGCATGTACTGCGCCGCGAACGCACGCAGCTTGTCGCAGGTCTCGCGCGAATCGACCTTCACCTTCTCCACGTCGCGACGCATCAGGTCGCGCACCGCACGCAGCGGCAGCGACAGGTCCTCGTACACGCGGGAGCCGACCTTCGCCTCGCGCGAATCGCGTTCGACCTGCTGCCAGGCACGCTGCAGGTAGGCGACGTCCTCGGCCAGCGCCTCGGCCGACTGGCCTTCGGCATTCGTGCGGACGATGTAGCCATGGCCAGCCTCACCAGCGCACGCGGCCACGATGCCTTTCAGTCGCGCGCGTTCGGCCTCGTCCTCGATCCGCGCGGAGACGCCGACGACCTGCGAATCCGGCAGCAGCACGAGGTAGCGCGAGGGAATGCTGAGCTGGGTGGTGAGGCGCGCGCCCTTGTTGCCGATCGGATCCTTCACCACCTGCACCACGACTTCGCGGCCTTCTCGCACCAGTTCGCCGATGGGCCGCGCGGGCGATGCCGCGCTGTCTTCGCCTTCGCCACCGACCGCGGGCACGTTCGCCGGACGCCCGAAGTCGTTGGCATGCAGGAAGGCCGCCCGTTCCAGGCCGATGTCGACGAATGCCGCCTGCATGCCCGGCATCACCCGCTGCACCCGGCCCTTGTAGATGTTGCCGACCACGCCGCGGCTCCAGCCACGCTCGATGTGCAGTTCCTGCAGCATGCCGTTCTCGACCACCGCGACCCGGGTTTCGCGCGGGGTGACGTTGACCAGGATTTCCTCGCTCACGGTCGCACCCCGAATTCGCGCAGCAATTTCGCGGTGTCGTGCAGCGGCAGGCCCATCACCCCGGAATAGCTGCCGGAGAGGTGGCGGATGAATACCTCGCCGCGGCCCTGGATGGCGTAGGCGCCGGCCTTGCCCATCGGTTCACCGGTGGCGATGTAGCGTTCGATCTCGGCATCGGTGAGTTCGGCGAACTCGACTTCGGACACCGACATCACTTGCGCCTCGCGCGCGGCACTGACCAGCGCGACGGACGACAGCACCTGGTGGCGGCGCCCGGACAGCCGGCGCAGCATCGCCGCCGCATCCGCCTGATCGCGCGGCTTGCCGAACACCTCGCCGTCGAGCACGACTTCGGTATCGGCGCCGAGCACGATGGCCTGCGGTACCGCGACCACCGCGAGCAGGCCGGCGCCGGCCTTCTCGCGGGCGACGCGGCGCACGTAGTCCTCGGCCGGTTCGCCGGGGCCATGCACCTCTTCCACGTCCACGTCGAGCTGGCGGAATTCGAGGCCAAGTTGCGCGAGCAACTGGCGGCGGCGCGGCGATTGCGAAGCGAGATACAGCATCCGTGCAAGGATAACCCGCGGCCGAACGCGGCCCGCGTGCGCCGCGACACACAACCCCGTTGCGACTCACCGCGCGTTCACCCCATTCCGAACACCCTTCCCCAACCCTCGCCGGAGAACGCCATGTCCCGCCCCGTGCTGCGCCCGCTGCTGCTCGCCACCTTCCTCGCCCTCGGAACGTCCATGACCGCCGCCGCCCAATCCACCCCGTCCATCGCCGTTCCGGCCGACGGCACCCTGCTCTCCGTCTCCGCTTCGGCCGAGGTGAAGCGCGCGCCCGACGTCGCCAGCGTCTCCGCCGGCGTCGTCACCCAGGCCGCGGACGCCAACGCGGCGATGCGTGCCAATGCCGAGCAGATGCAGAAGGTGATGGCCGCGATCCGCGCCGCCGGCATCGCCGACAAGGACATCCAGACCAGCGGCATCAACCTCAACCCGAACTACCGCTACACCGAGAACCAGCCGCCGGCGATCACCGGCTACCAGGCCAGCAACAACGTCAACCTCAAGGTCCGCGACCTCGGCAAGCTCGGCAAGGTACTCGATGCCCTGGTCGCCAGCGGCGCCAACCAGGTCAACGGCCCGAGTTTCGAAATCGACCAGCCGGATGCGGTGCAGGACGAAGCGCGCCGCGCAGCGCTGGGCAAGGCGCAGGCGCGCGCGGACATGTATGCGAAGACGCTCGGACTGCGCGTGCGCCGCATCGTCAGCATCAGCGAAGGCGGCGGCTTCAGCCCGCCCATGCCGATGCCGATGGTGCGGATGGCGGCGATGGACAAGTCCGCCGGCACCGAAGTATCGCCGGGCGAGAACAGCGTCGGCGCCAGCATCGACGTGGTGTTCGAACTCGGCAAATAAGCCGACCCGCTCCGTGCTGCATCCATGACGCCCCGGCATGCCGGGGCGTCTGCCTTTCGTCGATGCGGAATGCCGTTCGTCCGCGACCGTGGCGCCATCACTCCGCTTGCACATCGATCCGGCGCAGCGTGGTGTCGACGGCGACCGGACGGCGTGGGAGGCACGCAGCAGGGGGCCAACCCCGACCGCCGCTTCGGGACGTTTGTCTTCCGCAGGCAACCGACAGGAGGTGGCAAATGGTGCTCGTCGACAACGTCCGTTCCCACGCCCACGCCAGCCCGTGGCGCGTCCATCCCGATGTCCGCCGGATCGCGGCCTATGCCGGCGCCATCGCCCTCAACCTCGCCTTGCTCCTGCTGGTCAGCCTGCCGATGCAGGGCGGGCCGGAAATCGCATTGGTTCGTCCGCCCGAAGTGATCACCCAGGTCGTCGATCTCAACAAGCCGAAGCCGAAACCTCCGGTCGTTCCGGTCACGCCGCGCGCACCCACGCATCCGAACGTACCGATCGTGCCCGTGCGCACCCAGGTGCAAACGCCGCCGGTCGATGTGCCAGTGGTCGTTCCCGACGGCAGCGAAGCGGTCACCCCGCCCGACACCGCGCCGGTCGACACGACGACGACGGTCACCGGCCCGGTCACCGGCATGAGCCTGGAATACGCCTCGGCGCCGGCACCGTCCTATCCGCGTGAGGCATTGCGCGCAGGCATCACCGGCACGGTATTGCTGGAAGTGCTGGTCGATGTCGACGGCAGCCCGCTGAAGGTGACGATCCACCGCAGCAGCGGCAACCGCGAGCTCGACCGCGCGGCGCAGCAACAGGTGCAGAAGCACTGGCGCTTCCGCCCGGCCAGCCGCAACGGAACGGCGGTGCAGGCGATCGGCATCGTGCCGATCGATTTCAAACTGGATTGAATTGCGCTTCCCTCTCCCCGCTTCTGCGGGGAGAGGATGCCGCAGGCGGGTGAGGGGCGCTTACGCCCGATGGTACGGATGGTTCGCCAGCATCGACGCCGCGCGATACAGCTGTTCGGCCACCAGCAATCGCACCAGCATGTGCGGCAGGGTCAACGCCCCGAGCGACCATTGTTCGTCGGCGCGTTGCAGCACCTCGGGCGCGTGCCCTTCCGGCCCGCCGATCAGGAACGCGAGGTCGCGACCCTGCCCGCGCCAGTGTTCCAGCCGTTGCGACAGCTGTTCCGAACTCCATTCGCGGCCACGCCCGTCGAGCACGACGACGAGTGCGTTCTTCGGTAGCGCCGCAATGACACGCGCACCTTCATCCGCCGTCGCACGCACCGCATCGCGGCCCTTGCCGCGCAGGCCGGGTTCGATTTCGACGAGTTCGAACGGAAGCCAGTGCGACAGGCGCTGGCGGTAATCGGCGAAGCCCTGCGCGACCCAGGTCGGTGCGCGTTCGCCGACGGCGATCAGCTTAGCTTTCATTGATCGTCCCGGTCGGAGATCAGATCAACTGTCGCCACGACGATTTGCTCTCCACAAACTCCACGAAGCAAGTCCGTAGATGAGCATCGGGAGTAATGGGAAATTCGATCCCGGCACTGCGAATATCCATGCAACACCAAGCAGGATCGAGAAAAGCAGAAGGCACGTCTGGAATCGCTGTGATCGAACGCGATCGGAGAGGCAGAGGACGGACACTGCAATGGCACCGATTCCAATCAACACCATGACGACTGGATTTACGACTGTATGGCGAAGAGCCCACAGATCTCCGAAGCTTTCGTACTGCAGCAAGACCCAGAGCAAGCCAAACGGAAGAACGGCCAAAATCGCGTAGTTCAGTGATATCCAGCGATTCGGCGCGACTTTCATCCGTTGCTGACTAAAGCGTGTCTTCGCCCACGGTCTCGGGTGGTTGATCACCCACCGTCCACAACCGTTCCAGCGCATAGAACTCGCGCACCCGCGGCAGCATCACGTGTACCACCACGTCGCCGAGATCGACCAGCACCCATTCGGCCTCGCGCTCGCCTTCCACGCCCAGAGGCTGCACGTCGAGCTTCTTCGCGAACTTCACCACCTCGTCCGCGATCGACTTCACGTGGCGGGTCGAGGTGCCCGAGGCGACGACCATGAAATCGCAGACGCTGCTCTTGCCGCGCACGTCGATCTCGACGACATCCTTGGCCTTGAGTTCCTCGATGGCCGCATGCACGGTTTTCAGCAGGGCATCGGCCGAGGGCGGCGGGTTGGGAAGGCGGGTCTTGATGACCTGGGCGGGGCTGGTCAAGGGCGCGGGGCTCGGCGTGCGGGAACGGCTGGAATTATACCGAAGCCCCGGTGACAGCCCCGTACAGCCGGTTCTCGACGATGTAGGCGGCGACGGCGGGCGGCACCAGTGGCCGCCAGTCCCCGCCCCCGGCGATGCGGCGGCGCACCTCGCTGGCGGATTCGGGGCGCAGCGGCTGGTCCAGGCGCAGGATCAGGCCGCAGGGGAGGCGATGCAGCTCGTCGGGCGCCCGTGCCCAGCGCCCCGCCGCGACTTCGGCAAGCGCGTCTGGCAACGTCGACGGGTCGAAGCCGCTGCCGCTGCGCTCGGCGATCACGATGTGGGCCAGGCCGAACAGCGAACGCCATTCCTTCCATGTCGGCAGCGACAGGAAACTGTCCGCGCCGACGAGGATCGCCAGCGGCCGGGCGCCGACGCGCGCTGCACGCAGCAGGCGCAGCGTGTCGACGGTGTACGAAGGTCCGTCGCGCTCGAGTTCGCAGGCCTCGATGCCGAGCCCGCGTTCGCCGTCGATGGCGAGTTCCAGCATCGCCAGCCGTTGCCGCGCATCGGCGTGCAGCGGACCCTTGTGCGGTGGATCCGCCGCCGGCATCAGCCGCACTTCGGCCGCGACCGCGTCGCGCGCGTTGCGCGCCACCGCGAGGTGACCTTCGTGCACCGGATCGAAACTGCCGCCGTAGAGGATTTCGAGCATCGCGCTCAGGCCGCGAGCACGCGCCGTGCCTTCGGATCCGCGACCGCGAGCAGCAGGCG
>Ga0209023_10004993_pt1 | contig 14729 bp, 11 predicted proteins | sample LakOneMetagenome_FD_187468 | JGI IMG/M metagenome (GOLD analysis project Ga0209023, IMG submission 187468) | Freshwater and sediment microbial communities from Lake Erie, Canada (SPAdes) (version 2) | ecosystem: Environmental > Aquatic > Freshwater > Lentic | place: Lake Erie, Canada...
TCATCTTTTTTATTTTCATAACGGGTTCAATCGCTTACTTCCGAACTGAAATTAATGTCTGGGCTCAACCTGAAGTTGTCAGTCAAATACAAAAAATACCTTCAGCACAACATTCAGCTCATACCGCTTTTGATTATTTAAATCAGCATGCATCAGATGCGAAACGTTGGCGAGTGAATGTAGCAAATGAGCGGATGCCAGTTAATTTATTACAATGGCAGGACAAATCAGGTAAGCATCAGCAGTTACAAAATCCAAGTACAGGGGAGTTGTTAAATCCTGTCCGTAATACGTTAGCTGGGGATTTCTTTTTTAAACTGCACTATACCTTATATCCTTTGCCGAGCATCGTTGGTAGTATGATTGTGGCAATCGTGGCTCTGATATTATTAATTAGCTTAATTACTGGTCTGATTACCCATAAGAAGATTATTAAAGAATTTTTTGTTTTTCGGGCATTTAAAAGTCAAAGAACTTTACTCGATTTACACCATATCACTGGAATCATTACTTTTCCTTTTTATTTAATTATGGCTTTTACGGGCTTATTGATTTTATTTTATTTGGTTTTGCCGTGGGGATTATCCCAACAATATGGTAAAGCAGGCATTCCGCAGTTTTATAATGAGATGCAATTTTCAGCACTGGCTCAGCCGCCATCATCAACTGTAGCAAGCATGCAGCCTTTTGAAAGTTTCATTAAAAAAATGCCACAACTTACCGATGCAGGCGCAGTCTTAGATAAATTTGAAGTTCAAAAGCCAAATACATCAGAAGCAATGATCACTTTTGAATATAACTATAAAAATATTATCACTTTAAATACGCCACAATATGTTTTTGCTGCGAATACAGCAGAACCTCTAGCTCAACCTCGAAATCTAAGTGCAATTGCGCAGTTGGCTTCATCTTCCTATGGTATTCATTTGGGTTACTTTGCCTCGATTTGGATGCGTTTTCTTTTAGCGATTATGGGAATTATAGGCTGCATCATGTTAGTTGCAGGCGCTTTGTTGTGGCAAAAAAAACGGATCAAAGAATCAAACCGCTTTAGTTTTAAGCTAGTTCATCATCTTAATGTTTTTACTTTTTTAGGATTGCCTTTGGCTTGTGTAAGTTATTTATTGATGGGTAGGTTATTACCTACGGTTTTTGAGCCAAGAGTGATTTATGAAGTGACTACATTTTACCTTATCTGGCTATTGAGCTTGTTTATTAGTTTGATATCGAGCAGCAGAACGGCAGTATTGTTTTCGTTGACATGTACAGCACTTATTTTATTCAGCATACCATTGAGTAATTTTATTCTGATCCCAGAAGTTTTCTTGTGGAATAGCTTGATCTATGGCCGTTGGTTATTGGTTGGAGTGGATCTTACATTTTTACTTCTCGGTTTTGTATATGCATGGGCGATCTATTTTTACCTGAAAAAATTTAAACCCGTTGGAGTACTTAAATGAGTTTTGCAGCTTTATTTTGGTCTGTTGCAGCCTTAATACAATGTTGTATGCTCAGCCAGTATGGGCAGAAGCAGCTGCAATATCAATGGTTGAACGCTAGCCGTGAAACAGTTTTAGCTGGGGCAACTGCGTTAATGTTCATCATTTCCTTTGTAATGAACTGCCTTTACGAAGGTGGTTCCGTTGGCCCTCTAACTTGGTTATTTGTGATATTAACGACGGCATTTTTTATACAAGTCATAAGTTTCTATCTATTTAGAAAACACTTTGTCTTGATTTGGCTAGGAGCAATTATCGTTGCCGTAATGTCTACAATAATTGAATGGATGAATTAAAAAGTTGATAAAAATCAAATTCAATTAAGCATTATTAATTCTAAATACCTTAACAAAAAGCAAAGAAATAAATCACCTTCTTTTAACTATATTGATTATCATTATCATTTAAAATTCAAAACTAGGAATTTATTCATGCTTACATTGTCACAAAAACTCCCTGATTATTTTGAGTACCATGAAGATGGGACGCAATATTATTTACGTCAAGTACAATATCCTCAAGATATCCCTTTGTTACACCAGTGGATGCATGAACCACATGTAATCCCGCAATGGCAATTGAATAAGTCTGAACTTGATCTACACGTATACTTTGACAAGATGCTGGCAGATGATCATCAACGACTATTAATTGTCGGCGTGAATGGAAAAGATGTGGGTTATACCGAGATTTATGAAGGTAAACGAGATCGCTTAGGGCGTTATTATGAAGGCGATGACCATGATCTAGGTTGGCACTTACTATTTGGTGATAAATCAGTATTTGGTAAAGGCTTTTTACGTCCAACCATTCGTTTGCTTAGTTTCTATATTTTTGAACATTCTCAAGCTAAAAAAATTGTGGGTGAGCCTGATCACACTGTAAAACCCTATGCAGCAGTTGTAGAGGAAATGTGCTACGAGAGCCAAGGTTTAATTCTAATGGCTGAAAAAACAGCTATGTTGTATTACTGTTTTAGAGAAACTTTTTATCATAAATTCGAGCAATATCTTAAAAGCTCACAACAATTACAACAACTGGCAGATCAGTCAGCCAAAGTTTTAAGTGTTACATGAGTTTACTTATCAATGGGATGTGCATTCTAGACATACGCTTTACAGTGTATGTTTAGGTGTTTGAGTTTGAATACTGCTGAGTTTTTGAATATTACTTAATGTTTAAATATGTGAAATATATTGCAAAGTTGAAAAATAACGATATTTAATATACATTTTAATTAACCAATATGCGTTTAATGATGTAAGAAACGATTTTATAGTTTGAGATTTAAATTTTAAAAATAACTTTATTAAATAAATATTTACCGATATTTGATTCTAATTTTCGTATTCAAGGTTAATCATGTATTTATCCAATCTGCTAAAGCCTTCCATTTTAATACTTATACTTTCTGGCTGCCAAAATGTACAAACCAATAGCAAAGTGATCGCTACAGCATTTGATACATCAACGCATTTTCAACGAATATTTTTAGATCATTTTGCTCCTGAGAATGTATTGGTTACAGCTAATGTGACTTATCAAAATGACCCTCAACTCAGTTTAGACATTTACCAAAGTCAAGATATACAACAACTTGGAAAACGGCCCACCATTGTTTGGATTCATGGTGGTGGTTGGGTATCTGGTGCAAAAGATAAAGCTAGAGGATATTTTAAATTATTAGCAGCACAAGGCTATAATGTTGTTTCGGTACAATATACCTTTGCACCTGAAGCTATGTATCCAACGCAACTTCATGAAATTAACAATGCCTTGGAGTTTCTGACTCAACATTCAAAACAATATAATATTGATGCAAATCAACTGTTTTTAGCAGGGGACTCCGCAGGTGCAAATCTTGCCAGTCATTACGCAGCTTTACTCAGCAAACCCACTTTTGCACAACAATCAGAATTCAGCGCAAAGATTCAAGCGAATCAGTTGAAAGGTTTGATCTTGCATTGTGGAATTTATGATATGAATGCTTTCGTAAATACCGCACCTGATGAAATGAAGCTGATCGAATGGGGTGTGAACACACTCGTTCAAGCCTATACGGGCAATCAAAAAGACAATGCCGACTACTTAAAACGTATTTCTCCTGCACAGCATCTCACTTTGCAATATCCACCAGTCTTTATTAGTGGTGGCAATAAAGATTTTCTGACAGATACGCAATCGATGCCATTTGTAAAAGCATTACAAGAGAAGAAGATACCTGTGGAAGCTGTATTTTATCCGAACTCAAAAGAATGGTTGGTGCATGAATATCAATTTTTTCTGATCAATAAAGCCAGTCGACAGACTTTTGATAAGACAATTCAATTTATAGAGCAATATCGTCAGACCCAAGAGGGCATATCATAATAGCTTAATATTTATGCTATATATTTCAATATTCTAGAATGCATCTTTGACTATTTTTTTATAGCAATAAATTCGTCATAATTTTTACATTTAAACCAAACTGTCATAAAAGGATGTTATATCTATAGAAAAGCCTAAAGAGTTGAGTCGATGGATATTAGTGTCAAAAAAGTGAATAAGCGTATTGACGAATTTTTAGAATCTGGTCAAAAACCTCAAGTATTAGAAATAGGCTATAAAACGTTTTCAAAATTGATGAATGAAGATAAATTTGTAAATGCACTTAAGAAAGATCAAGAAGATCCAATGCTTAGGTTTTATAAAGATATTAAAATTAAGATGGTTACTGAAAAACATCACTTTTTAGTTAAGTAAGTTGCAACAGAGTACCAGGATATGTTGATTTTGGCTTGATCCAAGAACAACATATCCAAATTTTTTAAATTACTTATCCAAATATACAGTTATAAAAAAGTGTTAATAAAATAATAAATTTCAATAGCTTATATTTATTTTGGCTTCAATTCTCCTTCGGAAAAAATCTTAGGTTTTTTTTGCATAAAAGTTTTGGAATTTTTTAGTAATCAATAAAATTCAAATCGATGATTTATAAGTATTTAGGAATATATTCTGTTCCTATCTTTATCATTGTTACTCTACATACTTGTTTTATCGTAATAAAAAATCGTCTTTTTGAGATAAAACTATTTCGCAAACAAATCAGCGAATCACCTCAATGTATTTTCCTACATAAATACATAAAGGTTGCATTTCATACAAAAGGCTAGCAAAAAGGTCTCAGAAGGACACAGTTAAAAGTGTTAGATTCTAAATACAGATTTCAATGAGTCAGTCTTAAGGTGATGTATGAAACTTTTAAAAATTATCGGTGTAGGTCTTATAGCTGGATATTGCTATAAAAAAGTTAAAGCGAAAAAGGCAGAAGCTAAACACAGTAAATCTACAGAAAGTGAAAATTCTTTAGCTTAACTTATAAATTGTATTTAAAACCTATTTGAGAGCTTCGTGTAAATCACGAAGTTTTCTTAGCAATATTTAGAGTAGTAGAAAATTTTTTTGTATTCTATAAAATATAAAATTCACGTTCTTTTTTGTTTGTTAAATTAAAAATTCTTGATCTTTAATCGCCATTTTATAAATAAATGTTTTGGAATAAAGCAGAACTATTTTAACGGATGGTAAATAATAATGATTCTTATTTATTTTATGACATATGCGCTGTTTTTATATGCTTAGTAAAAATATACGACTAAGGTAGCGTGTTTTTAAGGAAAATTTAATTTTTTTGCTATTTTTATTTCTAAAAATATTACAAATTATAACAAAGTATTATAGAATAAATCAGGATTTGTTTTGTGAAGTCATATAATGGAAATATTAAAATTTATTAGAAGTTTCAATAACTTAAATACGTATTTGCTTTTATCAATTACTATTCTCATGGTATTGGTGTCTTTTTTCTATTTTGTTAACCCCAGTTAATAAAGAAAAATATTCTAAAAGGAGAAATGTTTACTAAACATTTCTCCTTTTTTATTTGCTTAATCCATGCTTTATATTTTTATAGCAATTTAAAAAATTATGAGCATTTACTATTTATTGACGTTTTTAGCAAAATAAACTCTATTTAAAGTTTGGTTTTCCTTGTACATTCAATTAACATACCAACCAATCGGTATGTTTTGAGTTGTGAAAATGAATTCTTTATTATTCGCATATATTTTATTGGGCTTTGCAATCATTTCAGAAGTGACAGGTTCGACATTTTTAGTCAAATCAGAAGGCTTTACTAAATTATGGCCATCTTTGGCTGTCATCGTATTGTTTAGTTTGGCTTTCTATCTATTGTCACAAGTCATTAAGGTGATTCCTTTAGGTATCGCTTATGCAATCTGGGCAGGTGTGGGGATTATTTTAACTGCGATTATTGGCTATTTTGTGTTTAAGCAAAGTCTTGATGCTGCTGCAATGATTGGAATTGGTTTAATTATATCGGGTGTTGTGGTCATTAATTTATTTTCAGCTTCAACGGGTCATTAAAACGAACAGCCCAGCAGTTTAGGTGAAAATAGAATTGACGGGAGATGGCAATATGGAAAATCCACATCAACGTAAAAAAGACCCAGAACGCATCAAGCAATTAATTTTAGACAGTGCGATTCAGCTTGCAGCCGAAAATGGTGTGCAAGGCATGTCGATCCAAAGTGTGGCAACCATGGCTGGAATCACCAAAGGTGGTGTATTTCATCATTTTGCCAATAAGCAAATTTTGGTTAAGGCCATGCTTGAAGAGTTAATTTGTCAACTAGATAGGGAAGTGAGCACTAAAATTGAAAATGATCAGATCGTCTATGGTTGCTTCACCAGAGCGTATATTGAAGTGACGTTAAGCACCAGTGTAGGTTTAAATTCTGCATGGGGTGCTTTATGCATGACGGTGATGACTGATAAATCCTTTAGCGAAATGTGGTATCAATGGTTAGATCGTCGTTTAACTCAGCATGCTGAAACTGATCAATCCTTTGATTTGAAAATTTTACGCTATGCAGCAGATGGTGCATGGTTTATTGAAGGTTTAATACAAGAACCGCAAGAGGATTATGAGACAATAAAACAAGAATTGCTTCTAAGAACTTATCCAAAAGAATAAGAACATAATTTATGTACCATTGATATAAATTAAAAAACCAAGCCAAAATGATTGGCTTGGTTTTACTCATTTAAGATGCATTTCAATACTCTAAATGAATTTCTTCTCAATCAATTAATTAAGAAATCAGATATTATCTAAAGTCATTAAACTGGCATTACCACCTGCGGCTGCGGTATTAATGCTAATCGCACGTTCAATCACTAAACGTTCAAGCGGAATAAATTCACTTGGATCATTGAGATGTGTAATGCCGATAATTGCACCTTGGCGTTGTGCAAGAATACTTTGTAATCGCATTAAGTTTTTCGAAGAATCCTGATGAATCACCGCATCAAACTCACCTGATTTTAAATCATTGGTCATGGTGAATTGTTGCTGGAGTGCTTTAGGCATGCTTTGAATCATTTTTAGCGCTAGTGCGTGATCATTCAAAATACAGACCTTCGCATCAACCGCTAGAATTGCATTGAATTGATTCAATAATCCATATTCATCATTCGAAATCGCCAATACATGCGATCTTGCAACCACTTGATATTGATTCAATTCACCTGTTGGACCAGGAAGCTCATACAGAGCAATAGGTGATTGATAATGTTGCAGTTCATGTTGCGGGTAGTTTTGCGCAACCCAAGTTTTAAACTGACTGTGCATTTCAGGAGCTTTAAGTCCAAATTGCTCAGCAATATTTTTTAAAGTACCAAATGGTTTTTTTGGTAATTCGCTGTGTTGCAACAATTTATACAAATAAATCGGACCGCCTGCTTTAGGGCCAGTACCTGATAAACCTTCACCACCAAAAGGTTGCACACCGACGACAGCGCCGACGATATTACGGTTAATGTATAAATTTCCAACTTCGGCATGTTCAATTGTAGTTTGAATGGTTTCATCAATACGAGTATGTAAGCCCATGGTTAGACCATAACCTTTACTATTGATCTGATTCAATAATTGTTTTAACTCACCATATTTATAAGTGATGATGTGTAATACAGGGCCAAATACCTCACGTTGCAAATCATTTAAATTCGGCAACTCGATCAGTGTTGGAACAATAAATGTGCCTTGGTTTAAGTCACTGCTTGGAGTGTTTTCAGCAAGTTGATGTACTGGATAACCTTTGCTACGCATATTTTCAATATGATTTTCAATATTTTGCTGTGCTTCGAAATCAATCACAGGTCCAATGTCGGTTTTTAATGCAACAGGATTACCCATTTTCAATTGTTGCATTGCACCTTTTAACATTTTGATTAGTGTCGCAGCATTGTCTTCTTGTACACACAAAATGCGTAGGGCAGAGCAACGTTGACCTGCACTATCGAAAGCAGAGTTTACAGCATCAATCACTACTTGTTCAGTGAGTGCTGATGAGTCGACAATCATGGCATTTTGTCCGCCAGTTTCTGCAATCAAAGGAATTGCTTGACCTGATGGACTGATCCGTTGTGCTAAAGTCTTTTGCAGAATTTTCGCAACTTCAGTAGAACCCGTAAACATAATACCTTGAATACGTTCATCTTGACTGAGTTGAGCACCAACTGTTTCACCACGACCGGGTAAAAGTTGTACAACTGCTTGTGGTATGCCTGCTTCCCACAATATTTGAATCGCTTGAGCAGCAATTAAAGGAGTTTGTTCAGCAGGTTTTGCAATCACGGTATTGCCCGCAACCAATGCTGCTGCAACTTGTCCTGTAAAAATAGCCAATGGGAAATTCCAAGGGCTGATACATAGAATTGTACCGAGTGGTTTGAGTTGCGTATCTTCTGAAATATGTTGAACTTGTGATGCATAATAACGTAGGAAATCAACAGCTTCACGAACTTCAGCAATACCATTGCTATAGGTTTTTCCACTTTCACGACATAGCAAAACCATCAGTTCTTGCATGCGTGATTCCATGATATCCGCAGCTTTTAATAGCGCATTTGCACGAAAATCTTTGGCTGTATTTTTCCAGTTTTCAAAAGCTTGATGTGCATTATTCAGTGCTAAATCAACTTGAGCTGTTTCAGCTTCAATCACATAACCTACAAGATCATCATGATTCGATGGATTACGAATTTCTTGGGTATTTTGCTCTGACAAATCTTGTAAATCTAAGTTGTCGACTAAGCTATAACTATTCCATTGATATTGTGAATATTGCTGAACAACTTGATTTAATTGGCTTAATTCACTGTCATTGGCTAAATCTATACCTTGAGAATTTTGGCGAATACCTTGGTAAATATCCTGTGGTAAGGGAATAGCAGGGTGCTTTAAGCCAACCGCATGTTCTTTTTGTGCGGTTGCTAAAATTTCTTGAGTTGGATTTTCAATTAAGTCTTCGATCTTAATATTTTTATCAGCAATACGATTTACGAAAGAAGTATTGGCACCATTTTCTAATAAACGACGGACTAAGTATGCCAATAATGTTTCATGGTTTCCTACAGGTGCATAAATACGACAAGGCACGCCTAATTTATTGTCAGACTTTTTACCCACAACTTGTTCATACAGTGGTTCGCCCATACCATGCAAACATTGGAATTCATATTGTCCTGCATGATAGTTACTTGGGTCAGCAAGCTCATAAATCGTTGCAAGGGTTTGCGCATTATGTGTCGCAAACTGAGGATAGATATTTTCAGGTGCCGCCAACAGTTTTTTAGCACAGGCAATATAAGACAAATCAGTATGTACTTTGCGTGTAAAGACAGGGTAGTCAGACATACCATCAATTTGTCCTTTTTTAATTTCGCTGTCCCAATATGCACCTTTCACCAAACGGATCATCAGACGCTTATTGCTACGTTTTGCGAGATCAATAATATAATCAACTAAATAGAAGCAACGTTTTTGGTAAGCTTGGATGACAAAACCAATCCCTTTCCAGCCGTCTAATTGAGGCTCAAAACATAAGCGCTCTAAAAGTTCTAAAGAAAGCTCTAAACGTTCGGTTTCTTCTGCATCAATATTTAAACCGATATCATAGGTTTTAGCGAGCAGTGCTAAATTTAAAATTCTAGGATAAAGCTCTTGATGGACACGTTCAATTTGTGAACGTTGATAACGTGGATGTAATGCGGACAGCTTGATCGAAATACCCGGACCTGAGTAAACATCTTTACCTTCAGACGCTTTACCAATCGCATGAATGGCTTGCGTATAATCTTCGAAATAACGATCAGCATCGTGTTCTGTAAGTGCTGCTTCACCCAACATGTCATAAGAATAACGGAAACCTTTGTCTTCAAGTACTTTGGCATGATCCAAAGCCTCTTCAATGGTTTCACCTGTGACAAACTGCTCGCCCATCATACGCATAGCGACATCAACAGCTTTACGGATGATGCCTTTGCCTGTACGTGCAAGAAGTGAGGTTAAGATACTCGAAAGGCTAGTTTGTTTAGGCGTTTCCATCAACTTACCTGTAAGCATCAAGCCCCAAGCAGCCGCATTAACAAACATTAAATTGCTTTGACCTAAATGATCTTTCCAATTGCCTTGATTAATTTTGTCACGGATGAGTAAGTCACGCGTTGCACTATCTGGAATACGCAATAAAGCTTCTGCCAGACACATCAAGGCAATGCCTTCTTGTGAAGAAAGCGAAAATTCTTGTAATAAGCCTTGAACGATCCCTGCTTTACCTGATGAACTTTTACGATCACGTAAACTGTGCGCTAAATTGAAAGCAATATCATAAATTTTTTGATTCAATTCTTGATCAATTTGCGTCTGTTCTAGCAAATGTTCAACACATTCTGGCTCAGAACGACGCCATGCAGTGTTGATTGCTACTTCATGATCATTTTTATCTTTGAATTCAGTAATATAATCTAAGCTAGCGGGTGCGTAATCGGTATGAGGGAAACTTTCAATGCTACTCATGTCAACATCCTGTGACTTGTTAAAACTTTGAGTTGAATTTACAACTTTATATAATTTATGATTACAAAATATTTGACGAATAACTCACTATAATTTCCCTATTTTTTAGAGAATAGTTCATATGAATAGCGATATTTTAAGCCTAGACCGTATAGATATTAAGATTTTAGATATCTTGCAAAAAGATGGTCGTATTTCCAATATCAAACTTGCAGAAGCGGTGAACCTGTCACCGACTGCGGCTTTGGCAAGAGTACAAAAATTGGGGAATGAAGGCTTTATTCTAGGTTATGAAGCTAAGCTCAATTATGAGAAATTAAATTCGAATTTTGTGGTTTTTGTGGAAATTCTTTTAGATAAAACCACACCCAATGTTTTAGATGAATTTTCGTATGCAGTCGTGCAATATCCAGAAATTATGGCGTGTCATATGATTAGTGGTGGATTTGATTTTCTGGTGAAAATTCGCTGTAAAAATATGGAAGAGTTTCGACGTATTTCAGGTCAAATTCTATGGCAATTGCCTGGAGTAAAAGAAACACGAAGCTATCCTGTGATGGAAGTGATTAAAGACAGTTCACAGATCTATTTGAATAATAAAATGAAGTAAGGTTGGTATTGTCAATGTGGGATTTATCAATCTAGCAATTTTGGTTAGGGATTTTATTTTCAATCTCCAAAATTAAAGGGGCTTACGCCCCTAAAATTTATTTTAAGTGATTAAACAATAACAATCACTTAATTCATTTCACGATCATAGATTTGTTCAGCTTTTTCAAAACGATCAACAACATCTTGCTGTGGCGCTTTGCCCATTAAACTGACAACAACAATACTGATAAATGATAAGATGAAGCCTGGTACGATTTCATATAAACCCGTATCCGCCATGGTGTTTTTCCAAAGAATAACTGTTACAGCACCAACGGTCATACCGACTAAAGCACCATTTAAAGTCATACGTTTCCAGAACACTGAAAGAATAATCAATGGACCAAATGCAGCACCAAAACCTGCCCAAGCGTATGAAACTAAACCAAGTACTTTGCTTTCAGGATTCATGGCTAACAAAATTGCTAATACCGCAATTGCAAATACCATGAAACGTCCAACCCAAACCAATTCCTTTTGCGAAGCATTTTTACGTAAAAATGCTTTGTATAAATCTTCAGTTAATGCACTTGAACAAACCAAAAGCTGACAGCTGAGTGTACTCATTACAGCAGCTAGAATTGCTGCCAAAATCACGCCTGCAACCCATGGATTAAATAGAACTTTAGTCAATTCCATAAACACAGTTTCAGGGTTTTTTGCCACGATTGCAGCAGCTGGAATATCAGGATTCGCTTGGAAATATGCAATCCCTACATAACCCACAGCAACAGCACCTGCTAAGCAAAGAATCATCCAAGCCATACCAATACGACGTGCATTTGGAATCGACTTTACAGAATCTGCAGCCATGAAACGTACTAAAATATGAGGTTGACCAAAATAACCTAATCCCCAAGCCATCGATGAAATGATAGCAATTGCACTTACACCACTAAACATACTGGCAGCATGTGGGCGAGCAGTTTCGATTAATTGATTTACATGTTGCAGATCACCAATCGCCAAGAAAGTCATAATCGGTGCAAGCAAAAGTGCAAAAATCATTAAACCTGCTTGAAAAGTATCTGTCCAACTAATGGCTAAGAAACCACCAATACACACATAACTCATTGTTGCAATTGCACTTACCCATAGTGCAGTGGTGTAATCCATCGCGAAAATACTTTCGAATAATCGTGCGCCTGCAACCATACCCGATGCACAATAAATACCGAAAAAGATTAAAATAACCAATGCAGAGATAATGCGAAGAACTTTCTTTTTATCTCCGAAACGACTGGTAAAATAATCGGGTAAGGTGAGTGCATTATTCTGGACTTCAGTGTGTACACGCAAACGTCCTGCAACTAAATACCAGTTGAACCATGCACCGATGATTAAACCAATTGCAATCCATGATTCAGAGAGCCCCGTAAGATAAATTGCGCCCGGTAAGCCCATGAGTAACCAGCCACTCATGTCAGAAGCACCTGCTGAAAGTGCAGTTACAAAGCTACCTAAGCTTCGACCACCCAAAATATAATCTGAGAAATCTGTGGTTTTTCTATATGCATATAATCCAATACAAACCATTGCGATGATATAAAAAATAAAAGTAACCACTGTGGGGTTAAGTGAGTCCATAATCAATCCTTTTCCATTTGGGACATATTATCCAAGCATTATTTTTTTATAGCTACATATTTAAGTGCAGATTCTTCCATAAAATGAAAAAAAATCGCTGTAATTTTTATAGAGTGATTATGAGAACATTATGTATCTGAATGTACATTTAGATACAATTCAAAATATTGCGCAGAATGGATTATTTTTTCATCAGCACAATATTGTCTAAATATAAACCTTACACAAAGTTACAAAGTGTACATATATTAATATTCCAATAAGAAATTTTATCGAAAAGATGTATTTTGCTAATACAGAAACAGAATAAAAGGAATATGATTAACTCGTTGCACACCTACAGTGCATTATTAGAGTAAATGCAAATGGAATTAGAAACGGTTCAAGCAGAAACAACGAGAATAGAAAAAGATTTACTTGGTGCTAAAGAAGTACCATTAGATAGTTATTACGGTATACACACGATCAGGGCTTTAGAAAACTTTAAAATCTCCAAGCATACCGTTGGAGAGCAGAGTTTTTTTATTCGTGCATTGGCGCAAGTGAAAAAGGCATCTGCACAGACCAATCAGCAATTTGATAAAATTTCAGCAGAAACCAGTCAGGCCATACAAAATGCCTGTGATCAATTGATTCAGCACCCTGAGCAATGGCGAGAGTCGTTTCCGTCAGATGTATTTCAAGGTGGTGCAGGTACATCTATCAATATGAATGCAAATGAGGTCATTGCAAATATTGCTTTAGAGTCTCTTGGTTATGCCAAAGGTCGTTATGACATTATCCATCCGAATGATCATGTAAATAAATCACAATCAACCAATGATGTTTATCCAACAGCATTGCGTTTAGCGACTTATTATTCATTGGATTTATTATTTGAAAAAATAAATCAATTAATTCACTCATTGCTTATTAAATCAGCTGAATTCCAACATGTTTTAAAAATGGGACGCACTCAATTACAAGATGCAGTACCAATGACTTTAGGACAAGAGTTTCATGCCTTTGCGACCTTATTAAAAGAAGATGTGCGTTTAATTAAAAAAACACGCGAATTATTATTAGAAATCAATTTAGGTGCTACAGCGATTGGTACTGGTGTAAATACACCAAATGGTTATGCTGCACAAGTCAATCAAAACTTAAAATTAATCACAGGTTTAAATTTAATTGGTGCGGAAGATTATGTAGAAGCAACAAGTGACTGTGGTGTATTTATTTTACTTTCAAGTACATTAAAACGCTTAGCCGTTAAACTATCTAAAATTTGTAATGATTTACGTTTACTCAGTTCTGGGCCACGTACAGGTTTATGGGAAATTCGTCTACCTGAATTACAAGCTGGTTCATCGATTATGCCTGCAAAAGTGAATCCAGTGATTCCAGAAGTAGTGAATCAAATTGCTTTTAAAGTGATTGGTAATGATCTAACGATTACCTTTGCAGCAGAAGCAGGGCAATTGCAACTCAATGTTATGGAGCCAGTGATTGCGGTTTCATTAAATGAATCAATTGAATTGTTAATCAATGGTATTCAGACTTTGGATGAAAAATGTATCCAAGGTGTTGTTGCCAATGAGCAAACTTGTTTTGATTCAGTGATGCGCAGCGTTGGTATCATTACATTACTTGACCCTATTTTAGGTCATGCAAAATGTGACGAAATTGGTAAACAATGTATTGCTGAGAACAAAACCATTCAAGAGGTGGTGCTTGAGCAAGGATTGTTAACCCAAGAACAGCTAGATCAAATCTTCTCGTTTGAAAATATGCTTTCTGAAATTGCAGTTCAACCGTATGAAGAAATTGAAAAAGCAGGTTAATTGTTTTAGCTAAAATAATAGACATGTTTAGACAGCACTTCGGTGCTGTTTTTATTATGTAGTTTTGTTTAACTGTTTATGGATTTTTTCTTAAAATTTTGTTTAAATAATCACAGTCTTGAACAATAAATAAAGTATAAAAACGCAATGTCTTACACTATCTATTCAGCTTTAGAGCAACTTGGCCTCACCGCTCAAAAACGTGCCATACACATACAATTCAGTAATAACAGCTTAAAT
>Ga0209023_10004994_pt1 | contig 14729 bp, 14 predicted proteins | sample LakOneMetagenome_FD_187468 | JGI IMG/M metagenome (GOLD analysis project Ga0209023, IMG submission 187468) | Freshwater and sediment microbial communities from Lake Erie, Canada (SPAdes) (version 2) | ecosystem: Environmental > Aquatic > Freshwater > Lentic | place: Lake Erie, Canada...
AGAATCCTTAACGGAGTATAAGCGACTAAAAACACGGGAAGTAAAAGTAGGCAACCTGCTCATAGGCGGCAACAATCCTATCCGTGTGCAAACGATGACCACTACCGATACAATGGATACCATTGCTACGGTTGAGCAATCGATCCGTTGTATAGAAGCCGGGGCCGAACTGGTTCGTATTACCGCCCCATCCAAAAATGAAGCAGAGAATCTTCAGCATATCAAAGATGAATTGCACAAAAGAGGTTACAATACACCGTTGGTTGCCGATATACATTTCACACCAAATGCAGCGGAGATCGCCGCAAGGATCGTGGAGAAGGTTAGGGTTAACCCGGGCAATTATGTTGACAAGAAAAAATTTGAACAGCTTGAATATACAGACGAGGAATATGCTGAAGAGATCGAACGCATCCGGGAAAGATTTACACCCCTGGTGAGGATCTGCAAAGAACATGGAACGGCCATGCGTATCGGTACCAATCATGGCAGTCTCAGCGACCGCATCATGAGCCGTTATGGCGATACTGCAAATGGCATGGTTGAAAGTGCCATGGAATTTTTGCGCATTGCCAGGAGTGAAGATTTTCACCAGGTGGTGCTGAGCATGAAAAGCAGTAATCCACAGGTGATGGTGCAAGCATACCGCTTACTCATCAATCACATGATGCATGAATTTGGCGAATGTTATCCGTTGCACCTTGGTGTAACAGAAGCTGGTGATGGGGAAGACGGAAGGATAAAATCTGCCGTAGGAATCGGAACACTATTGGAAGATGGCATTGGTGATACCATCCGTGTTTCATTAACAGAAGATCCCGAACTGGAGATACCGGTTTGTAAAGACCTGGTGAAGCGATATACAAACAGGCCGGGTAGTAATAATTTAGTACCGTCACTGGATAAATTGCCTTACGATCCTTTTCAATATAAAAGAAGGGAAAGTTTTGAGATCAGTAATGTTGGTGGCAAGCATGTACCGGTCGTTATCGCCGATCTTAGTAAACTGGAAAAGATAACACCTTCTGATCTTGAACCGATCGGTTATAATTATGATGAAGCAACAGATAAATGGTTCATCGGTGATGCAGCAGCAGATTATATTTTCTGTAATGAAGCTCTGGACTTCGAACTGCCAGGCACATTGAAAGTAATATTGTACCAGCAACCCTGGTCATCTGCAACAGATAAAGACAAATATATTCCGCTCCTGGATGGCGGTCAATACCTGGATGATACAATTGCAAGATCAGCAGCATTGAATTTTGTAATGATCGATTGTTATTCGGAAGGATACCCCGATCAACAGCTCGACAAAGTGCTGGCAAAAATAAAAGCAGATAAGACCGTAGTAATATGTCTTAGCTCAACGAATCCAAACAGCATGCAGAGCATCCGGAGGATGTTCATTGAATTGATGAAAGAAGGAATTCAAAATCCTGCGATCATTATTTGCGACAGCAGTCATGAAGCAATGGATGAAAGCCTGATACATTATGCGGTGGAAGCAGGCGCCTTATTGATCGATGGGTTTTGCGACGGCGTTTGTTTTGGCCATCATTTCGGGAATAATAAGATAACACCTCAAACAAAATTATTGAACAGTATTGCCTTTGGGATTTTGCAGGCAACCCGTACAAGAATATCCAAAACAGAATATATCAGTTGCCCGAGTTGCGGAAGGACCTTATTCGACCTGCAGGAAACCACTGCAAAGATCCGTGCCGTTACCAATCATCTCAAGGGAGTGAAGATCGCCATCATGGGTTGTATAGTGAATGGTCCAGGTGAAATGGCCGATGCAGATTTCGGATATGTTGGAAGCGGTGTTGGAAAAATAACTTTATACCGCGGTAAAGAAGTGGTGAAACGAAGTGTGCCCAGTGAGATCGCGGTAGAAGAACTTATTAATTTATTAAAGGAAAGTGATGCGTGGGTGGAACCGGTTACCGCAGAGGCGCAAAGCCGCTAAAGGATTTTTATGGATCAATTTCGCAGTTTACATTTCCCCGCTAAAAAAGATCAGCGATGATGTACTGTACAAGTGTGCGACGCCAGCCCGAACGCCAGTCCGAAAGATCTATTTTGCTGGGGATGTTCATCCGGGCGGGTCAATGAAGATGAATAGTGTTATCCTGCCGGGCAAAAAAATATTCAATATTAATCTTCCATATTCAACTTAAGATGCAGACAGACTTTTTAGTGATCGGTTCAGGCATTGCAGGGTTAACCTATGCATTAAAAGTTGCACAGGATTGCCCCGATAAAACCATTACCATTCTCACGAAAACACAAAGTGATGAAACCAATACAAAGTATGCCCAGGGCGGTATTGCAGGTGTAATGGATTTCGACCAGGATAGTTTTGCCAAACACATTGAAGATACATTGATAGCCGGCGACGGATTGTGCAACAGGCATATCGTAGAGATCGTGGTGAAGGAAGGTGTGCAACGCATCAAAGAGATCATTAACTGGGGCGCACAATTTGACAGGGAACCCGACGGGGATTATAAGCTTGGTAAAGAAGGCGGCCATAGCGAAAGCCGCATCCTGCATCACAAAGACGTGACCGGTAAAGAAATGGAACGCACTTTACTGGAAGCAATAAAAAAGAACAGCAATATCAAACTCATCAGCCATTGTTTTGTACTCGACATTATCACACAGCATCACCTCGGATATCTCGTAACCAAGTCGACACCGGATATTGAATGCTATGGTGTTTATGTTCTCAACCTGGGTACAAAAAGAATTGAAAAGATAACTGCAGGGATCACGTTACTGGCTGCAGGTGGTAACGGGCAGGTTTATCGCAGTACAACGAATCCTGCAATTGCCACCGGCGATGGCGTTGCCATGGTTTACAGGGCAAAGGGCCGGATAGAAAATATGGAGTTTATACAGTTTCATCCGACGGCTTTGTATGAAGCCGGTGTGCGTGGGCAATCATTTTTAATAACGGAAGCTGTAAGAGGCGACGGCGCTATCTTAAGAAACAGCCATGGCGAAGCTTTCATGGAACGTTATGACAGCCGCAGGGATCTTGCGCCACGGGATATCGTTGCAAGGGCCATCGACAATGAAATGAAAATAAACGGGACCGAATTCGTGTACCTCGATTGCAGGCATATGGATATGGAAAAATTTGTTGAGCATTTTCCAAACATCCACGAAAAATGTTTGAGTATAGGGATCAATGTGTCTAAAGATATGATCCCGGTTTCTCCGGCTGCGCATTACAGTTGTGGTGGTGTAAAAACAGATGAGTGGGGAAGGACCTCCATCCGGAATTTATATGCGGCGGGTGAATGTGCATCAACAGGCCTCCATGGCGCCAACCGGCTGGCAAGTAACAGCCTGCTGGAGGCAATGGTGTTTGCTCACAGGGCCTACCTCGATTCGGTTTCAGCGATCAACCTTCCTAAAATATTTTCAGAGACCATGATCTCGGGGATACCAGATTGGGATGCAGCAGGAACCACTGCGCCCGGGGAGATGATCCTGATCACACAAAGTTTAAAGGAATTGAAATTACTGATGAGCGATTATGTTGGTATCGTGCGTAACAATGAAAGGCTGCACCGTGCAAATAAAAGACTCGACCTGTTGCATGAAGAAACGGAGGAACTTTACCAGCGAACAGAAGTATCACCACAGCTTTGTGAATTAAGGAATATGATCACGGTTGCCTATTTAATTGTAAAAAGCGCTGAATTCCGAAAAGAGAGCCGGGGCCTGCATTTTAATACCGATTATCCTGGCCGGAATGAGATCCTGCAGAATACGATCTTGTAGAAAATACATTACTAAATATAGTTGCCACTGATTCACTGATATCCTTTAATTAACTTATGTAACAATACATAGCATGTATTATATTTTCTACGGGTTAGCATACCTGGTTTCCTTATTACCTTTTTTTATTTTATATGCTATCAGCGATCTTGCTTTTCTGGTTGTTTACCATATTGCCCGGTACCGGAAAGAAATTGTATTTAATAACCTCCGCATTGCATTTCCCGAAAAGACCGCTGAAGAACGGAGAAGGATCGCCAGGCAATTTTACAGGAACCTCGTGGATACCTTCATGGAATCGATCAAGCTCATGAGTATGCCTGAAACAGTATTTATGAAAAGGGCTGAAATAAATATGGATGAATGTATAGCGCTGGCAGAAAAGGGACTGAACATCCAATTTGAAAGCGGGCACCAGATGAATTGGGAATATGGGAATCATATCTTTTCAAAGAAGTTGCCGATACCTTTTGTGGGTGTTTATATGCGGATCAACAATAAAGCCATTGACAGGCTTTTTTTCAAACAGCGAAAAAAATACGGAACCATTTTGGTGGAGGCAACCGAGTTTAAAATGAAAATGCACCAGGTCTTTAAAAAACAATATTCAATTGGATTGATCGCCGATCAAAACCCCGGCGCACCGCCGCATTCATACTGGCTTAATTTTTTTGGAAAGCCTGCCCCCTTTGTTACCGGCCCGGATAAGGGTGCAAGAAGAACCAATTGTGCGGTGGTATTCGTAAATCTTGTGAAAGTGAAGCGTGGACATTACCGGTATGAACTCGTTGTGATCACTGAAAATGCTGCTTCATTTAAAGACGGCGAGTTGACATTGTTATACAGGGATTTTTTAGAAGCGTCGATCAGGAAACAACCGCACAATTATTTATGGAGCCACCGGCGCTGGAAATGGGAATATAAACCGGAGTATGAAAAGCGCTGGATCGATACAACAGCAGCGCCATTGTAATTACTCAAAGCGTGAAATAGAATTTAAAATAATTAACTATAAAGTTTACATTTGGCGCTCAATTTATCGAATGTATTATATAGTTTACCCACTGGTATATCTTTTTTCCCTGCTCCCGTTTTTCATTTTATATGCGATCAGTGATCTCATTGCATTTTTACTGCACAGCGTATTTAAATACCGCAGGGATGTGGTATTGGGAAACCTGCGAATTGCCTTCCCTGGAAAAACGGAAGAAGAACGAAAAAAGATAGCACGCAAATTTTATCAATACTTCACTGATACATTTATTGAAAGCATTAAATGCATTTCCATCTCAAAAAAAGAACTGGAGAAAAGAAATACCGGGAGCTATGAACTGATAAACGGGTTGCTGGATAGGGGCTATAATATCAATGTGCTTGGGGGACATCAATTCAATTGGGAATACGGCAGTTTATTATATTCACTTCATACTAAAATACCGATCACTGCAGTGTATATGCCCATCAGCAATAAAGTGGTTGATAAAATATTTTATGATATCAGGACCCGGTACGGTTCTGTTTTTGTGAGTGCAGCTGATTTTAAGAATACTGTAGACACACTTACAAAAAAGCAATATATCCTGGCGCTGGCAGCAGACCAGAACCCCGGTGATCCGCGTTATGCTTATTGGATCCGTTTTTTCGGAAGGCTTACGCCCTTTGTTACCGGCCCGGAAAAGGGAGCCGTTAAGAACGATGCCGCTGTTGTTTTTGTGAATTTTAAAAAGGTCAAACGCGGTCATTATCACTTCGAGCCACGCCTGCTTGCCGAACATACTGCAGACCGCAAAGAAGGGGAGCTCACCTGCCTGTACCGGGATGCACTCGAAGATTCCATCAGGGATGATCCCGCCAATTATTTATGGAGCCACCGGAGGTTTAAGTTTGAATGGAAGGAGGAGGATGGAGCGGTGATGGGGTAATATAAACTTTGCCAAACTTTAAAAGTTTGGCAAAGCCTGTTAACAGCTAACGCAATTTTGATAAGTTATAAGAAAGCCCGATAAAAATTCCCACCCTAAAACGTTTCGCAGTCAAGTCAGATTCCTGAAGGGTTGGATAATCTTTTAATAAGAGCGGGATATCTTTTTCATATTTTGTTTTGAGGCGGTTAACCGCACCTCCAATAGCCCCAATTGAAAACACCAGCCTTCTTTCTTCACCAAATATTAAACTATATCCTGCCATCACTTTAAGCGATTCGAGGCTGGTTGGGTTTACTGATAACCCCAGGGTGGCAGCATTCTGCAGGTAACCGCAATTCCTTATATAAAAGTGTAAAAATGTTGTAAGTGAAGGGATATAAAGATTCATGCCCTTATCGGTTCTCTTAATTATAAATTGTGAATCGTTATTGTTTATACGGGTGATAGCATAATCATCATCATTCATACCGAGGAAGGAAAATGAGATGCCACTGCTCACATTGGCCCGGTGACCGCCGCAAACACGTATTTTCTGAACAGGGAAATCACCTAATTTTAATGTATCACCATTTGGCTTTTTAAGAAAGGGGGTAACGGTAAAATAATCTCCTTCAATAGGGCCCTTCACATAATTTTGTTGGGAAAACTCCCTGGCTGTATCAATGCATAGTTTGCTGATGCACTCGTCTATGTATTCTGCGCTTAAAAGCAATGCGTTCTTCACACTGTCACTGTTGGCGCTTTTTACCAGCTTCGTGATATTATCAAAGAAGGGTTTCATTTCATTCTCTTCTGTTATCTCATAGCTGCCCTTTGCATTTTTTATATCAACTGTTACGCCCTTGTCTTTATCTGATAATTTACCGGATAATGAAAAATCACCCGGGTTCTTTTTCGCCGGCTGCCGGGCCATGAATTCATTTTTTATACAATCATATCCATCATTCAACTGCCTGTATAGGTCCTCGTATTTTTTATGCGCCGCACAATTACAACAGCTATCCGTTTTCGTTTTGCATTTACAACTGTCTGAAATTTTGATACATTCCAAAATGCCCCACATCCTTTTTGTAAAAGCCCTTTTGGTTATGAACGTGGTATCAAATAGTTTCTGTAATTGTTTTTCTGCCCTGTTTAAAAGGGTTAACTGGTATAAAGCGTTGGAGATTTTTTTTGAGCAAGTGTCAATTGTTGAATCGGAGGCCAGTTTGGCTTTTTTAAGCTGCTCTTTGACTGTTTTAAGTTCTTTGCAACAATTATCGTTGTTAGCTTGCACAGCCATAAATTTTTGGTTATTATTATTTGGTAGAATTATTTTTTCTTTATCATCACTACCAGTACTTTTAAAACCAAAACTAAAAAGACTGTCATTCCCAAAATTAATAACAGAAGCGCTTCCTGATGAACTGACTGTTACTTTAAAAGGATTTACATTAAAGAGCTGTATGGCCAGTGTTGAGTTTTCCGGGATACAGGTGGGGATTTCATTGGTTCCATCACAGCAATGAAGCGCATCAATTTTTATACAATTTATTTTTGAGTGTTTATTGCAGGACTTGCATTTGTGCTTACTCTTTTCTGTTTTTTGGGTTATCTCACTGCTGTTTTGTTTAAGGCTATCGGTGTTTTGCCCATAACCGGTGTTTACCATTGCAATAACTGATATGATCAGTGCCAGTAAAAGGGAATATTTTTTCATAATAATAATTTTTCATAAAAATATAGCTGCTGTCTTTGCGTGGGAAGCGTTAAATCACCCATTGAATGTTGGATAAATCACGGGTTTTATTTTGAGCGTGATTATTTAGATTATTTTATTGTTTATGGGGGAAGAAATAAAGAGGCAGACCTTCCGGGTGTTTGGTTAGTGAAGAGAGGTAAGCTTTGCCAAACTTTTAAAGTTTGGCAAAGTTGGGGAGCATCAACAAATCCTGGATGCTACGGCGTCGCCTGCAGCAATTACAATTCCGATGGCTCCTTTGGCGATCGGGTTCTTAATAATACCCTGTAAAAGTTCCAGCGCTTTTTTAGCCCCTGGCCAAACCTCGCAAAAGGTATTTTTTGCGTCGCGTACCTGTACCAGGCTGATGTCATTTGCATTGCTGGTAATTGTTTTTGCATTGAATGTTGCCATGTTTTTTTATTTAATTGTTATGGAATGATGATAAACCGGCACAAAAATGATAATAGGACAAAGACAAAACAAAGGCCTATTAACCTAAACTGGCTGCGTGAAAACACTATGGAAGAAAGGTGAAAGGACTATTGTATTTGTGTGGGAGGATTGTGAACTTTAGCTTAGATAGTAGATAATATTCATTGCAGGGGTGAATAAACAATGAATGAAGGGTTAAAAAACTATTGAATAAAATACTTGCAAACTAGAAATTTGAATTGTATATTAATTAATCACTTTATTTAATTTTTTTTTATGGACACAACTACTTTTGTAAAAAAAACTTCTTGGGCTTTAGTATTTATTTTAATTGGAATTGGACTTGCTTTGCTGTATTTTCAAAATTTCAATAGAAGACATCAGTTTAATTTTGTTAATGCACCCAAAAGAAATTGGGCAGATATTGGTGATAAGGGAAAAGATTTGATGTCAAATTACTTAAATGAACAAGAAAATATTTGGCCACATTATTTTCGCCTTAGGACTGGCGATAAAGAAGAAATACTCAGAGGATTTTGGATTGACAAAAAAATGCTTGATAAAATGAATTCGGATGTAGCTGCTTTACCAGGAGCCCCTGTGGTTAATGGCTACCATGTTTTTTTTGGCAAATGGGATGAAGATGCTAAGAGGTACTATTCACTGGTTGTTAGAGCAAGCCAAGGTATAGCTAATGCCGGTGTAGGCAATTATTTCGATATGGTTGATCCATGTCCGGATAATTGTGGCGGAAATAAATAAAATGAATTTTAAAAGTAGAACTATGACCACTAGATTTTTGCTTTATTTATGTATTGTTCTAATCTCATTTTTAATAGGAATTGTTAAGTTCAGCAAATTAAATGTAGCTTATAAATTAGTTACTTTTCTTTTGGTGTATACTTTTTTTAGTGAAATAGGATCAAGAATATTAGCAGCTCAAATTAAAAATAGCTCTCCCATTTATCACCTTTATATACCAGTTCAATTTTGTTTTTTGTACTTATCATATTTATTTTTATTTGGGATTAGAAATAAGCTATCACTAATTTTAATACCATCTTTATTTTTTTTATTTAGTATTTTAAATTTACTTTTTTTACAAAATAGATTTCGGTTTCCTTCAAATACTATTCTTATATCAAGTTGCTTTTTTATTATTATGGCATTATTGTTTTTCAGAAAAATGTTGAATAGTATAAATTATGAAAGTATATTTAAGCAGGATATCTTTTGGTTTAATTCTTCTATTTTAATTTCTTTTACGATTTCTTTTTTGTTTTGGGGATTTTATAATTATCTATTAAGTCATAAGATTAGCACAAAACCCATTAGTACCATTGTATATGTCATTAATATTATCTGTTATTCAATGCTGGGAGTAGCTCTAGCCTTAACTAAGAACAATAATGCCCTAAATGAGTGCCATGAATAGGGTTAATACGGAAGAATATTTTTTCATTATCACTGGAATAATTGTTTTGACAACTCTAGTGTTATTTATTTTGTATTTTATTATTCAGTATCAAAAAAAGCAAAAGAGCAATGCGTTAGAGAGGGAGAATATAAGGTCTAAATACGAAAAACAATTATTAGAAACCCAACTCGAAATCCAGGAACAAACCCTCAAAACAATATCCCAGGAAATACACGATAATGTGGGCCAGGTATTAAGTCTTGCCAAACTAAACCTGGGCACTTTCCAGGATACGGAAAACGAATATAACCGGGTTAAAATAAATGATACAAAACAACTCGTAAGTAAAGCCATCAATGACCTGCGTGACCTGAGCCGCAGCCTGTATGGTGACAGGATCTCTGAACTGGGCCTCCATGAATCCATCGCCAATGAATTAAAGATATTGCAGAATACCGGGCAATTCAAAACAGCATTAAAGGTTATGGGCAATAGTTTTAAATTGGACCCGCAAAAGGAAATGGTGATCTTTCGCATTGTGCAGGAAGCTATCAATAATGCGGTCAAACATTCCAGGGCAAACAATATACTGGTGCAAACTGTTTATCAGCAAGGAGTTTTTAAGCTGATCATTAATGACAATGGCGTTGGCTTTGACATGCATTCCCTGCAATCGGGACAAAAAGGAATCGGTTTAAAAAGTATGCAAAACAGGGCTGCGTTGATCGGCGGGACATTTTTACTGGAATCAACAGGTGGCAAGGGTACAACAGTTACGATCGAACTTTTAATGAATAATAATTTAACTGAATAAAAATGGCAAGTATCGTTTTGGTTGATGATCATGTACTGCTTCGTAATGGGCTTGCCTCCCTGTTAAAAAATCTTGGGCATGAAGTATTGTTTGAGGCAGATAATGGCCAGGCCTTCATCGAAAAGATCAATTCAGATCAGCTGCCGGATCTCGTGCTGATGGATATCAATATGCCAGAAATGGATGGATATGCAACCACGCAATGGCTTAAAGAAAAATACCCTGGTATAAAAGTGCTGGCACTTAGTATGTATGACAATGAGCATTCCATCATCCGGATGTTAAAAGCAGGGGCAAAGGGATACATCCTGAAAGACAGCGAACCAACAGAATTAAAAGCAGCTGTTGAAGCACTGATGAACAAAGGTTATTATTATTCCGACCTGGTGAGTGGCAAACTTATCCATGCCATCAATAAGATAGAAGATGAAGGGAGTGATATAAACACCATGAACAACTTAAATGAAAGGGAAACCGATTTTTTAAAATATGCCTGTACAGAACTTACTTACAAAGAAATTGCCGATAAAATGTTTGTAAGCCCACGAACAATTGATGGCTACCGGGATACATTGTTTGAAAAATTGCACGTTAAAACAAGGGTAGGCCTTGTTATGTATGCTATTAAAAACGGGATCGTGCAGGTTTGAAAATGATCTATCTTAAACTATAATAGTAAAGGATAAAAATTAATTCAATACACTTGCTTCCTTAATAATTTGCGCTTTTTCCTGTTGTTTTATTTTGCCCCAGCCACCCAGTACATTGCGAAGGTTATGAATGCCTTCCTTTTTCAAAAGTGAGGCGGCGATCACGCTCCTGTATCCGCCTGCACAATGAACATACAGGTTCTGTGTTTCTTCAAACTGGGCAAGGTTAGCAGGGTCTGTCATATCTTCCAATGGAAGATTTACCGCATTTGCTAAATGTCCGTCTGCAAACTCCATTTCTTTTCTAACATCTACCACCAATAATTTGGGGTCGTGGGGAATGTCCATGATAAGCTCATCGGCTTCCACATCAATGATGATATCTGCATGCTCCCCTGCATTTTTCCATGCTTCAAAACCACCCTTTAAATATCCAGCCATCTTATCAAAACCAACCCTCGATAACCTTATAACACTTTCCTCTTCTTTGCCCGGGGCAGTAACCAATAAGATGGGTTTATCAAATGGCAAAATGCTTCCTGCCCATTCTGCAAACCTTCCTTCAAGTCCAATGAATACAGAACCCGGGACAAACCCCAGCGTAAATTCACTGGCATGTCTTGTATCCAATATGATCACATCATCGTTCATTGCCGCTTTGAATTCTTCTACTGACAAAGCCTTGTTTCCTTTTGCCTTAATATCAGCAATATCCTCATAACCTTCCTGGTTTATTTTAGCATTGATCGCAAAATATTTAGGTGCGTCATTCAATCCTTTGGTAACTGCCAGGATAAATTCTTCCCTGCTTTGTGGTTGTAAAGCATAGTTGTTTTTCTTTTCATCAGCGATGGTACTGGAGGTATTGGGCCCCAGGTTTTTTCCGCAGCTGCTGCCTGGCCCGTGTGCAGGGTATACTATGATATCATCCTGCAATGGCATTATCTTTTTTTGAATGGTATCATACATGATGCCTGCAAGTTCTTCACTGGTCATATCTCCACTGCTCAGGTCGGGGCGCCCAACATCACCAACAAATAAAGTGTCTCCCGTAAATATTGCATAAGGTTTACCTGCTTCATCTTTCAATAAATAACAGGTGCTTTCTATTGTATGGCCTGGTGTATGTAAAACCTCAAAACTTACTTTCCCCAGTTTGAACACTTCACCGTCTTTTGCACTGTGTATGGTAAAATTCGGCTTTGCATCCGGGCCGAAAACGATCGGTGCGCCTGTTTTTTTGCTAAGATCAAGGTGGCCGCTTACGAAATCTGCATGAAAATGCGTTTCAAAAATATATTTAATGCTGGCATTCCTTTCCTTTGCCAGCTGGATATAAGCTTCAATATCCCTCAGCGGATCTATGATCACGGCTTCTCCTTCACTTTCGATGTAATAGGCAGCTTCGCTCAGGCAATTGGTATATAGTTGCTTAATGAACATATAATAAGTTTAAAATTTTCAATAGCAAAGATAAAAATAAAAAAGCGGCTGATAAAATCAACCGCTTTTAAAATTCATAAAAAAAATTACCCTACCAGGTCCTGAACAAACTGGTTTATTTCTTCAATTCGTTTGTAGTTAACTGTGTAGTAGATAAACTTCCCGTCACGTTGTGTAGCAACTATTCCTGCCCTGCGCAAAATTGCCAGGTGTTGGGATGCTACGGATTGCTCCAAACGCATACGAACGTAAATTTCCGTTACAGTGATCTTTTTTTCAGTCTCAATTAAAGCTAAAATCTGCTGGCGTAATTTGTGGTTTAAAGCCCTTAAAACAAGTGCAGCTTTTTTTAGATTGTGGAAATTGATCTTGAGTGTTTCAGGTGTTCCATTTGCAGATATAATTACCTGCTCATTGGTGTGTGGTGCAACCATCATAGGAAAAAAATTTTAAAAATGCTTAAAGAATCTATTGAACTGCAAATATACTAACGAAAAAATATTTAAGAATCTAAGTATTGTTAAAATATTCTAATATGAGCCTAAAAGCTTGATTCAGACTGTTATGCAGAAAAAAAATCTTTTACATAAAGTGGCTCGCTATAACTCAGATCCGTAAAATCTTTATTTATTAGTTTGCTATATGATGAATGGGCAATGGCCGGGGCAAGATCTATGTCATTTAAAAACAATGAGGTCTTTAAATCAGTTAACCTGCTCCATTTCAAAGCGCCGCTGCCTGCAAAAACCATATTACTGTTTTTAACGATATTTTGGAATGAATTATTGTTTAAAACCATCGCACAGGGGGATAAAATTTCCTCCATTTCTTCATTGAATATGGCTGTATATACTTCCATTCTCCTGGCATCTATCATCGGGCAGAATAGTTTGTGCCCGGGAACGCTTCCCTTAGTGTCATTTATGGCCGCCATGGCAATGGCATTTAAGGTGCCAATGGTGATAAAAGGCTTATCCAATGCATAGCAAAGGCCTTTAGCACTGGCCATCCCAACCCTAAGCCCCGTATAAGAACCAGGCCCCTTCGTTGTAGCAATGGCATCTATTTCTTTTAGCTGCAGGGATGATCGTATCAAAAGATCTTTGACAGCCAGGTGAAGAAATGCCGCATGTTCTTTTTGAATGGTATTGCGGATACAGGCAATTAGCGCCCCATCTTTTGCTATGCTTACAGATGCGGTCTCTATAGAAGTATCTATGTTTAAGATTATTGCCATTAGTTCTTCATAGCCTCCTGTTCAAGTAATTCAGCTGGTTTATAACGATCATCATTTTCACTGATGTTTTTTAATAAGCTATAAACATTTTCAAGCCCGATCAGTTGTGCCCATTCAAAAGGCCCGAATGGATAATTGGTGCCGAGTTTCATTGCAATGTCTATTTCCTTTTCGGTACTTACATTGTCAGCCTTTGCAAAATAGGCTTCATTGATGATCATTGATATGATCCTTGCAGCAATAAAACCGGGTTCGTCAGGAACAACAACAGCATACTTATTCATTGACTGAAGAATGGCTGAACAGCTTTCATTCATATTCCCTGCGATCTCCCATGAATCTCTTTTTATGAAAGTCCTCCACCCGTTTATCCTGAAAATATTTTCCGCTGCATTTATTTTTTTGAGCGTTTTGCTTACGCTGTTGATGAACACAGGCTTTTTAAAAACAGAATAATTCATTTCTGCTGCACCGGCAGTAAGGTTAATGAACGCATCCGCATCGTCATTGCTTAAGAATGGATCATTGTTTGCTGCACGTATCCACTCTACAGCACTGTTGTTTGAAACCAGTTCATTCCATGCCTCATCAGTTGCCAATACCAGGATCTTCATTTTATTTATTTTTGCAAAAATAGGTTGTTGATAAAAGATATATTTGTGTTTAATTAAAAACCGGATAAAAAAATGGCGAAAAAGATCATTGTTACCGACGAAGCCCCGGCCCCGATCGGCCCCTATAACCAGGCGGTATTGGCGGGCAACCTGCTTTTTATTTCCGGCCAGGTTGCACTGGTACCAGGCACTGCGGAATTGAACAATGCAGACATTGCAGCCGAAACCAACCAGGTAATGCAAAACCTGCAGGCCATACTTACTGCTGCATCAGCCAATTTCAGCCAGGTAGTTAAGACAACCATTTTTTTAAGTGATATGAGCCTTTTTGCACAGGTAAATGAAATATATGGCAAGTATTTTGAAACAGATTTCCCCGCAAGAGAAACAGTTGCAGTAAAGGGCCTTCCCAGGAATGTTAATGTTGAAATAAGCATGATTGCTTCTTTATAATGATCATCATCACCGCAAATGCACATCCATATTTGATGGATACCCTTCGCCAAAAAGGTTATGAAGTGCTTTATGCACCCACGATCAGCTACCAGGAATTATCACAAAAAATAGAAGACGCTACGGGCCTTGTTGTTACAACGAGATTAAAGATCGACAAAGCCATTCTAGACAAAGCAACCAAATTAAAATGGATAGGACGGCTTGGTAGCGGGCTGGAATT
>Ga0209023_10004996_pt1 | contig 14722 bp, 23 predicted proteins | sample LakOneMetagenome_FD_187468 | JGI IMG/M metagenome (GOLD analysis project Ga0209023, IMG submission 187468) | Freshwater and sediment microbial communities from Lake Erie, Canada (SPAdes) (version 2) | ecosystem: Environmental > Aquatic > Freshwater > Lentic | place: Lake Erie, Canada...
TGTTTAGTGATCAATACAACACCCTGGGCATTGCTGATTTGAATTTTTACAGAAGCTGCATTGTCCTCTTTCCATGAAATAGACACCTGGCCTTTAGCAGGATTTGGTGAAATGTTTACAACAGAAACCTGTTCTGCTTTCTGTCCTTCATTTTCTGGTGCGAATGCTACGTCATCCACATGTGCCCACCAGGTACCCCATTTGCTTGAAGGTTTTTCTGCATATTCCTGAACTGTCCAGAAACTGCCGTCAGTTGGGTCTACACTAGTTGATGTATAGCTTCCCCAATAATAAGTGACCCCGGCGCTTCCTCCTTCAAAGTAAGAAGCTAAGCCTTTCTTGTAATTTTTAGTTTTACGTAACTTACTGGCTACATCTGCGCCATTGCGATAAGAATAAGCTGCAGTTGGATATGTTGTTGCTGAAAATACATTGTAACCCATTAAGATATCGTTATTAGCATTTACTGCTATACTTGGAAAACCATACATTTTCACATTGTTGTTATCCAATACCCTGCCTAATTGATTAACAGCAAGTGTACTTACTGTGAAATCCCAGTATTGGGCTACTGCTCTTGTGGGACTTGCAACCGGCAGGTAAATTGTATGACTTGTAAAAATGTGGCCATTTCTGTAAACGGCACCTGTAAGTTTTGTATTACCCAACCATATTTGATCTGATGTACCGTTTTGTGAACCGTATACAGGAGTAGAACTCCATGGTTTAGGATTTGTTACATAGTCTACATAGTTGTAAGTTGGTGCGACTGTTGTTCCGCCAATAAAAGCTAAAAACAAATACCCTGTATCAAGGCTGCTGCCAGCATTAGTAACAAGATAATGATTGTTGATGTTTACATCCTGTGTTTCAACAGGACTCATAGAAAAAAAGTTACCGTCATCAAGAGAAAAAACACTGGATAATGTACCGGCAGCCATTTGTGTAACGCTCATCAAAACTACACCTGAAGAATTAAAATTATAAGGCGCTGCCGTATCAAATTGCATTGTTGTGAGCGTAAACCATCGCTTACTGTATCCCATTTGTGGAGCATCCTGGATAAAAGTCGGGCCAAGATCCAATGCATACAAATTCCAGTTACCTGTTGGGTCATTTGTAACTGAAGCACCAAACATCATTACATAATCTCCGGTAGAAACACTTCCACCTAATGTAGAAATGTAATAATGCCCTAACTGAGCATCATATTCCACATGAGGGTAAGCAAAAGCATAAGCACTTCCAGCAAAGCCATTCCAGAAGCTATCAACTGGCAAGGATAAAACCAGGGCACCTGTTTTGTCAGAAATTACATATTCCTGGTTGTTAGTATGCATAACGTAAGTTGGACCGGCAGCTCCACTTGGATCTGGCGGATAAATTTTGCTCTTTTTTTCTTTAGAAGCTTGAAAAGAAAGCAACGGTGCTGGGCTTGTTGCTGCTGCAAGTTTATCGTCATTGCCATTGTTTGCAAAAGAATTTTCTTCAGGCAAATCAATGCGATTTCCGTTAGATGCACTTTTTGGCAATAAAGGAGAATTTACAAAAGTCTTTGGTAATTTAGCCTGCAGATTCATTCTGTTGGCAATAAGCGGGTTAACTTCAGATGCTGCTTCAGGGTTAGCCTGTTGCCTTAAGCTTACAGTTTTAAAGTTAATGCTGCTTTTTGCAGTAATTTTAGAAGGCGTAAATTGTTTTTGTGCCATAGCGAAGAAAGGCGAAATGATCAGGCACGTAATCATTAAGCGTTTTGGTAATCTTGTTTTCATGTAATTTGGTTTTAGAAAATGAAATTAAGATATTTTCTCTTTAAAAATTTTTATTAAAAAATTTTAATATCTCCCTGAACAATATTTTTTGAATTTCTACTTCCTGATGTGACATTTGAAAAAAATTGGAAGAAATTTTTAGATAAAAGATCAATTTTCAACAATTCAGAATGTTCGCAATTATCCATTTTTAAAATAATAAAATGAAAAGCAACATAAAAATCTTACCCTTAAGTGCTCTGATTTTATGTATACTTGTATCCTGCAATAAAAATGTGGATACAAGTACTAAGCAGGATTTAATTCCGGTAACTTTAAAACAAAGTAGTTTCCAGGTAGGCCAGCAATTCGGCGGCGGAATAATTTTTTATATTGATTCTACGGGGCATCATGGCCTGATTGCAGCCAAAGCAGATACTGAAGAGCCTGCTTTATGGGCTTATAAAGATTCATTACTGGGTGTGCGGTCTTCCAAAGTTGGAGCAGGTAAAAGAAATACACGTAAAACCTACTTTATATTAGGGGATCATGGTGAGGGTTCAGATTACGCTGCACTCAGGGCGCTTGAGTATACTTATAAAGGATTGCATGACTGGTATTTGCCTTCAAAAGAAGAATTGAATTTACTGTATATGCAAAAAGAAATGATTGGAGGCTTTTCACCTTTTGCATACTGGAGCTCCACGGAATTTGACGAAAACCTCGCCTGGTTTCAAAATTTTTCAAATGGGCAGCAAATAAAATCTGATAAAATTACTTCCTACGCAGTACGACCCATCAGGAGTTTTTAATTTTATATGGAACTTCATACAGGTAAATAATGCAATCGGATCTTGTATAAAACAGAAGGCAAATTATTTACGCCGACTGTTTCGCAAAACAGAGCGAAAGTGTTGATATCTACATTATAAAATTCAACAATAAACTTTTCTATATACTTTCCCGGCATCTTTGTATTTTGAGGTGTAAATACCGGCTTTTGATGAAAAAAAGAAATAACCTGGGAAATGCTGTCAAGGCTTTCTTCATAATCAGATGGATTAAAATCAGCAGTTATTAATACATATAAATTGATGTGCAGCGTGGGCGGTGCCAGGTTATTGATCTCAGCAAAATTCCTGAGGGATAATTCTTCTTCAATATTTACCAGGGATAGTACAAGTTGGTTTTCATGCTCAACACGGTTGGTTTTTATAGCTGAAACAATAGCAGGAATTTTCCCTGAATTTTTCCGGGCATTTAACTCGGTAGCAATACATGTCAAAGCCTCCCGGATCATTTTTTGATTAAAAGTATGAAATTTAATGCACTTATTGTATCGTTTTTCAAATTTTGTACACTCGCTTGTAATGATTTTTAATAGCATTTGAAAACCAGGTTGCGAGACAAGTTTTTCATCTGAAATAAACAAGCATTACCTGCAAATTCATTTTTTTTTAAAAATAAATTTATTTTTGTTGCCCAATATACCGGAACCCCTTACCTTTGCGCTCCCAAATAAAAAATTTGGGTTTATGCTATGTCTCAGAGAATCAGAATAAAACTACAATCTTACGATCATAACCTGGTAGATAAATCAGCTGAAAAGATCGTAAAAACAGTGAGGACCACCGGTGCCGTAGTTACCGGACCTATTCCACTTCCTACGCACAGGAAAATTTTTACAGTGCTGCGTTCGCCACACGTAAATAAAAAGAGCCGTGAACAATTCCAGTTATGTACGCATAAAAGATTACTTGATATTTATACATCTTCTTCCCGCACTGTAGATGCTTTAAGCAAATTGGATTTGCCATCAGGGGTTGAAGTGGAAATTAAAGCATAATTTTCATCTGGCTTAATTGCCGGAAGAAATTAGTTCTTATAACCAGGCATCATCTCTCAATCCCGATCTTTCGGAAGAAAAGAGCTCTGATCATTTTAGAAAATACATCTTTATCTAAACAGGTGAAGAATAACATATAAACAGGCCCTTCGAGGTTTGTTTACTGCCGGTACTTCCGATTTCTCCCAAAGAGAAAAAAAACGAAAAGGTCGGTGGCAAACAGGAGATGGATCCCGATTTACCGGGAGTCTCCATAACCAATGCGGGGCAAAAACCGCAACAACAATGAAAGGAATCATTGGAAAAAAAATAGGGATGACCAGCATCTTTACGCAGGATGGCAAACAAACCGCCTGCACAATTATAGAAGCAGGCCCCTGCACTGTTACCCAGGTAAAAAGTAAAGAGACCGATGGGTACAACGCATTACAACTTGCTTTTGCCGATAAAAAGGAAAAACATGCCACCCAGGCTGAAATCGGCCATTATTTAAAATCTTCATCAACTCCCAAGAAATTTGTAAAGGAATTCAGGGAATATTTCCAGGAAAAAAACGCGGGAGAAACGATATCGCTTGACATTTTCACTGAAGGTGAAATTGTAGATGTAGTTGGGACTTCCAAAGGAAAAGGTTTCCAGGGTGTTGTAAAGCGCCATGGCTTTCATGGTGTGGGAGAAGCATCCCATGGGCAGCATGACCGTTCCCGTGCACCAGGATCAATTGGTGGATCCTCTTATCCTGCCAGGGTTTTCAAAGGAATGCGTATGGCTGGCCGTATGGGAAATGACCGCGTGAAAATGAAAGGCCTCAAAGTGGTAAAAATATTTCCTGAAAAAAATTATATCCTCATAAGTGGTTCCGTTCCGGGTCATTATGGCTCTATCGTTTACATTCAGAAATAATATTAATAGTTAACAATGCAATTAGACATTTTAAATAATAAAGGAGATAAAACAGGAAGGTCATTGGATCTGCCAGATGAGATTTTTGGAATTGAACCAAATGATCATGTGATTTATCTTGCAGTAAAACAATACCAGGCAGCACAGCGCCAGGGAAACCATAAGGTGAAAACCCGTGCGGAGGTAAAAGGTTCCAGCCGGAAATTACATAAACAAAAAGGTACAGGCGGATCGCGTAAAGGTAATATCCGTAACCCTTTATATAAAGGTGGCGGTACCGTTTTTGGACCAAAGCCACATGGCTATGATATCAAACTGAATAAAAAAGTAAAGGACCTGGCTAAAATGAGTGCCCTTACTTATAAAGCAAAAGAAAACGCAATCATCTTATTAGAAGACTTCAGTTTTGAAACGCCTAAAACAAAAAGCCTTCTTGATGTAATGAAAGTTTTGAGTATTGCTGATAAAAAAGTATTAATCATTCTGCCTGATTATGATGATAACCTGTACCTGAGCTGCCGGAATATTCCGAACGTTGCAAGTACACAATTATCTGATATGAACACGTATGAAATATTAAATGCAGATACTTTACTCATTATGGAGAATGCGGCAAAAATATTTATAGAAGAAGAAAATGAAGTGGCTGAGGAAGCATAATTCAGCAGAAAAAAATTAATAAAATTCAAATTATAAGCGATGAATCCCGCAGATGTTCTCATAAAACCAATTCTTACGGAAAAGGCAAATGCCCAACAGGAAAAATTGAGTAAATATACTTTCAGGGTGAGCCCACGTGCGAATAAACTGGAAATCAAAAAAGCTGTTGAAGAATTTTATGGCATTACAGTTATGGATGTTCATACTGTAGTAGTGCCGGCAAAAACGAAATCACGTTTTACAAAAGCCGGTTATATTAAAGGCCGTAAACCTTCTTATAAAAAAGCGATGGTTACACTGGCAAAAGGTGATACCATTGATTTATACGCTAATATCTAAATTAAAAATAATAGCCGGCGTTGCTGAAAACTACGTCAAAAAAAGAAAGAGAAATGGCACTTAAAAAATTTAAATCAATTACAGCAGGTACCCGGTGGAGAATTGGGAATGCGTATGCAGAAATTACAACCAACGAACCTGAAAAAAAATTACTTGAAAAACAGCACAGCAAAGCCGGCCGTAATTCTGATGGCCGCAGAAGCATGCGTTATAAAGGCGGTGGACACAGGCACCATTACCGCATTATAGATTTCAAGCGTGATAAGCAGGATATGGATGCAAAGGTTTTGACTATTGAATATGATCCAAACCGGACTCCTTTTATTGCTTTAGTTGAATATACTGATGGCGAAAGAAGGTACATCATTGCACCCCAGGGTTTGCAGGTAGGTACCAGTATCATCTCTGGAAATAGTGTTGCACCGGAAATTGGTAATGCGCTGCCTATTAAAAATATGCCACTTGGTACAACGATACATAATATTGAAATGCAGCCTGGACAAGGAGGAAAATTGGTAAGAAGTGCAGGAGGATCGGCCCAATTGACCAATAAAGAAGAAAAATATGGTATTATTAAAATGCCTTCCGGCGAATTGCGCAGGGTATTAATTAATTGCATGGCAACTGTTGGTATCGTTTCTAATAGTGATCATAGTCTTGAAACAGCGGGTAAAGCAGGAAGAAACAGGTGGAAAGGCGTAAGACCCCGTGTACGCGGTGTAGCAATGAACCCGGTAGATCACCCGATGGGCGGTGGTGAAGGAAGAGCATCCGGTGGGCATCCCAGGTCAAGGACAGGCAAATACGCGAAAGGAGAAAAGACCAGGACACGTGGAAAAGGAAGCGATAAAATGATTATTCAGCGCAGGGATGGTAAAAAATTATCAAAATAAAAAGTAAAGCTGTCATTTCAGCAATATTATAAATTAATAATAATTATGGGTCGTTCAATTAAAAAAGGTCCTTTTGTAGATGTAAAACTGGAAACAAAAGTGCTTTCTATAAATGATGGTAAAAACAAAAAATCTGTGATTAAAACATGGAGCAGGCGGTCAACCATCACACCAGATTTCGTTGGGCACACTTTCGCGGTGCATAATGGTAATAAATTTATACCGGTATATGTTACTGAATTTATGGTAGGACATAAATTGGGTGAATTTGCACCAACAAGGAATTTCAGAAGTCATTCAGGCCAGAAAAAATAATTTAATAAATTGATTTTTCTCTACATACGTATTGAAATCAATAAAATTGAAAATAAAAATGGAAGCAGTAGCAAAATTAAACAATTATCCAACCGGGCCCCGGAAGATGAGGCTTCTCGCGGATGTGATCAGGGGAATGGAAGTAGAAAAGGCGCTGAGCCTGCTTGAACACCACCCACAACACAATGGTGTGCCTCTTGCAAAATTGCTGAAAAGTGCCATCAACAACTGGGAACAGAAGAATGAAGGCCAAAGTGCAGCTGATGCATCACTTGTTGTAAAAACAATTTTTGTTGATGGCGGAAGAACGTTGCGCCGTATGCGTCCCGCTCCGCAAGGCCGGGGTTACCGCATTCGTAAACGCAGTAATCATGTAACATTGGTCGTGGATTCAAAATCAAATAATCAATCGAAATAATTTATAAACCGTATGGGTCAAAAAGCAAATCCAATAGGAAACAGGATCGGAATTATCAGGGGATGGGAAAGCAACTGGTATGCTAATAAGAAAAATTACCCGATCCGCCTGATCGAAGATGATAAAATCCGTACATACCTGAATGCACGGATCAGTAAAGGCGGTATAGCAAGAATTGTTATCGAACGAACGCTTGGAAAACTGATTATCACTATTCATACATCCAAACCAGGTATTATTATTGGAAAAGGTGGCGGAGAAGTAGACCGGATAAAAGAAGAATTAAAAAACCTGACGAAAAAAGATGATGTTCAAATAAATATCCTGGAAATCAGGAGGCCTGAACTGGATGCAACAATCGTAGGAGACACCATTGCCAGGCAAATCGAAAACCGGATCAATTTCAAACGCGCCATAAAAATGTCCATTGCCTCATCATTGCGCATGGGAGCTGAGGGGATAAAAGTAAAAGTGAGCGGCCGCCTGGGGGGATCAGAAATAGCGAGAAGTGAAGAATTTAAACAAGGACGTATTCCTTTGCATACTTTCCGTATGGATATTGATTATGCAAATGTTTTTGCCCAGACGGTATATGGAAAAATTGGTATTAAAGTTTGGATATGTAAAGGAGAAGTTTTGGGAAAGCGTGAATTGAATCCAAATTTTGTTGGAGGTAAAAATGAAGGTGGGGATCGCAGGGAAATGGGCAGAAGTGACCATCGTGACCGTACTGACCGCGATCGTGGCGGCGACAGAAGAAGTGGGGGAGCTGGTGGCGGAGATAAAAGAGGCGGCGGTGGAGGCCGTGGTGGAAGAAGATAATTTTAAATAAAAACAGTATTTTTCAAATCATTCGGATAAGGTAAACTTTAAAAAATGTTACAGCCAAAAAGATCAAAGCACAGAAAAGCGCAGAAAGGTAGGATTCGTGAAGTGGCTAAACGCGGTTCCATGATTTCATTTGGTTCCTTTGCCCTCAAAGCAATGGAACCTATATGGCTCAATAATCGCCAGATAGAAGCCGCACGTCAGGCAATGACCCGCGCAATGAAACGGGAAGGAAATGTATGGATTCGTATTTTCCCTGATAAACCAATTACACGTAAGCCCGCTGAAGTAAGGATGGGAAAAGGTAAAGGAAACCCCGACCATTGGGCAGCAGTAGTAGAACCTGGCCGTATACTTTTTGAATGTGATGGAGTTACTGAAGCTACAGCAAAAGAAGCAATGGGCTTAGCTGCGCAAAAATTACCCATTCGAACCAAATTTATTATAAGAAGGGATTTGCAGGCATAAGCTTGCGAAACCACACAGATAAAACAAATAAAAATGGCTAAAAATAGTAAAGGATTTAATGAGAGCCTTGCTGATCTGAATGAGCAAGACCTGAAGGCCAGGCTTTCAGAAGATAAACTGAGATTAAAAAAACTTGAATTTGCGCATGCAATTTCTCCCCTGGAGAATCCTATGAGCATCCGAAATCTCAGGAAAGATATTTCTCGTATTCAAACAATTATCAGGAAAAAAGAACTTGGCATTTAAAATTAATACAATGACGGAAAGAAATTTGCGCAAATCAAGGACAGGGGTTGTCAGCAGCAACAAAATGAATAAAACCATTACAGTTGCAGTTGAGAGGAAAGTGAAACACCCTATGTATGGGAAATTTGTAAAGAAAACAACAAAGTTCCATGCTCATGATGAAAAAGATGAATGTGCCCCCGGTGATGTGGTTCGCATCATGGAAACAAGGCCAATGAGTAAAACAAAGCGTTGGAGACTGGTAGAAATTGTAGAAAAGGCAAAATAAAAATAGCCTTAGCCGGTAGGAAGCTATCGGATAAAGTTAAAAAAAATTATTCATACAACCGGATGTGGTATAATAACTAACATCTTAAGATAAAAGCTAAAAATATGATTCAGCAGGAAAGCCGTTTAAATGTAGCTGATAATAGCGGTGCAAAAGAAGTACTATGTATAAGAGTACTTGGAAACAGCGGCCAGGACTATGCACACATTGGTGATAAAATAGTTGTAACGGTAAAGGATGCCATGCCTGCAGGTGGCATTAAAAAAGGGACCGTATCAAAAGCAGTAATAGTGCGTACAAAAAATAAACTGCGTCGAAAAGACGGATCGTATATCCGGTTTGATGACAATGCAGTGGTTTTATTAAATGCATCCGATGAGCCCAGGGGCACAAGGATTTTTGGGCCGGTTGCCAGGGAACTTAGGGATAAAGGCTATATGAAAATTATATCCCTCGCTCCCGAAGTACTATAAGGTGTGGAAAGAAGGTATTACTTGAAAAATAAATGTACCTTTGCCGCCCTCAAAATTTTGAAAATAAATGGGAAACCATACATATTAAGTAGGCTGAAGGAAAAACTTTAAACAATGAGCAACAGATTTAAACCAAAGTACCACATAAAAAAAGGTGATAACGTAGTGGTCATCACAGGAAATGATAAAGACCTGAAAAAACCACGCGAGGTGCATGCAGTTTTGATGGATAAAGGACGTGTTGTTGTCGAAGGCGTAAATATTGTAACCCATCATACAAAACCAAGTGCTCAAAATACGAAAGGTGGTATTGTAAAGAAAGAGGCATCTATCCATATCAGTAACGTAATGCTTTGGGATGCAAAATCCGGGTCCGGTACAAAAGTGAAAATGGACCGTAAAGAAGGAAAATCAATTAGAATTTCTAAAAAATCAGGAGAGGCTATTAAATAATGAATACAGTAAAATATACCCCCAGGCTCGCTGAAAAATACAGGAATGAAGTTGTTCCTGCCTTAATGAAAAAATTCAGCTTTAAAAGTGTTATGCAGACTCCAAAACTGGAGAAGATTTGTATCAATCGCGGCGTAAATGGCGCAGTCGCTGATAAAAAACTCGTGGAGATAGCTGTAGATGAACTCACAAATATCACCGGGCAAAAAGCAGTTGCTACGATGAGTAAAAAGGATATTTCCAATTTCAAATTAAGAAAAGGAATGCCAATCGGTGCAAGGGTTACACTGCGTGGTGAAAAAATGTATGAATTTTTAGATCGTCTTGTCTCTGTTGCCCTGCCCCGTGTTCGTGATTTTAAGGGTATCAGCGATAAAGCATTTGATGGGCGCGGAAACTATACATTGGGCATCACTGAGCAAATCATTTTTCCGGAAATTGATATAGATAAAGTGAACAAGATCACCGGTATGGACATCACTTTTGTTACTACAGCTAAGAACAATGAAGAAGCATATGAGTTATTAAAAGAGATGGGTATGCCTTTTAAAAATGCGAAAAAAGAAAATATTTAATAAAAAAATCCGGCCTGGAAAAAACAGGCTCATTAAATTATGGCAAAAGAATCAGTAAAAGCCAGGCAAAGAAAAAGAGAAGCAATGGTTGCAAAATATGCAGTTAAACGCGCAGTTTTAAAAGCTGAAGGCGACTACCAGGCATTGAGCGAACTTCCGCGGAATTCTTCCCCGGTACGTTTAAAAAACCGTTGCCAGCTTACAGGCAGGCCACGTGGCTATATCAGGTATTTTGGTATGTCCCGAATCGTATTCAGAGATATGGCACTCAATGGTAAAATTCCAGGTGTAAAAAAAGCAAGCTGGTAACAAGACAAAGAACATTATTTTTTTGAACAGAATTAATTTATAAAAAAAATGGTAACTGACCCAATAGCCGATTTCCTTACGAGGGTAAGAAACGCTCAAATGGCTGGCCATCGGATCGTAGAAATCCCGGCATCAAATTTAAAAAAACGTATTACAGAAATCTTGTACGAGCAAGGCTATATTCTTAAATACAAATTTGAAGAAGATAGTAAACAAGGTGTTATTAAAATTGCGCTGAAATATAACCCGCAAACAAAAATACCTGCCATACGTGCCTTGGAACGTGTAAGCCGCCCCGGTTTGAGACAATACTCAAAGCCCGGCGATTTCAAGCGCGTAATCAATGGATTGGGGGTTGCTATCATCAGTACATCTAAAGGTGTAATGACGGACAAACAGGCAAGAAATGAAAATGTTGGCGGGGAAGTGCTTTGCCATATTTATTAATCAATCAATTTTCCGTAAGGAAGATCATAAACAGGCGCTTAATAGACAATTAAGTTTTCTATACGGAACTGAAAACAATTAAGTAAGCCGAATTCATTTTAAAAATTTTTTCAAATATGTCACGTGTAGGAAAAAAACCAATCAGCCTTCCAAAGGGAGTTACAGTAAAAGTTGCTAACCAGGTAATTTCTGTAAAAGGACCTAAAGGCGAATTGAAGGAAACTTTAGACAGGGATATGGAAATTGTGCTGAAAGATGATGCAATAGAAATTAATCGCCCAACTGACCAGATTCGTCACCGGGCTATGCATGGTTTATACCGTTCATTGGTCGCCAATATGGTAAAGGGCGTTACTGATGGATATCAAAAAAATCTTGAGTTGGTGGGTGTAGGTTATAAAGCGGCCAACCAGGGAAATCTCCTTGACCTGGCGCTAGGTTTTTCTCATAACATTATTTTTGAAGTGCCTTCAGAATTAAAGGTAACAACCCTTACTGAAAAAGGACAGAATCCTAAAATCATGCTGGAGGGTATCGATAAACAACTCATCGGACAAGTTGCAGCTAAAATCCGCAGTTTACGGAAACCGGAACCTTATAAAGGAAAGGGTGTTCGTTACGCAAATGAAATAGTGCGTAGAAAAGCAGGTAAAGCAGCAGGAAAATAATTTATAAAAAAAATTCCTGGCAGTATCAGGAAAAAATCAGAATAGTATGGATAAGAAAATTTTAAGAAGACAAAAAATCCGCTACCGTATTCGCAGGAAAGTGAAAGGAACTTCCTCAACTCCCCGTTTATCAGTATTCAGGAGCAATACAGAAATTTACGCTCAGCTGATCGATGATGATAATGGCGTAACCATTGCTTCCAGTTCTTCAAAAGAAAAAGACATCATGGCGCAGAAAGCACCTAAGGTTGATAAAAGTAAAATGGTTGGCAATGCAATTGCACGGAAGGCAATAGAGCTTGGAGTGAAAAAAGTAACCTTTGACAGAAGTGGGTATTTATACCATGGCAGGATAAAAGCGATAGCCGATGGTGCCCGGGAAGGTGGCCTGGAATTTTAAAAAGTTATAAATTTTTATATAAAAAGCATGTCAAAAAATAACGTAAATAAAGTAAAGCCCGGAGGTGACCTGGAATTGAAAGAAAAAGTAGTTTCCATTAACAGGGTAGTTAAAACTACAAAAGGAGGCCGCACATTTAGTTTTTCCGCTTTGGTTGTCGTTGGAAATGAAGGAGGTGTTGTAGGGCAAGGACTTGGAAAAGCCAAAGAAGTACAGGAAGCAATTACAAAAGGAATAGAAGATGCCAAAAAGAATTTGGTGAAAGTGCCTATTATGCATGGCACCATCCCACATGAACAACTTGCTAAAGAAGGTGCTGCCAAGGTTTTAATAAAGCCGGCCGCAACTGGTACAGGCGTAATCGCAGGAGGAAGCATGCGTGCTGTCCTGGAAAGTGCAGGATTTACAGACGTACAGGCAAAAAGTCTTGGTTCTGCTAACCCGCATAATGTAGTTAAAGCTACTATCAAGGCATTAACCTTATTGCGCGAACCGGTACAGATTTCAAAAACCAGGAGCATTAAACTTACAAAAGTATTTAACGGATAAATGGAGCGTATTTCATTTATCAAAATAAAATAGTGATGAAAAAAATCAGGATAACACAGGTAAAAAGTGGCATAGATCGCCCGGAGCGCCAAAAGCTTACACTGAAAGCTTTAGGACTTAATAAAATGCACGCGAGTAAGGAAGTTGTAGCAACCCCGCAAATATTAGGGATGGTAGAAAAAGTATTTCACCTGGTAAAGGTTGAAGATGTGAATGGATGATAATAATATTAATTTAAAAGGATTCTACATTTAAAAATTAGCGAGGGGCGATTCCCCGTAAGTAAAAATCAGATAAAATGAAATTGCACACATTAAAACCTGCAGAAGGTTCAACACACAAAGAAAAAAGAATCGGAAGAGGTGAGGCAAGCGGTAAAGGCGGAACTTCCACAAAAGGTAATAAAGGTGGACAAAGCCGCGCAGGTTACCAACGAAAAATGGCTCATGAAGGAGGACAGATGCCAATCCAGAGAAGATTGCCAAAACGCGGTTTTAAAAATAATAACCGGGTAGAATATACGGTTTATAACCTGGGGCAAATAGAAAAGCTTATTGAAAAATATGGTTTTACAGAATTTTCAGAAGAAAATTTATACCTGAATGGCTTAATCGGTAAAACACATAAAGTGAAAATCCTGGGAAATGGTGAATTGAAAACCAAAATTGATTTCAAAATCAGTAAAATGAGCGGCAAGGCAAAAGAATTGATTGAAGCTGCCGGTGGTAAAGTGGAAATTTTAAAATAGTTTAGCGGATCTTTCGTTATCCCAAACTCATTTAATTCCTATTTCACATACTTCAAATGTAAAAATTGAAAAAATTAATAAGGACATTCAAAAATATATGGACCATTGAAGAATTGCGTTCCAAAATTTTAACTACGCTGGCTCTGATCTTTGTGTATCGCCTGGGTGTTCAAATAGTATTGCCAGGTATTGACGCGAATAAATTAGCCACGATACAGGCATCGGCTGGTAGCAATGGCCTCCTTGGTTTGTTTGATACTTTTGCCGGAGGCGCTTTTTCACATGCATCTATTCTTGCATTGGGTGTAATGCCTTATATATCTGCATCCATTTTTATGCAGTTAATGACCATCCTCGTTCCGCAAATTCAGAAAGTACAGAAAGAAGGGGAAAGTGGTCAGAAAAAAATTAACCAGTGGACCAGATACCTGACGATTGTTGTTACACTTTTCCAGGCTGGCGCATATGTCTCATATCTGAATAGTCCAAGTTACGCAGAAGCGTTGATTCCGGCATTTAAAGAATATTTTTTCCCTACTACAATTATCCTGCTTACCGCAGGAACTTTATTCGTAATGTGGCTAGGTGAAAAAATACAGGATAAAGGGTTAGGAAATGGTATTTCAATTATTATCATGATAGGAATCTTAGGCCGGTTACCGGAAGCTTTATTCCAGGAGTTTAATGCCAAGAGCGCCAAAGGTGGCGGTGGTTTGCTTATATTTTTAATTGAGATCGCTGTTTTAATTGCTATCATTTTGGGTACAATAGTATTGATACAGGGCGTACGGAAAGTGCCGGTGAACTATGCCAAACAAATTGTTGGAAACCGGCAATTCGGTGGAGCAAGGCAATTTTTACCGCTTAAAGTAAACAGTTCAGGTGTAATGCCAATCATATTTGCACAGGCCATTATGTTTTTACCAACATTAATTTCATTTACTCATATTGATTCTGCCCAGGGGATAGTAAAAATATTTTCTAATCCCAGCAATGCCTGGTATATGGTAGTTTATGGTGTAATGGTTGTGGCATTTACTTTCTTATACACTGCACTTATTTTTAATCCCAAGCAAATGAGCGAGGACCTGAAAAGAAATAATGGCTTTATACCTGGTGTAAAACCTGGACAACCTACTGCTGATTATATCGGAACTATAATGGA
>Ga0209023_10004997_pt1 | contig 14721 bp, 13 predicted proteins | sample LakOneMetagenome_FD_187468 | JGI IMG/M metagenome (GOLD analysis project Ga0209023, IMG submission 187468) | Freshwater and sediment microbial communities from Lake Erie, Canada (SPAdes) (version 2) | ecosystem: Environmental > Aquatic > Freshwater > Lentic | place: Lake Erie, Canada...
CCGGGTTGGAGAACGCCGCGGTCTCGTCGGCCACGATCAGGTCGCACATGCTGGCCAGCATCAGCCCGGCCGCCGCGCAGGCCCCGTGGACCGCGGCGATGGTCGGCTTGGGGAAGTCGCGGATGCGGATGCAGCGGTCCCAGTACATGACCTGTTCGTGGTGGAGCTTCCCCTCGGGCGTGGCCCGCATGGCCGCCCAAGGGTCGGTGGCCTCGAACAGCTCCTTGAGGTCGTGGCCGGCGCAGAAGTGCTTGCCCTCCGCGCCGAGCACCACGACCCGCACCCGGTCGTCGCCCTCGGCCTGGGTGAACGCCGCGTCGAGCTCGTCGATCATCGCCGCGTTCAACGAGTTGGCCGCCTCGGGCCGCCGCATGGTGATCGTGGCGATCGCCCCGTCGACCCCGTACGACACGGTCGAGGTCACGAGGCCGCCTTCTCACGGGGGACCGGCGCCGGCTCGCGGGGGAGGCCGAGGACCCGTTCGCCGATGATGTTGCGCTGGATCTCGTTGGTGCCGGCGAAGATCGAGGCCGCCTGGTAGTAGAGCCACGCGCGCTGCCACTCTCCGTCGCCGGGGAGGCCCTCGGCGCCTCGGGCCAGCGGGGCTTCTGGTCCGAGCAGGTCGAGGGCGAGGCGGTGCAGGCGTTGGCTCATCTCCGACCAGTACAGCTTCAGGGCCGACCCCTCCGGACCGACGGGGCGGCCGGCGGCCAGGCGGGAGAGCGAACGCCAGTTGTGGAGCTGGAAGAGACGGACCTCCACGTAGGCCTCGGCCAGCCGCTGGGCCGTGCGGTGGTCGTCGAAGTCGCCCCGTTCGAGCGCGGTGGCCAGCAGCGCCTCGAGGTGCTGGACGTGGATCACCAGTTGGCGGGGGTTGGTGCCCCGCTCGTGGGTGAGCGTCGACGACGAGACCCGCCAGCCGTCGTCGACCGCGCCGATCACGCAGTCGTCGGGCACGAACACGTCGGTCAGGAAGACCTCGTTGAAGTCGGACTCGCCGGTGATCTGCCGGAGCGGCCGGATCTCCACGCCGGGGGCCCGCATGTCGACCGCGAAGGCGGTGATGCCGGCCTGCTTCTTCACGGCAGGGTCGGTCCGGGCCAGGCACAGGCCCCAGTCGGCGAACTGGGCGTAGGACGTCCACACCTTCTGGCCGTCGAGCAGCCAGCCGTCGCCGCCGGGGCTGCGGACGGCGCGGGTGGTGAGGGCGGCGAGGTCGCTGCCGGCATCGGGCTCGCTGAACAGCTGGCAGAACAGGATCTCCGCCCGCAGGATCGGGCCGAGCCACCGCTCCTGCTGCCCGGGCGTGCCGTGGGCCATGAGCGTGGGGGCCACGAGGTTGATGCCGATCCGGCCGACCAGTTCGGGGGCCCGGGCCCGGGCCAGCTCCTCCTGCACGACGTAGTGAGCCAACGGGCTCGCCCCCCGCCCGCCGTGCTCGACGGGCCAGGTGACCCCGACCCAGCGACCTTCGGCCAGCTTGCCCTGCCAGTCCCGCCCGAACGCCACCTCGTCGTCGAGCGATGCGAACCGGGGCGGGAGTCCCGTGCCGTACTCCCAGGGGAGCTGGTCCTGGAGCCAGGCCCGGCACTCGGCCCGCACCGCGTCCTGCTCGGCGGTCGGGCGGAGGTCCATGGCGGGCAGCGTAGGGGATCACCTGACACGCATGTCAGGTACGCTCCGCGGCCGATGGACTTCGAGCTCTCGGCCGACCAGGAAGCGCTGCGCGACGCCGCAACCGACCTGCTGGCGACCCGTTCGGCGTCGCCGGTCGTGCGGGCGGCCATGGATCGCGGCGGGTCGGCCGACCCCGGTCTCTGGGCGGCCATGGTCGACCAGGGCTGGAGCGGGATCGCCACGTCGGAGGAGGCCGGCGGCGTGGGATTGGGCTGGGTCGAGGCAGCCGTCCTGCTGGAGCAGGTGGGGGCCACCGTGGCGCCGGCACCGATCCTCGGCCAACTCGTCGCCTTGGAGCTGCTGGCCGACACCGAGTGGGCGGCCGGTCTGCTCGACGGCTCGCGGATCGCGGCGATCGCACCGTCGTTCGAGGTGGCCGTGCCGTACGCCGACGTGGCCGACGTCGTGGTGCTGGCCGACGGCGACGCGGTGCTGGCCGTCGACATGGCCGACCACCACCCGCCGGCCGAGCCGGCCATGGACCTGACCCGGACCGTCGGCTGGATCCGCCGGGACGCACTGACGACCGCCCCGGGGGCCGTGGTCGGCGGGGCGGCCGAGCAGGAGCGGTTCCTCGATGTGGCCGCGGTGGCGTACAGCGCCGAACTGCTCGGCATCGCGCAGCGCGCCCTCGACCTGTCGGTGGCCTACGCCAAGGAGCGGGTCCAGTTCGGCCGGCCCATCGGATCGTTCCAGGCGGTCAAGCACCGCTGCGCCGACATGCTCGTGGATGTCGAGGGCATGCGCTCGGCGGTGTACTGGGCGGCGTGGTGCGTGGCCGATCGCCACGAGGACGCGTCGGTGGCGGCCTCGACGGCCAAGACCTGGTGCAGCGATGCCGCGACCCGGGTGACGGCCTCGGCGCTGCAGGTCCACGGCGGCATCGGCTTCACGTGGGAGCACGACGTCCACCTCTACCTGAAGCGGGCCCACCTCGACGCCCTGGCCTTCGGCGACGCCGTGTTCCACCGCACCCGCCTGGCCGGGTTGCTGCGGGAGCGGGTGCAGGCCGGCGGGAGCGTGGTCTAGCGGAAGTCGAAGGCGACCTTGATGGCGCCGGTCTGGCCCTGGCGGACGATGGTGGAGAACGCGTCGCGCCACTCGGCAAGGCGGAAGCGGTGGGTGAGCATGCCGTCGAGGTGGATGCGGCCGTCGGTGAGCAGCGCGAAGAAGTGCTCGTAGGCGTGCTTGCGCTGGCCCTCGAAGGTCTCGTCGCCGAACGCGTTCGACCCGATCAGCCGCAGTTCCTTGAAGTACCAGGGCGTCCACTCGAACCGGCCGGGTGAGCTCACGCCCATCTGCACGAGCGTGCCCTGCTCCCGCAGCACCCGCATCGCCACCTCGAGCGTGGTGGGTGAACCGACCGTGTCGTACACCGTGTCGATCTGGCCGGGGTAGGCGCACGGCAGGCCGTCCCACGGCCGGCGCAGGGTCGCCCCGGACCACTCGGCCAGCGCCTCGACCAGGGCTTCGGGTTCGGGGTCGAACACCGTCGCGCCGAGCGAGGCGGCGAGGTCGGCCTGACCGCCCCACCGGGCGACGGTCGCCACCTCGACGGTCGGGTAGAGCTGGCGCAGGATCGAGGTGGCCGTCGTGCCGAGGGCGCCGGCGCCGTAGACCACCACCTTGCTGTGGGGCGCCGGCGGGTTGCGGGTGATGGCGTGGAAGCTCACCGACCACGGGTCGGCCAGCACCGCCACCTCGTCGTCGATGGTGTCGGGGACCGGGATGGCCATGCTCTGGTGCGCCGGAAGGAGGTCGGCGAACCCGCCGGTGGCCTCGACCGCGTTGCCGGTGTGGATGCCGGCCGAGAGGCGACCGTCGTGGAAGCGGCCGCAGATCGAGTAGTCGCCCCGTTCGCAGGCCGGGCACAACGGGGTCAGGCCGCGGGGCCGGCAACCGAGGTTGGGGTAGAGGACGACGCGCTGGCCCACGTCGAGGCCCCGCACGTCGGGACCGAGGTGGTCCACGGTGGCCACCACCTCGTGGCCGAGCACCTGCGGGAACGAGATGAACGCGGTCATCAGGTTGTCGGAGCTGTCGTCGAAGTCCATCAGGACCTGCTTGGAGTCCGACCCGCAGATGCCGGTGACCCGGTTGCGCAGGACCATCCAGTCGTCGCCCAGCAAGGGCGGGTCGGGCAGGTCGAGGATGGCCATCGGCGTGCCGGCCAGGTTGCGCAGCAGGGGTGGGACGTCGTCGTCGGCGGCCGGCGCGTCGGGCCACGGCTCGGGGTCGGTGAGGAACTGGAGCGCCTTCACGAGGAGCCTCCCTGGGTGAACTCGATCGTCGTGGCCATGAACGTCTGGATGTCGCTGGTCTTGAACTCGACGACGGCCTTCATGTCGGGCACGTAGCACTCGAACGCGTCGCCGAGGATGGCGTCGCAGATCGCGTCGGCCACTGCTCGAGGATCTTCGAACGGCCCGGTGAACGGCGACGGGTCGTTGCCGGGCTGGTCCCAGATCTCGGTGGCGATGGCGCCGGGCAGCACGAGGCGGACCTCGACGCCGGTCGACCAGAGGTCCAGAGCCATCGACTCCGACCAGCCGCACAGCGCGAACTTCGACGCCGAGTAGGCCGCCTCGTTGGCGATGCCGAGGCGGCCGCCGAGGCTGGAGACGTTGACGATGGTGCCGGCGTCGCGTTCGAGCATCAGCGGCAGGACGGCGAGCGACATGGCGACCGGCGAGTGGAAGTTGGTGGCCATCACGTCGGCCACGGTCTGCGGGTCGAGCGCCTGGACCGATCGACGCATCGGGCGGGCCGCGTTGTTGACGAGCACGTCGAGGTGGCCGAACGCCTCCCAGACCTCCTCCGCCAGCGCAGCTGCGTGACCTGGGTCAGAGAGGTCGACGGCCCAGGCCCGGTGGTCGGGAGTGGTACCGGGTGAGACGGCGCGGCAGCGCTCGAGCACCTCGTCGAGCCGATCGGCGCGGCGGGCGACCGCAGCGACGGTCGCGCCTCGTGCCGCAAGGGTGGGCGCGAGGACGGCGCCGATGCCGCTCGAGGCGCCGGTCACCAGGACCTTGGCGCCCTCGAGGGAGGGGAGCGGCGACATCGCGCGGACTGTACCTGACGTGAGTGTCAGGTTCTTTGGGCCCGGTCGGCGGCGGGGTCGGGCGGCGGCCTCGTCGCGGTCACCGTCTGTGGTAACAGTTGTCGGCCGGAGGTCTGCCACTCTCGGTGACGGCGGCCGATGGACCGCTGCGAGCCGCCCCGCCACCTCCTCTTCGCGAGCTTGTCGCCAGCCAGCGGGGCCGGCGAAGGCGGGCTGAGCGGGCGTACGCTCCGGCGCCATGGCCGAGCGATCAGCGGAGGACGGGGTGCGGCGGACGGTGGCGCAGTACGCGCAGCTGTGCGACGAGGGGCGGTTCGAGGAGTGGGGCGACCTGTTCCTGCCCGACGCGCGGTTCCACGTGATGGGCGGCACCCGGGAGGGGCGGGAGGCGATCGTCGGGTTCATCGGGAAGGCCATGCCGCCCGACAAGCGGGGCAAGCACGCCAACCTGGCGACGGTCATCGACGTGGCCGACGACGAGGTGACGGCCCGGGCCTGGACCGACTTCCTGTTCGCCACCCCGGCGGGCCAGGTCACCTCCGTCGGCCGCTACCACGACGAGTTGGTCAAGGGCGACGACGGGCGCTGGCGGTTCGGCCTCCGCGAGATCGTCTTCGTCGGCGGCTCGCCGGAGCTGGCGCCGCCCATCCCCGGTTAGCCGGGGGGCGGAGAGGGCACGACGAGGTCGCGCTTCACGACCTTGCCGGTGGCGTTGCGGGGGAGCTCGTCGAGGAACCAGACGTGGCGGGGGCGCTTGTAGTCGGCCAGCCGCTCGGCGCAGAACGCCTGCACCTCCTCGGCGGTCAGCACCACCCCGGGGCGGGGCACGACGTAGGCCCCGACGTCCTCGCCGAGCACGTCGTGGGGCACGCCGACCACCGCGGCTTCCAGTACGCCGGGGTGCTCGTACAGCGCGTTCTCCACCTCGGTCGCCGCGATGTTGTTGCCGCCCCGGATGATGACGTCCTTCGAGCGGCCGACGATGGTCAGGTAGCCCTCCGCGTCGAGGGTGCCGATGTCACCGGAGCGGAGCCAGCTGCCGCTCCAGGTCCGGGCGGTGGCCTCGGGATCGTCGTAGTACTCGCGGTGGTCCTCGCCGACCTTGATCAGCACCTCACCGACCTCACCGGGCGGCATCGGTTCGCCGTGCTCGTCGGCGATGCGGATCTCGGTCGGCGGCATCGGGATCCCGACCGAGCCGGGATGGGCGTCGAGCCCGCCGGGCGGCATGTAGGTGAACGCGGTGCCGGCCTCGGTCATCGAGTAGTTGTTGGTCACCATCGTGGTCGGCAAGCGGTCGGCCATGGCCTTGTGCAGCGTCGGGGCGAGGGGCGCGGAACCGATCGACAGCAGCGTGAGGCTGGACAGGTCCGCGATCGGCCAACGGTCGTGGGTGACCAGCAGTTGTGCGGTGGCCGGGACCAGGAACGCGCAGGTCGGCCGGTGCTGCTCCACCGCGTCGAACCAGCGGTCGCAGTCGAAGCGGGGCAGGTACAGCGCGGTCATGCCCATCTTCATGGGGTTGTAGACGAACGAGATCCCGGCGAAGGTCGACAGCGGCGCCGAGTGGATCCACGCCTGGCCGGTCCAGCGGGGCTGACCGTTCGGGACGACGTGGGTGTTGCGGTGGCGGACGGCGATGCCCTTCGGCAGGCCGGTCGTGCCCGAGGTGTACATGATGTCGGCCAGATCGCCGTCGTCGACGGGCACCTGGAACGGCGAGCCGTCGTTGGCCTGGGTCGGCCGCCAGCCGCCGCTCAGCCGGCCACCGTCGTCGTCGGCCGAGATCGTGAACCGCAGCCGTGCCTGCCCCGCGGTGGCCTCGGCGACGACGGGGAGGAGGGCGGTCGAGGTCACCGCCGCGACCGGTTGGGCGTGGGCGAGGATCGCCGCCAGCTCCCTCGCCGTGAGCCGGACGTTGGTCGGCACGACCACCCCTCCGGCCTTGTGGATCGCCGCGTAGCTGATGATCCACCGGAAGAGGTGCTCGCTCTCGAGGTGCAGCAGGACCCGCTCGCCTGGCGCGACCGACGCGGCAGGGCCGCCCTGCGAGAGGTAGCGGCCCATCCGGTTGGAGGCCGCGTCCCACTCGGCGAACGTCAGCGTGGTGCCGGTCGCGAGGTCGGTGTACGCGACCTCGTCGCCGACGTGCTCGGCCATCCACCGGAGCTGGTCGACCAGGAGCGCCACTCGGCCGGCCCGCCCGCTACTCGCCGAAGCCGGCGGCGGGGAGCTTCGTGGATCGGTCGCCGAACAGGTCGCCCCGCTTGGCCTCGAGATCGGCGACCGTCCAGCGCCGGCCGCCGTTGTCGATCCGGCCGACCCGGTGCCACCCCTCCATCAGGTGGGCCTTGTCGCCGTTGACCACGATCACCTGGCCGGTGATGTCGGCCGCGGCATCGCTGGCCAACCAGGCGACCACCGGCGCGATGTTGGCCGGGTCCCACTCGTCGAACTGCCCCTCCTCGGGGATCAGTGCACCGAGCACCGTCTCGGTCATGCGGGTCCGGGCCCGGGGGGCGATGCCGTTGACCGTCACGCCGTACTTCCTGAGCTCGCGGCCGAGGACGATGGTCAGCGAGGCGATGCCAGCCTTGGCGGTCGCGTAGTTGGCCTGCCCCGCCAGGCCGTACAGCCCCGACTCGCTGATCGTGTTGATGATGCGGCCCGACACCGTCTCGCCGGCCTTGGACCGCTCCCGCCAGTGGATCCCCGCGAAGTGGGCGGGGCCGAGGTGGCCCTTCAGGTGGACGCGGATCACGTCGTCCCAGTCGTCCTCGGTCATCGAGAAGCTCATGGCGTCGCGGATGATCCCGGAGTTGTTGACCAGCACGTCGAGCCGGCCCTCGGCGGCCACCGCCGCCCCGACGGCGGCCTCGGCGCCGGCCCAGGTCGAGACGTCGTCGCCGTTGGCCTGGGCCGCCCCACCCGCCGCCGTGATCGCCGCGACCACCTCGGCCGCTGCGTCGCCGTCGACGTCGTTCACGGTCACGTGGGCGCCCTCGGCGGCCAGCAGGAGCGCCTCCTCCCGACCGATCCCGCGGCCGGCTCCCGTCACCAGCACCGCCTTGCCGTCGAGCACTGCCATGGACCCTCCGTCGGTCTCGGACGCCTGCGACGCGGGAGCGTACCTGACGCCCATGTCAGGTACGCTCCGGCCGTCTGCCACCCACGGAAGGGCCACCGCCATGTCCGACGCCGGGAACGACGCCGTCATCATCGGGGCGGTCCGCACCGCCATCGCCGACTCCTACCGGGGTTCGCTGACCAACGTCCCGATCAACGACCTGGCCGAGACCGTGGTCCGGGAGGCGCTCGACCGCTCGGGCGTCCCGGTCGCCGCGGTCGACGACCTGGTGCTCGGCGAGGTGCTGCACGGCGGGGGCGACATCGCCCGCTGCGTGGCGGTCGAGATGGGCATGACCGACGTGCCCGGCCTCGCCGTCCAGCGCCAGTGCGCGACGGGCATGTCGGCCCTCACGGTCGCCGCGGCCGAGATCATCGCGGGCATGAACCGGGTGGCGGTGGCCGGCGGGGTCGCCCAGATGACCCAGTCGCCGATCAGCTTCATGTCCTCGCCCTACCCCTGGGTGCCGGCGGAGCGGTGGCTGTCGCCGTCGCACCCCGACCGTCCCGACGCCCCGAACATGAACATGATGGTCACGGTCGGCGAGAACACGGCCCAGGCCCTCGGCATCAGCCGCGAGGAGATGGATTCCTGGGCGTTCGAATCGCACCGCAAGGCGGTCGCGGCCATCGACGAGGGCCGCATGGCCCCGGAGATCGTCCCGGTCAAGGTCCCGGGGTTCGACGGCGTCAAGCTGTTCGAGGTCGACGAGCACCCCCGTCGGGACACGTCGACCGAGAAGCTGGCCAAGCTGCGGGTGCTCTCGGGGGTGGCGCCGGGGACGATCACGGCCGGCAACTCCTCGTCGGTGAACGACGGTGCGGCGGCCACGGTGCTGGCCCGGCGGGACTGGGCCGAGGCCAACGGCTCGACCGTCCTCGCCACCGTTCGGTCGTGGGCCGCTGTCGGCCTCGATCCGGCCGACACCGGTCAGGGTCCCATCCGGGCCATCCCCAAGGCGCTCGACCGGGCCGGGATGACCCTGGCCGATGTCGACCTGTTCGAGGTCAACGAAGCCTTCGCGTCGATGGCGGTGGGCACCGCAAAGGTGCTCGAGCTCGACCCCGCGACCGTCAACGTCAACGGGGGCGCCGTCGCCCTCGGTCACCCGGTGGCCTGCTCCGGCGCCCGCATCATCGTGACCCTGATCCACGAGTTGCGGCGGCGGGGCGGTGGGATCGGGGTCGCCTCGCTGTGCGCTGGCGGCGGGATGGGGATGGCCACCGTCGTCGAGGTCGCCGCGCCGTGAGCTCGGTCGATCCCGAGGACCTGGCCGACCTCGGCGCGTCGTGTCTCGGGGACAGTGGCGGACGGGCCATGGCTGCGGCGATGGGCCCGGCCTACCCGGGCGCCCGGGTGGTGGGTCGGGCCTACACGGTGCTGGCCGGCCCGGGTGACAACCTGGCCCTCCACGTGGCCTGTGCCGAGGCGCCGCCCGGGTCGGTGCTGGTGGTCGACGCCTCGGCCGCTCCCGACACCGGGTACTGGGGCGAGGTGCTCACCACCGGGGCGGAGGCCCGCGGGATCCTCGGCCTGGTGATCGAGGGTGGGGTGCGCGACGTGCAGGAGATCGCGGGCCATGGGTTCGGGTTGTTCTCGACGCTGGTCGCCCACCGCCAGGCCACCAAGACCGGCGCCGGCGGCGCGGTCGGCGGATCGGTGGTGGTCGGCGGGGTCACCGTCGATCCCGGCGACTGGGTGGTCGGCGACGCCGATGGCGTGACCGTCGTGCCGGCCGTCGACGCCGAGGCGGTCGTCGCCGCGGCCAAGGCCAAGGCCCTGAAGGAGGCCGAGCTGTTCGAGGAGCTGCGGGCCGGCGAGACGACCATCGACCTCCTCGGCCTCGATCCCTCACCGATCACCCGTCGCTGATCGATGACGAACCCGGTCACCGTCGGCCCCGTCACCGTTGGGATAGACATCGGGACCACGTCGGTCAAGGCGGTCGCCGCCGCGGCCGACGGCTCGGTGGTCGCCCGGGCCAGGGTCGTCACGCCCCTCCGGTCGGGTCATGCCGGCGAGCTGGCCCACGACGCCCGCGCCTCGTGGCACGACGCGGTGCAGGCCGCCCTGGCCGAGGTGGCCCGCGGCCTCGACGTGCGGGGGGTGCAGGTCGCGGCGATGGTGCCGTCGTTGTGCGCGGTCGACGCGGACGGCGTGCCGATCTCCGACGGCCTGCTGTACGGCGACGCCCGTGGCTCGGGCGGCGACCCGACCAAGAACCCGTCGGAGTCGGGCGAGCTCGTGCGGTTCCTGAGCTGGCTGGTCGAACAGCACCCCGCGGCCGCCGGCTATTGGCCGGCCCAGGCGGTGGCCAACCGGGCGCTGGGCGGCCCGGAGGCGGGGACCATCGACACCGTCGTGGCCATGACCACGTTGCCGCTCTTCGACTTCAGCGGATGGGACGCTGCGGTGGCGGCCGGCGCCGGCCTGAGCGACCTGGCCAAGCTGCCGAGCCTCATGGCGGGCACGACGGCGATCGGGTCGGTCGCCGCCGCCGGCGGGGCCCTCCTCGGCCCGGGCACGATCGACGCCTACGGCGAGCAGCTCGTGGCCGGCGCCGAGGACGACGGCGACGTGCTGGTGATCCTCGGGTCGACGCTGATCGTCTGGGTCGTGGTGCCCGACTGGGTCGAGGTGCCCGACCTCTGGACCGTCCCCCACACGGTGCCGGGCAAGGTCCTGATCGGCGGCCCGTCGAACGCCGGCGGCCTGTTCCGCAACTGGGCATCGCAGCTCCTGGCCGACGAGGGCCCGTCGCCCGAGGCCCCGGCGATCGACCGCGTCCCGGTCTGGCAGCCCTACCTGCGGGGCGAGCGGGTCCCGTTCCACGATCCGTCCCGCCGGGCGTCGCTCCACGACCTCGACATCGGCATGGGCCACGCCGCCGCCCGCCGCGCGGCCGATGAGGCTTCGGCCTTCGCCCTGCGCCACATCATCGACCTGTCCGGCGCCGAGGCCCGGCGGATCGTGGCGACGGGCGGCGGGGTCCAGGCCGCCTCGTGGGTCCAGGCGCTGGCCGACGGCACCGGGCTGCCGGTCGACGTCGTCGCCGTCCCCGAAGGCGCGGCGCTGGGCGCGGCCTACCTGGCCCGGGTGACCGCCGGGCTCGAGCCCGACCTGTCCGGGGCCGGCCGCTGGGCCCACGTGGACCGTCGGATCGACCCCGATCCCGGCGCCCTCGTGCCCACCGCCGCCCGCTACCGCCGGTACCGCGAGCTGGCTGGATGAAGGGGCGGGGATGAGCACGGCGTTGCTGCCGGACCCGCCGCCGGCGGAGGTGACGTTTACGGTGATCTCGGTCGACGACCACCTGGTCGAGCCCCGCCACCTGTTCGAGGGGCGGGTGCCTCGCCACTTGGCCGACCGGGCGCCGTTCGTGAAGACCACCTCGAAGGGCCACGAGATCTGGGTGTTCGACGGCACCGCGTACCCGCAGGTCGGGTTGAACGCGGTGGTCGGCCGGCCGCGGGGCGACTCGCCGATGGAGCCGGTGCGGTTCGACGAGATGCGGCCCGGCTGCTGGGACCCCGACGCCCGGATCGGCGACATGGACCTGGCCGGCATCTGGGCGTCGGTCAACTTCCCGAGCCAGATCACCGGCTTCTGCGGCTCGGTCTACTCGGCGTGCTCCGATCCCGAGCTCGGCCAGGCGTGCGTGCGGGCGTGGAACGACTGGTTCGCCGAGGAGTGGCACGACCCCCATCCCGACCGGTTCGTGGGCCTGGGCATCACCTACCTGGCCGATCCCGCGGTGGCGGCGGCCGAGATCCGCCGCAACGCGGCGCGGGGCTTCACCGCCGTGTCCCTGCCCGAGCAGCCCCACCGGCTCGGCTACCCGTCGCTCCACTCGGGCTGGTGGGATCCGGTGCTGGCCGCCTGCGCCGAGACGGGCACGGTCGTGTGCCTCCACGTCGGCAGCTCCGGGATGATGGACATGGCGCTCGACGGACCGCTGGTCGAGGTGGCGGCCACCCTCTTCTCGTCGCTCTCGCTGACCGCCTGCGTCGACTGGCTCTGGTCGGGCGTGGTCCTGCGGTTCCCGGACCTGCGGATCGCCATGAGCGAAGGCGGGATCGGCTGGGTGCCCCTGTTGGCCGACCGGCTCGACTACATCCGGGAGTGGTCGGGCCACGGGCTCGGGTCGTGGCCCGACGACGCCCTGTCTCCGACGGAGGCGCTGCTGCGGAACTTCTGGTTCTGCTCGGTGGACGACCCCTCGATCTGGCCCATCCGCGACCGCATCGGGGTGGACCACATCATGATCGAGGTCGACTACCCCCACGCCGACTCGACGTGGCCCGACACCCAGCGGTTCCTGGCCGACCGCCTGGCCGACCTGTCGGTCGACGAGCAGCGCCGGGTGACCCACGCCAACGCCGCCGCCCTGTTCCGCCATCCGCTCCCCGCCGAGGTGCTGCCGTGAAGATCGTCGTCGACCGGGCCAAGTGCATGGGGTCGGGCAACTGCGCGTTCTTCGCGCCGAACACCTTCGACCTCGACGACGAGTTGAAGGTCGTGGTGCTCGACCCCGGCGGCGACTCGCCCGACGACCTCGACGCAGCGGTGGCCGGCTGCCCGACCCGGGCCCTCTCGCTCGCCCCCGGCGAGGCCTGATGGGGCTGGCCATCAGCGACGAGCACCTCGAGCTGGCCCAGACCGCCCGGCGGTGGCTGGAGGCCCGCGACGCCCTCGGGTCGGCCCGGGCCTCGCTCGACGCGGAGCACGACGGGCGACCCGCGTGGTGGTCGGAGCTGGCGGGACTCGGCTGGCTCGGGCTGGCGGTCTCGGAGGCCAACGGCGGGCAGGGCTACGGCCTGCCCGAGCTGGCGGTGGTGTTGGAGGAGACCGGGCGGGCCTGCCTGCCCGGGCCGTTCCTGCCCACCGCGCTCGTGGCCTACGCGCTCGACCGCTGGGGCGACGACCCCGCGCTGGTCCGGGCGCTGGTGGACGGCACGAAGACCGCCGGCCTGGCCTTCGGGACCGTGCTCGACGGGCGGTTCGACGGGTTGCCGGGCCAGGCCCGCGTCTCCGGCACCGCCGGGTTCGTGTGGTCGGGCGCGACGGCCGACGTGGTGCTGGTCGCCGCGACCGACGGCTTCCGGTTCGAGTCCTTGGTGGTCGACTGCGCCGCGGCGACCGTGCGGGAGCGGGCCAGCTTCGATCCGACCCGCCGGCTGGCCGAGATCTCCTTCGACGGTGCCGACGTTGCCCCGGCGCGGTGGCTCCAGCGTGAGCAGACCGCCGGGACCGGCGTGCACGCGCTCCTCGGACCGCTGGTCGGCGTGCTGGCCGGGGCGGAGGCGATCGGTCTGGCCCAGTGGTGCGTCGAGACCGCAGCCGAGCACGCCCGGACCCGGGTGCAGTTCGGCCGGCCGATCGGCCAGTTCCAGGCGGTCAAGCACCGCTGCGCCGACATGCTGGTGGCCGTGGAGGCCGCACGGGCCGCGGTGTGGGACGCGGCCCGGTGCTTCGACGAACCGGGCAGCGGCTGGGAGGTGGCGGCCGGGGCGGCGGGGGCCCTCGCTCCCCAGGCCGCCTTCCGCTGCGCCAAGGACTGCATCCAGGTGCTGGGCGGCATCGGCTACACGTGGGAGCACGACGCCCACCTGTTCCTGAAGCGGGCCACGGCCATGCGCCACCTGACCGTGCCGCCCGACGACATCCGGGCGATGGTCGCCGACGCGGTGGCCAGCGGGGCCCGGCGCACGATGGCCTTCGACCTGCCCCCCGAAGCCGAGCCGCTGCGGGCCCGCACCCGGGCCTTCGTGGCCGACCTGCAGGCCCGGCCCAAGGACGAGTGGAACGGCGTGCTGGCCGACTCGGGCTACCAGGTGCCGCACTGGCCGGCGCCCTGGGGCCTCGACGCCTCCCCGATCGAGCAACTGGTGATCGACCAGGAGTTCGCGCTGGCGAGGATCCGGCGCCGCCACCTCCAGGTGGCGGGGTGGGTGCTGCCCACGATCATCGGGCACGGCACCGTCGAGCAGCAGGAACGGTGGGTGCCGGCTTCGCTGCGGGGCGAGATCACCTGGTGCCAGATGTTCAGCGAGCCCGACGCCGGGAGCGACCTGGCGAGCCTGACCACTCGAGCGGTGCGGGTCGCGGGCGGCTGGTCGATCACCGGGCAGAAGGTGTGGACGACCATGGCGCAGCTGGCGCAGTGGGCGATCTGCCTGGCCCGCACCGACCCCGCCGCGCCGAAGCACGAGGGCATCGGCTGCTTCATGGTCGACATGACGACGCCCGGCATCGAGATCCGGCCGCTGCGAGAGCTGACCGGCATGGCGATGTTCAACGAGGTGTTCCTGACCGACGTGTTCGTGCCCGACGACTGCGTGGTCGGTTCGCCCACCGGCGGCTGGGAGGCGGCCCGCACGACGCTGGCCAACGAGCGGGTCTCGATGTCGTCGGGTTCGTCGTTCGGTCCCGGGGTGGCGTCGCTGTTCGACCTGGCGACGGGCGGGGAGCGCGCCGATCCGGCGACCGGGGTGCCGACGCTGCTCCAGCGCGACCTCGTGCTGCTCGGCGGGCTGGTGGTCGACGCGCACGCCATCGCTGCCCTCGGCGTGCGGACGACGCTGCGGGCCCTGTCGGGCGGCCGGCCCGGCCCCGAGGCCAGCGTCCGCAAGCTGCTCGGGGTCGAGCACGAGCAGGCCGTGCAGGAGGCGGGGCTCACCCTGCTCGGCCCCGAGGCCGCCGTGGTCGAGGGCCAGGGCGCGGCGTGGACCGGCGGCTTCCTCGGCAACCGGGCCCTCTCCATCGCCGGCGGCACCAGCGAGATCCAACGCAACCTCATTGCGGAACGGCTGCTGGGCCTCCCGAAGGACCCCTGACCGCTCGGCCCCGTTTGTCG
>Ga0209023_10004998_pt1 | contig 14721 bp, 12 predicted proteins | sample LakOneMetagenome_FD_187468 | JGI IMG/M metagenome (GOLD analysis project Ga0209023, IMG submission 187468) | Freshwater and sediment microbial communities from Lake Erie, Canada (SPAdes) (version 2) | ecosystem: Environmental > Aquatic > Freshwater > Lentic | place: Lake Erie, Canada...
AAGGAGGCCGTGATCGAGCCCGAGGTGTAGCGCACCCCGGCGTCGTCCAGTACCGAGTCGATCACGACGCCGAGTGTGGGCACTCCGCCCTTGACGTCGTGGATGATGTCGAATGAGGGCGTGAGCTCCACGGTCACCGTCGTCTCGATCGGATCGTTGATCGCAGAGCTGAGCTCCATCGTCTCGGTCACCCGGCCGTCACGAACTTGGCGCACCCGGGTGAGCAGCACGCGGGGATCTGCGCCGCGACCGTCGAGGTGGCGCAGCAGGGAGACGAAGCGGAGGGTGGCGGCATCCGTCATGCTGTGCGAAATGCTTTCGGGGACCTGACCGCCCACCGCGACGGTGAGGGCCGCCACGATGCGGGTGTCGGAGTGGTAGATGCCGTGGAGGGGGCGACCGCCCATCGAACCGTCGGGGGAAGACCAGACCTGGGTCGGTGCGGACAGCGCTACCAGCTCATCGTGCAGCAGGGGCTGATGGGGGTGCTTCGGCGTCTCGGACATGCGTGATTCACGACTCCTCATTGATTCGGTGAGCCCTGCAGTCGAGGCTCGCTGTGCGATTGCTTGTTGACAGATTGGCGTATTCAGGTAACGTAACACCTAGCATTTGAACGATCAAATTTTTGAACGATCAAATCACCACTGACGGCAAGGAGGCACCGTGGACCGGTTACCGACGATTGATGACGTCGCTCGTGCCGCCCAAGTGTCGCGGCAGACCGTGTCCAACGTGTTGAACACCCCGGCGATCGTCAGGCCAGCCACCCGAAAGCGCGTCGAGATCGCCATTCGCAAGCTGGACTACCGGCCGCACGCCTCTGCCCGCCGGCTGCGGATGCGCAAGTCCTCCACGATCGCCATCCGGCTCGACCCGATGACCAACGGCATCTCCGGGGCGCTGCTCGACCGTTTTCTGCACGCCCTGACCGAGCAGGCGGATGCCCGCGGCATCCGGATCCTGCTCTTCACCGCCGCCGACCCGATCGCCGAGATCGAGCAGATTCGAAAGTTGCGCGCCGGCGCCGACGTGGACGCCTTCGTCCTCACCGCCACGTTCCACGGCGACCCGCGCACCGAGTGGCTGGTGCAGAACAACGTTCCGTTCGTCACCTTCGGCCGGCCCTGGGGCGCGAACGATATGAACGCCCCTGCGCATCTTTGGGTGGACGTTGATGGGTTTTCGGGCATGCGCGAGGCGACCGGCAACCTGATCGACCGAGGCTCCTCCCGGATCGGCTTCATCGGCTGGCCGAGCCCCTCCGGCACCGGCGACGATCGCCGCCGCGGTTGGCAGGAAGCCATCCAGGAGCGCTTGGATCCGGGCGAGGGAGATCTGGCCGCCCTCAATGTGAGCGTGGAGGATCGGCTTGAGGAGGCCCGGGACGCCGTCGTCGCGCTCCTCGAGGGCGACGCGAGCATCGATGGCCTGGTCTGCGCGAGCGACACCCTCGCCCTCGGAGCCATGATCGCCGCTGCCTCCATCGGCAGGAATGACCTGCCGATCATCGGTTTCGACAACTCACCCGTCGGCCAGGCCATCGGCCTGTCCAGCGTCGACCAGTCGCTGGGCGAGGTGGCCGCCGGCGCCCTCGAATTGCTGCTCGGCGAGACCGGCGGAGACCTCGTTCACCGCGACGGCGCTGCCGGAGACATCCGGCACCGCCTCATCACACCTCACCTCGTCATTCGGCAGCCGTTGCGGTTGCTGGCCCCCGAGGTGGCATCGACCCCCACCGCGACCAAGAGCGCGGTCGGCAATCACAACAATGGGAAGGAAACACAATGACGATACGACGAGGAGCACGCTGGGGTGCTGTTCTGGTCGCTGGCGGACTGGTGGCCGGCCTCGCCGGCTGTGCGTCCGGTGGCAGTGACAGCGCCGGGGCTGCCGGCGAGATCGCCGGGCAGAATCTCACGGTTCTGATCGGCTCAAGTGGCGCGGCCGAGACGAAGGTCGTGACCGAAGCGGCCGATAGCTGGGGAACCGCTAACAAGGCCACCGTCAAGGTCATCGCCGCGAACGACCTGACACAGCAGCTGGGTCAGGGTTTCGCCGGTGGCAACCCGCCCGACGTGTTCTACATGGGCTGGGACCAGTTCCAGACCTACGCGAGCAAGCAATACCTGGAACCCTATGCGGATCAGGCCTCGAACAAGGACGCCTTCTATCCGGCCCTCGCGAGCGCGTTCAGCTACAAGGACACGTTTTATTGCGAGCCCAAGGACTTCTCCACTCTCGGCTTGATCATCAACACCGAGAAGTGGACCGCAGCCGGACTCACTGACGTCGACATCCCCACCGACTGGGCCGGGCTCGAGACCGTCGCGAAGAAGCTCACCACGGCCGACACGGCCGGGTTGTCCTTCGGAGCCGAATACGGCCGGATCGGCACGTTCATGAACCAGGCCGGCGGATCGATGCTGTCCGAGGACGGCAAGAAGGTCACGGCGGACTCCACCGAGAACCTCGCCGGACTCACCGAGGTGAAGAAGCTCCTCACGGATGGCGTGCTCAAGTTCCCGGCCGACCTCGACTCCGGCTGGAGCGGCGAGGCTCTCGGCAAGGGCAAGGCCGCGATGGTCATCGAGGGTCCCTGGATCAGTGGGCTCAAGACGGACTACCCGGACCTGAAATACAAGGCCGTTGAACTCCCCGCCGGTCCCGGTGGACAGTCGACCTTCACGTTCAGCAACTGCTGGGGAATCCCCGCCCAGTCCAAGACCACGGCCGCCGCCGAAGACCTGGTCAAGTTCCTCACGACCGACGAACAGCAGCTGAAGTTCGCCGACGCGTTCGGTGTCATCCCGTCGACGGAATCGGCCGCCAAGGTCTACTCCACGACCTACCCGCAGAATGAGTCGTTTGTCACGAGCAACGAGTATGCGGTCAGTCCGGTCGCGTTCGCGGGGGCATCCACGGTGATCAGCGACTTCAACTCCCAACTGCAGGGTCTGAGCACGGGCGACCCCAAGGCGATCCTGGGCACCCTGCAAACGAACCTCCAGGCCGCCCTCGACGCGGCGAACAAGTAAGCGGTACATCATGAGCACGATTCGGGGCGGCATCATTCCAGTAGCGGCTACCAGCACGGCATCCGTGCCGGCAGGAGCCGCCCCGAATCGTCGCGGTGACACGTCTCGGCCGACTCCGCAACGTCGCAGCCTGCACCGCGGCGAGGCGAAGTACGGCTGGCTGTTCATTTCCCCGCCGATCATCATCATCGGCGTCTTCTTGGTCGTTCCCGTTCTGCTGGCCATCTGGGTGAGCGTGAGCGACTGGAGCGGGCTGGGGTCTCCGCTGAACTCGCAGGTCAGTTTCGTCGGGACGAAGAACTTCGATGCCGTCCTGACGGACCCCGGACTCGCCCAGAAAGATTTCGGCACCTCGATTCGCAACAACCTCTACTACGTGCTGTTGGTGGTTCCGCTGCAGACGTCGCTGGCCCTCTTCCTCGCGGTGCAGGTGAACCGGCGCATCCTGCGCGGTCGGGGCTTCTTCCGCACCGCCTTCTACTTTCCGTCCGTCACCAGTTCGATCGCCATCACCGCGATCTGGTTATTTCTATTCGGGGCCACGGGAGCCGTGAACAAGATCATCGGCCTGTTCGGGGGCAGCGGCCCGGTGTGGTTCGCCGACCCGCGCGGCGTGCTGCACCTCATCCTGGGCAGCGTCGGCATCACCGCCCCCGCGGCACTCACCGGGGGCGGGCTCCTGGGAGTCACCTGGTGGGACTGGCTGAGCGGTCCCAGCGTCGCGATGTGCGCGATCATCCTGCTCGCCGTGTTCACCACCGCCGGCACCTTCATGCTGTTGTTCATCGCGGCCATGCAGGCCATCGGCGCAGAGGTCGATGAGGCCGCGTTGATGGACGGCGCCGGCCCGTTCCGCAAGTTCTTCTCGGTGACCCTGCCGATGCTCAAGCCGACCCTGTTCACCGTGCTCACGCTCGGGCTGATCGGCACCTGGCAGGTCTTCGACCAGATCTACCTCACCGGTGGCGGCAAGCCCGGCAAGACGTTGCTGACACCCGCGTACCTGGCGTATGACACCTCGTTCAAACAGCTGAATTGGGGACAGGGTGCCGCGATCTCGTTCATCCTGTTCGCGATCATCATCCTGCTGACCGTGCTGCAGCGCATCGTGTTGCGGGACAGGAAGCACCGCGGCAAGCCCAGCCGTGCGCTCGCCCGTGCGATCGCCGCCGATCGCGCCGGCGCATCGACCACCGGGGCATCCGCTTCGGCCCGGGCATCCTCCAACGGACGTTCCCTTTCGAATCAGTCAGGAGAAGGCGCATGACCGCCGTTACCGTGCCCCAGGCCCCAGCCCGAGCGACCGCAGAGACGACGCCCGCGCCGCCGCCGCGGCGCAAGAGATCCGTCAGCTGGCGGTTGCGCACCGGAGCCGGCACCACCTACGTGATGCTCAGCGTGTTGGCCCTCGTGTATATCTATCCGTTTCTGATCACCCTCTCCTCGGCCTTCAAGACCGATGACGAGGCCACGAACGACCCGCTCCGCTTGATCCCGCAGGTTTGGTCTTTCGCCTCTTTCGAGCGGTTGTTCACCGACGTCCCGCTGCCGCTGTGGGCTCTGAACACCGTCTTCGTCACCATCACGATCACCTTCGGCCGGGTCTTCTTCGACTCCCTCGCCGGGTATGCACTGAGCCGACTGCGGTTCCGCGGGCGCGGGGTGATCTTTGCCTCCCTGATAGCCGTGATGGCCGTGCCGGGAGTGGTGTTGTTGATTCCGCGCTTCCTGATTCTGCGGCAGTTCGGCATGTATGACAGCTATGCCGGCATGATCGTGCCGTTGCTCGTTGACGCCGCCGGCATCTTCATCATGAAGCAGTTCTTCGAATCGATCCCGGCCGGGGTTGAGGAGGCGGCGCGACTCGACGGCGCCGGTGTGTTCCGCACCTTCTGGACCATCGTGCTGCCGATGGCCCGTCCTGCCTTGGTCACTCTGTTCATCCTCAGCTTTCAGGGTTCGTGGAACGAGTTCGGGCACTTCATCGTGTCCCGGCAGAGCCCCGAGACGAACACCCTCACCACCGGTATCGCATCGTTGTTCTCCGGCCAGCTCGGTTCGGGCAACGAATTCCCGCTCAAGATGGCCGCCGCGGTGCTGATGACAATCCCGATCGCCATCATGTTCTTCGTGTTCCAGAAACGCCTCACCAACACCACCGAGGGCGCCGAAAAAGGTTGATCCGAACCTGGTTGATGCGAGAGGCGGGAGCGCCGCCGCGCGTCCCGGGTCGGCGGGGTCGCTGCCTGCGGGGTCGCTACCGGCGGGGTCGCACCACAAGCACCGGGCAGGACGAGTGGCGCACGCACTGGTCGCTGACGGAACCGAGCAGCATGCCGGTGAAGCCACCGTGACCGCGGGAGCCGACCACGAGCATCCGCGCAAAATGGGAGATCTCGATCAGGCCCTTCGCGGCACCGGAATGCGCCACACGGTAGCCCACGGACACGGCGGGGAATGCGGCCGCGAGCGGCGCGACGTCCTTGCGCAGGCTGGCTTCCACGGAGGCGGCATATTCGGCGAAGGACGAGACGTAGCCGAATTCCCAGTCGGTGGGCCGGGGTGCGGTGTCGATGGTCCAGGTGCGCACGACCACGACGGGCGCTTTCAGCTCTGCGGCGAGTTCGAGTGCCTCGGTGAGGGCGTGATCGGAGCAGTCAGAACCGTCGTGCCCCACGACGATGCTGCCTTCAGGCACCGGGGCGGGCACGGCGTCGGGGCCTGTGGCGACGTGAGTGTCTTCAGTGGTCATCGTCATTCTCCTGGTGTGATCGGGGGGCAGTACTGTCTCCGTTCCATTGTGCCGCGAGCGTGCCGCGCCGCACGCGAGGAAAGCCCGAGTGTCCGGTTGTCAGGGTGTCCGGTTCGCCCGGTTCGGGCGCCGGCGGGGACGCCGCGCATGATCGTCACCCCCATTCCGGCCACCTGGCCATCGCGAATGACGACAAACGCCTGCGCTTGGCGCATGATATTCAGATGACAATCGCACCGGATTCAGCCCATGGGCGACGCGCCCGACGCTGGCTCGCGGGCGTCGCAGTGGTGGCAGTGATTGTCGGGGCCGCCCTCTGGCAATTCGCGGGCCCGCTCACAGCGGGGGCTGACCGGGTGTCGCCGGTTGCTTCGGGACGCGTCGACTCGGGGGCGCGGCACCTTTTCGTGATCAACCTGGAGAACAAGGGCTATGACAACACCTGGGGCGCGGACTCGCCTGCTCCGTACCTGTCCGGCACCCTGCGCGACCAGGGCGTGCTGCTCTCCCACTACTTCGGCGTCGCGCATCACTCGCTGCCCAACTACATCGCCCAGATCTCCGGCCAGGGCCCGAACCGGCAGACCCAGGCTGACTGCCCGCAGTTCACCGCCTTCGAGCAGACCGGAACATCCGAGCTCGATCAGGCTGTCGGCGAGGGCTGCGTGTACCCGGCGAATGTTCCCACCGTGGCCGGGCAGCTCACCGAGGCCGGCCTGACCTGGAAGGGCTACCAGGAAGACATGGGCACGCCGTGTCGGCATCCGCTGCCCGGTGCCGTCGACGACACGCAGCGCGCCCGGGTCGGCGACCAGTATGCGGTGAAGCATAATCCTTTTGTGTACTTCGCCGGCATCTCGGCTTCGCCCGCGTGCGCCCAAAGCGTGGTCGACCTTGAGGTGCTGAGGAGTGACCTCGGCGCTGTCGCCAGCACCCCGAACCTCTCGATGATCACCCCGAACCTGTGCCACGACGGCCACGATGCGCCCTGCGTCGACGGTGAACCCGGTGGGCTGGTCAGCGCTGACGCCTGGCTGAAGCAGTGGGTTCCCCTGATCACCTCGTCGCCGGCCTTCCGCGCGGACGGGCTGCTCGTGATCACCTTCGACGAGAGTGACAGCCCGAAGGCTGATTCGAGCGCCTGCTGCGGGACGCCGCAGGGACCGAACGCCGCGCTGCCCGGCATCGACGGCCTCGGCGGCGGCCGGGTCGGAGCGCTGGTGATCTCGCCGTTCACCGCCGGTGGCACCACCTCGGATACGCCTTATAACCACTACAGCCTGCTCGCGAGCATCGAGGACACGTTCTCGCTGCCATACCTCGGCTTGGCCGGCGCTCCCGGGCTGTCCCGGTTCGGCACCGACGTCTACAACGCCCGCTAGCGGATGCCTGAACCCCAATCGGCATAGCTCCTGCACGCTGTGGCGGCCGTGTTTCGGAACTGCGCAAACACGGGCCTCGGCAGAGCCGAGGCGGCAGACTGCCGGAGTTATGCGCAGGAAGCCGGCCGGCGGCTCGTTAGCGGACGGGTTCCGGCGTGGTCGTTTCCGCGGGGATTGGGGCGGCCGGGCCGGATCCGGGGCTGTTCCGGCCGCGGATCCGCTTCACGATCGGTGGCACCACCAAGTACAGGGCGATGACCACGTAGACCACGACGGCGAGTGGTTCGCTGACGAGGGCGACCGGGTCTCCGGCGCTGATCTGCAGTGAGCGGCGTAGCTGGCGTTCCATCTCCGGGCCGAGGATCGCGCCGACGATGATGGGCAGCACCGGGAAACCGAAGCGGCGGGCCATGTAGCCGAGGGCGCCGATCAGCAGCAGCAGAACAATGTTGAAGGCCTGCAGTCCCACGGCGTAGGCGCCCAGGGTGGCGAAGAACAGGATGCCCGCGTAAAGGTAGGGACGGGGGATGCGCAGCAGTTTCGCCCACATCGGCGCGAGCGGCAGGTTGAGCGCGAGCAGCAGCGTGTTACCGATGAACAGGCTGGCAATGAGCGTCCACACCAGCAGCGGCTCGGTCGTGAACAGCAGCGGCCCGGGGTGGATGCCGTACTGGTTGAACGCGGCGATCATCACGGCCGCGGTCGCCGTGGTGGGCAGGCCAAGCGTGAGCAGTGGCACGAGGGTGCCGGCAGCGGACGCGTTGTTCGCGGCCTCGGGCCCGGCCACACCCTCGATGGCACCGTGACCGAATTCCTCGGGATGTTTGGAGAGCTTCTTCTCGGCGACGTAGGAGAGGAACGTGGGGATCTCCGCGCCGCCGGCCGGGATGGCGCCGAACGGGAAACCGATCACGGTTCCGCGCAGCCACGGCTTCCAACTGCGCTTCCAGTCGTCCTTGCCCATCCAGGGCACGCCCACGGGGATGGTGGCCTGCTTGCCGTGCCGCAGGTGCGCGGCAATCCAGAGGGCCTCGCCCACCGCGAAGAGGGCGACGGCGATGACGACCACGTCGATGCCGCCCGAGAGCAGTGGCTGCCCAAACGTGAGGCGCGGCTGCCCGGTGGTGACGTCCATGCCGACGAGGCCGATGGCGAGCCCGATGAAGAGCGACGACAGCCCGCGGATGCGGCTGGCACCGAGCACGGTGCTGACCGCGACGAAAGCAAAGACCATCATGGCGAAGTACGAGGGGGCGCCGAGGCTGATCGCGATCGCCACCACGAAGGGAGCCACGAAGACGATGCCGGCGGTGGCGATCGTGCCGGCCACGAAGGAACCGATCGCCGCGGTGGCGAGGGCCTGGGCGCCCCGACCGGCCTTGGCCATCTTGTTGCCCTCAAGCGCGGTGACCACCGAGGACGACTCGCCGGGGGTGTTGAGCAGGATCGAGGTCGTCGACCCGCCGTACATGCCCCCGTAGTAGATGCCAGCGAACATGATGAGCGAACCGGTCACGTCGAGGGCATAGGTGAGGGGGAGGAGTAGGGCCACGGTCATTGCCGGGCCGATGCCGGGGAGCACGCCCACGGCGGTGCCGAGCAGCACCCCGATCAGGGCGAACAGCAGGTTCTGCAGGGTCAGCGCGTTGGCGAACCCGGCCATCAGAAGAGAGAGGTTGTCCACTACAGAATTCCTGTCAGCAGGCCGGCCGGCAGCGGAATGCCGAGCCCGAGCACGAAGCCGTAGAACACGCCCACGGCGAGCAGGGAGCCGATCACGAGCGATAGAATGTGGCGCCTCGAGCCCAGGAGCAGCGCGGAGCCGTAGAACAGCAGCGCGCTCGCCACGACGAAGCCGAGGAAGTCGAGGGTGAGGGCATAGGCCAAAATCACTCCGGCCAGGCCGAACACGGTGGGCCAGTGTGCGGGCAGGGTGAGGTCGATGTCCTCGCCCTCTTCGGAGTCCGCTCGGCCGCCGCGCAGCACGCTCACGGTGAGGGCGATCGCGCAGAGGCTCAGGGCGACTGCGACGATCGTGGGGACCACCCGAGGTCCCATCACGCCGGCGTTTATGGCCGTTTCGCGGATGTTCGCGGTGTCGACGCCGATCACGATCGCCAGCACGGCGAGCAGGGCGGCGACGCCGAGTTCGGAGCGGCCTCGCAGCACCGCGGGCACCCGGCTCGCTGCCGGAGTTGCCGCTGCGGGCACTCCGGCGCTGGTGACAGAGCCGGGGGAGCCCACGGTGCCGGTGCTCATATCAGGCCCAGTGTCTTCAGGGTCGTGGCGACGCGGTCGTCCTGCTCGGTGAGGAAGGTGCCGAAGTCGTCTCCGGTGAGGAAGGCGTCGGTCCAGCCGTTGGCTTCAAGAACGGCGGCCCACTGGGCACTGTCATGCATGGCGGTGACGGCGTCGACGAGACGCGCGATCTCGGCGTCGGTCAGGCCGGGAGCGGCGAGGATGCCGCGCCAGTTGGTGAAGACCAGGTCCACGCCCTGCTCGTTCAGCGTCGGGGCGTCGAGAACCGGAACGCGTTCCTCGCTCGTGACGGCCAGCACGCGCAGATCGCCGGACTTGACCTGCTCGAGGAACTCGCCGTAGCCGGACGCCGCGAACTGCAGCTTGCCGCCGAGGATGGCCGGTAGCAGCTCGCCGCCGCCGTCGTAGGAGATGAAGTTGACCGTTGTCGGGTCGATGCCCACGGCATCCGCCAGCTGCATGGGGAGCAGGTGGTCTGGACCACCGGGCGAGGAGCCGCCGCCCACGGCGAAGGCTGCGGGGTCGACCTTCCAAGCCGCGATCATGTCGTCGAGGGTTTGGTACGGAGAATCGGCGGGAACGAAGATCGCCCCGGCCTCTTCGATCAGGCGGGCGATGGGGGTGGCGTCGGCCACCTTGGCGTCGCCCTCGTTCGTGTACGCGGCCCCCACGACGCCGAGGCCCATCATGAGCAGGAAGTTGGCATTGCCCTTTTCGGTGAGGGTGCGCGCGAGGCCCACGGTTCCGCCGGCGCCGGCCAAGTTGGTGACCTCGGTGCCGGTGGCGGTGCCGATTTCGTCCATCACCTTGACGGCGGCGCGGCCGGTCACGTCGTATCCGCTGCCCGGAGCGTTGGGCACCATGACCTGCAGGGTTTTCAGGGGTCCATCGTCGGTCGCGGCCGTGTTCGCGGCGCTCGTCACGCCGCAGGCGCTGAGCGCGATCACGAGCGTGGATGCGAGAAGGGCGGTGCCGAGGAGACGCCGCGGTGCTGTGGGTGTGCTCATTGCAATCCTCTTTGATTGGGTGACAGCCTCATCGCTGTACAGATTCATCGTGAGCGGGCGGCCGCATCCGACACAACTTGTGGTGTTAGGGAACGTTGTGTAGCTTGCGTTCCATTTCGTTCCTGATCAATTGTGAGGCACAATTTTTTTAGGCCACCGTCGGCCGACTGGAGGGCACGTGAATGTGACAGCGCCCCCGCGCGCCCGCCTCAGCCTCACCCGGCAGCTGCTGCTCTTCCAACTGGTGCTGATTGCCATCGTGCTCGTGGCCGTCACGGCCATCTCGTTCGAGCAGTCCCGCACGACGTTCACCAACGGTGCCGTGCGGCGTATGCTCGCCGTCGCCGAATACACGGCGGCCAATCCGCTGCTGCGCAGCCAGCTCGCCACGGACGTGCTGGCGCAGCAGCTCGTCGGGCCGGTCGAGTCGCTGCGCACCACGACCGGTGTCGATGAGCTCATCGTGACGGATGCCGCGGGACGCGTGCTCGCCTCACCCGCCGACCCGAGGCTGCTGCGCACCACCCTGCAGCTGGAAGAGAAACCGTCTGACGGGGCGTGGGCCGGCCAGGTAGCCCTGGGCGGAGTCGACCATGTCGTCGGACAGGTTCCCGTGCTGAGCGACGACGGCGCTGTAGTCGGAACGATCATCGCTGGGCGTCAGGTTCCCTCGCTCACGGGGCTGCTCGCATCCGCGGCCCCGAACCTGCTGACCTATCTCGGCGTCGCCGGCGTGCTCGGCACCGTCGGGTCACTATTGCTCGCGGCCCGGGTGAAGCGGCAGACGCTCGGCCTGGAACCCGAGCAGATCGGGCGGCTGGTGGAGCACCGCGACGCGATGATCCACGGCATTCGGGAGGGCATGATTGCGGTCGACGCCGAAGGCATCATCACCCTCGCCAACGACAGCGCCCGGGCCCTGCTCGGGCTGCCGGTCGGTGCCGAGGGCATGCCGATCGAACGGGTGGGCCTCGATGCCGATGCTGTGCGCACGCTGCGCTCACAGGGTTCCGATCGCGACACGGTGCTCGTGAACAACGGCATGCTGCTCGTGCTCAACCAGACCACGATCCATCCGCCGCGCGCCCGCCCGGAGGTCGTGACGACTCTCCGCGACCGCACCGAACTCGTCGCCCTGCAGCACGACCTCGGCAGCAGTCGGCAGGCCACCGATACCCTGCGCGCGCAGACGCACGAGTTCGCGAACCGGCTGCACACCATCTCGATGCTCATGCAGCTCGGCGACACCGACGCGGCCGTGGAGTACATCGACTCGGTGAGCCGCGACCGGTCGCAACTCGACAGCGAGGTGCTCACCCGGGTGCAGGAGCCAGCCGTCGCCGCGCTCATCATCGCGAAGACCTCCCTCGCCCGGGAGCGCGGCGCCGAATTGCACCTGAGCGATGCTTCGGCGCTGCCCCGGGTCGACGCGGAACTGTCGGTGGACCTGGTGACCGTGCTCGGCAACCTCGTCGACAACGCCCTCGACGCCGTGACCGGAGCTGCCGTGCGCGTGGTCGCGGTTGACGTGCGTGCGCTTGACGAGACGACGGATGCCGCCATGCTCGGTGACGGGCGGGCGGGAGACCACCCGCCGGGGACGTCTGCCACGAACGGCATGCACAGGATCGGCGAGCCGGGACGGGTGCGCGTGACGGTGAGCGACACCGGACCCGGCATCGACACGGCCCTGCTCGAGCGGGTGTTCGAGTTGGGGATCACGTCGAAGGCAACGTCCGCGAGCGGTTCGACCCACGGCTACGGGCTCGCGATCGTGCGGCTGGTGGCCACCCGCCGCGGCGGAGAGGTGACCTACCGCAACGTCGAGGGAGCCGGCGCGGTATTCGAGGCCCTGCTGCCGGTGACCGCCCTGCGAGAAACCGTACAGGAGGAGGCCGCCCGTGTGTGATGTGCTCGTCGTTGATGACGACTTCATGGTGGCGCGGGCACACGAGCGCATCGTGCAGCAGCTGCGGGGGTACCGAGTGGTGGGCGTGGCGCACTCGGGCACGCAGGCGCTCGAACTGATCCGAGAGCTCGCACCGCAACTCGTGCTGCTTGACATGTACCTGCCCGACATGACCGGGCTCGACGTAATTCGTCGCGCCCGGTCGGCGGGGCCTGCCGTTGACTTCCTCGTGCTGAGCGCGGCGCGCGAAGCCGACATCGTGACCGCAGCGCTGCAGGGCGGCGTCGTGAGCTACCTGCTCAAGCCGTTCAAGATCAGCGAGCTGCAGAGCCGACTCGCGGGATACGCCGAACGACGGGACCTGCTCGCCCGACCGGGGGCGCTCAGCCAGGCCGATCTCGACCGTGCGCTCGGCTCGGCCGGGGGAGCGGCATCCGTACGCGTCGTCGAGCTGCCGAAAGGGCTCAGCAAGGAGACCGGCGCGCTCATCGAGACGGCGCTGCGGGCGAGCTCACCGGACCTGGCTGCGTCGGAGTGCGGCGAGGCGCTGGGCATGTCACGCGTGGTGGCGCGCAAGTACCTGGAGTATTTCGCGGGCACTGGTCAGGCCACCGTGGCGCTGCGGTATGGCCAGACCGGGCGTCCGCAGCGCCGCTACGCCTGGGCGGCCGAGAGCTAAACGGTCAGGCGCCGGCCTCGCGATCGAGGCGCTCGAGCCGGGCACGCAGCGCGAGATAACCCGGGTCGGCGAGCCCGGTCAGCCGGCCGAGCTCCCGCACGGCCGCCACGTCCCCGCAGCCCATCTCCGTGGCGCACCAACGCCTGATCAGGTCGGCGCTGCCGCTCACCCGCACCAGGGAACCGACCGCGGCAGTGAGTTCCGCCCGCAGCGGCTCGATCGCGCGCGCCGTCGAGCGCTCGAGCAGCGGTCCGATGTAGGCATCCAGCGCCGCCGAGACCTGGCCCTCGCGCACCAGCCGCAGCACCCGGCCCACATCAGACGCTCCGCGCGCCGCCGGTGCCAGCCGGTAGGGGCCCGACTCCAGCAGGCTGCCCAGGATTAACCGGATGCGATGCATCTCGATCCGAATCGTGGCGGCGGAGCCGGTCTCGCCGTGCACCTCATAGGCAAGCTCGTCCGCGGTGAAACCCCGTGGCCGCGAGTCGAGCAGGGCCAGGATCTCCGCGCGGCGCAGCGACAGCGGCATCCGCTGTCCATCGGCGCCGGTCACCGACGGTGAGCCGCCGAGCAATTCGAGTGAGATGAGGCCGGGCAGGCCCAGAACCCGAGGGCGTGCCGTGGGTGGAAGCGAGCGCAGCAGCTCCTCGGCGAGTCGCACCCCGACCTTGACCATGCGCACCGTGTCCACGGAAACGGTGTTGAGCGGGCCGGACACGTTGAGCACCCCCACGACAAGCCCGGTGGCCGGATCGCGGATAGGCGAGGCTGTGCACACCCATTCGTGGTGAGTGCGCACCAGATGCTCGGCTGAGAACAACTGCGCGGTGCGTCCGGTGACCACGGCTTCGCTGATGGCGTTCGTGCCGATGCCGGTCTCCGACCAGTCAGCGCCCTCCACGAACTCGAGGGTCTCGGCGCGGCGCAGCACGCTCGCGCTGCCCACCCGCCAGAGCACCTCGCCGGCGGCATCGGTCATCACGAGCAGATGGTGCCCGTCGGCGCTCTCGTCGGCGAGCAGCTCGCTTAAAGCCGGCATCACCGCCTGCAGGATGTGCGCCCGCCGCAGGGTCACGATCTCGCTCACCTCGTGCAGGTGCCGCGGCAGATGCGCGTCGGGATTGATCCCGGCGGCCAGCGATCGTTGCCACGATTGCTGAACGGCGGGGGAGATGCCGGGCTGGGGAAGGCCGGCCAGCGTCTTCTCGTGGGCGGCCCGCAGCATCCGCTCGTATTCCAGGGGCGAAGAGAACCGCAGATCTGGCGGCATCGCTGACGGCAGTGCCATTTCGCTGTCTCCTTCGTGTCACGACGGATGCCAGCCGATCGAAGGTGTAACGCCTATGTAACCCTCGAGGCCATGTACTGGTGAAAGAACACGCTCGAATCTGCGCGACGGGGCCATCGTACCGTTGTCGCCCGGGCGGATCACGATCAGCGCCCACAAAGGAGTGAATATGCCTGAATCAGCCGAATCACCCGACATTCCCGAATCGCCCAGCGACATCGTGCAGGCCTGGCTCGCCGAGCTCGACCGCACGTTGCAGCTGGGAGACCTTGCCGCGGCCCTGGACCTGTTCGAAGACGACTGCTACTGGCGGGACTTCGTGTCGTTCACCTGGAACCTGAAAACTCTCGAGGGTAAGGCCGACATCGAGCGGATGCTCGCGGCCACCCTCGACAGCGTCAAGCCGA
>Ga0209023_10004999_pt1 | contig 14718 bp, 13 predicted proteins | sample LakOneMetagenome_FD_187468 | JGI IMG/M metagenome (GOLD analysis project Ga0209023, IMG submission 187468) | Freshwater and sediment microbial communities from Lake Erie, Canada (SPAdes) (version 2) | ecosystem: Environmental > Aquatic > Freshwater > Lentic | place: Lake Erie, Canada...
ACTTTAAAAACTTTAAGGGAACTGCAGCCCGGCGATTTTGTTACGCATATTGATCATGGTATTGGTACGTATAGTGGTTTACAAAAATTAGAAAGCAATGGCAGGATGCAGGAAGCAGTGCGGATCATTTATAAAGACGGCGATATCTTATATGTAAATATCAATTCACTCCATAAGATCTCAAAGTTTACAGGTAAAGAAGGAACAGCGCCAAAAATTTATAAACTGGGTAGCAATGCCTGGAATAAACTCAAGGAAAAAACAAAAGTAAAAGTAAAGGAACTTGCATTTGACCTCATTCAATTATATGCAAAAAGAAAAGCGCAGAAAGGATTTGCACATTCTCCTGATACGTATATGCAGACGGAACTGGAAGCTTCCTTCATGTTTGAAGACACACCCGATCAAAACAAGGCAACTGCTGATGTAAAAAAAGATATGGAAAGCCCGGCGCCCATGGATCGTTTGATTTGCGGTGATGTAGGTTTTGGTAAAACTGAAATTGCAATCCGTGCCGCATTTAAAACCTGCGTTGATGGAAAACAGGCCGCGGTTTTGGTGCCGACAACGATCCTGGCATTTCAGCATTATAAAACATTTTCTGAGCGACTGGAAGAATTCCCTGTACAGGTAGAATATTTAAACAGGTTTAAATCAGCCGCAGAAAAAAAAGAAATTTTACAAAAATTAGCGCTGGGTAAGATTGACATTATTATTGGAACGCACGGATTGCTGGGAAAAAGCACTCAGTTTAAAGACCTTGGAATAATGATAATTGATGAAGAACAAAAATTTGGTGTAGGTCATAAAGAGAAATTAAAAACAATTAAAGCTAGTGTTGATTGTCTGACACTTACTGCCACACCAATTCCCCGGACTTTACAATTTTCATTGATGGGCGCCAGGGACCTAAGTATCATCAATACACCGCCTCCAAACCGACAGCCGATACATACAGAAGTACATGTTTTCAACCAGGAATTTATCCGGGATGCCATTTATTTTGAAACGGAAAGAAACGGGCAGGTATTTTTTATTCATAACAGGGTGATGGGTTTGAGTGAAATGGCAGGAATAATACAAGGCCTTTGCCCTGATTTGAAAATTGGTTTTGCACATGGCCAGTTGGAAGGACATATTTTAGAAAAAAGAATCCTGGATTTTATCAATAAAGAATACGATGTTTTGGTTTGTACTAATATTATAGAAAGCGGAGTTGATATTTCCAATGCAAATACAATCATCATTAATAATGCACATCATTTTGGTTTGAGTGATTTGCACCAGTTACGCGGGCGTGTTGGGAGGAGTAACCGGAAAGCATTTTGTTATTTGCTCGCACCGCCATTAAGTACATTACCGGCTGACTCCAGGAAACGTTTGCAAACACTTGAACAGTTTAGTGAATTGGGCAGTGGGTTTCAAATTGCCATGCGGGACTTGGACATACGGGGTGCTGGAAATATGCTGGGGGGAGAACAAAGTGGATTTATAGCCGATATTGGTATTGAGATGTACCAGAAAATATTAGATGAAGCAGTGCGCGAATTAAAAAGAAGTGATTTCAAAGAATTATTTAAAGAAGAGATCAGCAGGCAGGATGATTATGTTTCAGATTGCACTATTGATACGGATCTTGAAATTTTGATACCTGATGATTATGTAGAAAGCATTACAGAAAGATTGTCATTATACACAAGGCTTGATCAATGCGAAAATGAAGGGTCACTTCAAATTTTTAAAGATGACATGCTGGATCGTTTTGGGCCCATACCAAAAGAAGTGGAAGATCTATTTATAACTATTCGCTGCAGGTGGCTGGCAGTAGACCTTGGGTTTGAGAAAATGACTTTGAAAAATGAAATGCTGCGTTGCTATTTTATCAATAAAAATGATTCTCCCTATTTTGAATCTGAAATATTTAAAAATATTCTGGAATATTTACAAACCAGGACAAACCAGGGACAATTAAAACAATCAGGCAATAATTTTATATTAATGGCAAAAAATATTTCAGGTATGATTGCGATGCATGAATTTTTATTTAAAATGCATAGAAGTGTTTCAAAAAATAAATAAAAAAAGCCCGTCAGTGAAGAACAGGCTTTACTTTAGTATTTTTTGTATTTATCTAAGGAACCACTGAGAAGCATACGGATCTGTATATAAGAAATTCCAGAAATATTGGGCTATTTTATCCTTTCCTACATCTGTGGGATGCAAGCCATCACGCGTATCAGAAGGTAACCAGTAGAAACCATCAGCATTAGGTGCTTTCGCATGGGTCCATTCATATTCTCCCCAGGTGATTATTGGAGCAACAGCATTTGGCCCCTTGTAAGCAACACCTGGATCACCATTGATTTGATCCTCAATTGCCCATTTTTCTGCCCAACCCTGGTGATAAGGAGCCGGATTCATACTACGTTTATTTTGTATTTTACTGTCTTTACCTAAATCCCAAGTATATGGACGGCCAACCATGTATAAGATTTTCAGGTTTGGAAATTTAATTTTCAGTGTCCTTGCTGCTGCTTTAATACTTTCTTTAGCAATAAGAGGTCGTGTAGGCCATTCTGTTATACCAGATGAATCATCTGTAGTCATCCATAAAATTTGTACTTGCTTATAGGTTGTGTTTTGGCTGGACATTTTAAGATCTACATGTTCCCAGTATGTACTGTTAGGATCAGCTAAATGTTCAAATGAAGCTCCTCCAAATTCAAAGTTTACAAAATTGATGTTATGAATTGTAGTTGGGTTATTCTTTCTCCTTCTCAAACCATTTACAGGAGCGCCTGCTAAACATGCACCCACCCCACCAACTACTATGGTGCCAGCTTTATTTTTACGGATACCCAATGTATCCAGGCCCCAGATTGTTTTGTTGATAGAATCCAGGTCAGCGGCGTATTGCCCCTGTGGAACTGTAGATCCATTTGGATAAAAACCACCCTGGTATCCAAGGTAAGTTTGTGTTCCCATTTCATTAATTGGGATACAAGTTGTGTCTGTCAATTGAATTCCTGCAAATGATTTACCACTTGAGCCGTATGCCCCGGTATCATTCTGATCATCTACAAAGGAAGTTTTATGGCATGCTGTTAAAGCGCCCGCCATAAAAAGGGCTGTAAGAATAATTGATGTTTTCATAAAAAATGTTTGAATTAAAAAAGACGGATTTAAATAAAATAATCTGGCAGGATATTGGTTTCATTCCAATAAAAGAAGGAATTTCAGGTTAAAAATACCTCCTTTTAAAAAATGCGAAAGTAAACATACAGCATTTTTTGAAACTACAAAAAATTTTTTAAATTTTTTTTATTGAACAGCCTTGCTATCCATCTTATTAGTATAATCAGTGTACTCCCGGAAACGATAATCTCCTGCCCATAAACTTTTTATAAAATTACTCATAGTACTGACTACAAAATCATTTGAATAGCCGACCTTATGAACTGAGCCGGATTCTGTGTATATGGTATATGGCATGTTATATGATTTCACGACATTTTTAATTTCAGATGCGCCATATAGCAGAAAATAATTGCTGCATTTAAAAGCAGGTTCATGGCCATATGGTAAAACTGGATCATTTAAACGTACCATAAAAAATACCGGGATCGCATTACTGCTGTTTATGTAAGATTTATTGAGCATTCCAAAACCTGTAACTGTTAATAAGGCTTTAATATGAAAATCATTCCTGAGATTATTAGAGGCAGTATTGAGACCTCCGAGGCTATTTTCAATGCCCGGCAATTTAGCATCAAAATCCTGTTGCGTCATAAATGTAACAGCTGAGGCAGTAATATTCCCCGCACTACTTCCCCAAATAAATATTTGACTGGTATCAATTCCAAATTGATCAGCATTGGCAATGAAGTATCGTAAAGCAGCCCTGGCATCCTGTGTTGCACGGTAAACAGCTTTATACATACTTACTGTATCACCTTTGCAGGATCCTGGGTTGGATCCTCCGGAATTCCATCCTAACCTGTAGTCTATACTCGCTGCAGCATAACCTCTTTGTGCAAACAAATTTGCCGGTGCAATTGAAGATTTATAAGTCCCTGCCAGGAAACCGCCTCCATGTATCAATAATATAAAAGGCCTTTTTGTGGTGGTCTTTTCGCCGGGTGCAGTAAAATAATAATGAAGATCCATTTTGCTACCAGAATAAGTGGTATTACTTCCAAAAACGCCTACAGAATTTTTAAGATCTGAAGCAGCATAAATAATTTTTTCTCCATACATTGGAGAGGAGGAAAGTGTTGCGTTTTTAAAATTGTATGTCACGGCATGTGGCACTTCATCCACCTGGGGTTGCTGCGGGTAAGGTGTTTGGTTTTGCGTATTTGAACCATTATTCCCCTGTCTTTTGCCTGGGTATTTTAAAATATTACATGATGTAAGTATGAAAACTAAAAGGACCGGCTGCCAGGAAAGGAATTTTTTATTCATGAATTTTTTTTACAAATCTAATTAAATGTATTATCTATTTCTGTGTTTAATTTATTTGAAAATGTATTATTTTATTTACTGAAGAAATAATTTATACTGTTTGTCAATTTACTAATATGATAAGCTACAGGCGCACCATTGGGCAACATGCCTGCATTTGGTTGTGGTACAGGCGGAGGTTTTTGTGAAGCGGGAGCTTTTAATCCAGGTGGTTTAGGCGGAGGTTTTAAAACATCACAGGATGATAAAAAAAATAATACAATTGCCACTTGAAGAGGAATTAGTTTATTACGTTTCATTTGATATATAATTTAATTTTAAAGGAATGCTTTTAATTTATTTTCTGATTACGAACTTGCGTATAATTCTGATACTCTGTATACAGGTAATTAGCAGACCATAGGTTTTTCATAAATTTACACATTTGATTCACCGCAAATTCCAGCGGGTAATCTACTCTATGGTAACCCCCAATTTCAGCAAATTGTGTATACGGGAATTTATTTGCTGCCAGGATAGTTTTTACTACTTCAGAACCATACGATTCAGAATAATGTGGACAGTAATATGGTGTGCCTTCTGAAAATGGCAACACATCATCAGAAGTTCCCTGCATAAAGAAAATAGGTTTACAGTTTTCCAGGTTGATATAATTTTTATTGAATAATGCAAACCCGTTTTTAGTAAGTAAGGCTTGAATATTAAAAGAATTTTTTAGCGTGTTAGATGCATCATCCAGGTCACCTAAGGTATTACTGACGTTTGGAATCAGTGCATCAAAATCTTCCTGTGTCATAAATGTTGTAGCCGTAGCAGCCACATTCCCTGCGCTGCTTCCAAATAAAAATATTTGCTTGGGGTCAATGCCGTATTCACTTGCATTTGCAGAAAAGTACCGGAGTGCGGCACGCAAATCCTGGTCTGAACGATATAAAGCTTCTGCCATTGAGGTTGTATCGCCTTTACAATCTGCAGGGTCTTTACCGCCGGTATTCCAACCTAATCTATATTCAATTGTGGCAGCGGCATACCCCCTTTGTGCAAAATATTCTACAGCCAGTACAGATGTATCATCATCATATGCGCCATTAATAAATCCGCCACCATGTAGAAAAATAATAAAGGGACGTTTTTTTAAGGTGTCATTAGAAAGAGGTGGTGCCTTAAAAATAAATGGTAAATCCTGCATTTCACCGTAGTAATTTATATTCTTTCCATAAATTCCATGTATCACTTCAAGCGTTGATGTACTATATAAAGGCAAAGTATCAAACCTGTTGGAATTAGCTAAAAAGTTATTTCTATAATCATATGTAATTGGACCCTGGTAACCTCCCGGTACCTGAGCTATCCTATCTGTTTTTTTGCATCCAAATAAAAAAAGCATGGTACATGCAGGGAGTAAAAAATATAATTTTTTCATGGCTTCCGCTTTATAATTTGATATGAAAAATTATTCAAATTAGATGCCATATAATAAACAGGTTTAATAGGGATTTTCTTTTTTCGATTAATTAACAATGGCTGAAATATAAGCAACAAAAAAGAGTGGCTTCTAGAAGCCACTCTTTTCATCAAAATACTTAAATTAATAATCTTTTGTAGCAACACCATCAGCTATTGCCTGTTTTGCTTTTGCTTCGCTTAAAATAGCTGCCATTTTATTGCCCTTACCGTCATGGCCTGCTGCCATATACCCACCTTTGGCTGTTTTGCGGATGACAGCATCCTGCATGGGAACATTTTTTTCTTTTGTTTTTAAGCAATATGCTTTAATCATTTTGGATGTGTCCATTTTAATAGAATTTAATGAATGATAAAATAATTCAATTGGGTAAACATACACAATCTAATTCTTTTAAAGAAAAAAAATACAAAAAGCCGGTATAACCGGCTTTGAAAGGTTGTTGTAAAATAATATTTTTAGAGATGGAAGTTATATCCAACCCGGAGCCCAACATAAGAAATTGATCCGTTATTGCTAATTCCTTCATAGCGCGCTGCAACGTCAAAACCGGATTTGTCCAGATACCCTGCATTGATAGCATACAGAAAACCACCGCCACCACCATTGGTAAATTTTCCATATCCTGCCTGTGGCTCCCCATAGAATCCGCTCATTGTACGAATTCGATACCCTACTTTTATAGGGATCAAACCTAAAGAGCCTGTGTATGGCTTTTTATAACTGAAATTGATGTACCCCGCAGTTAAAGTTATGTCCCCTGAATTTCCAACCGGGAATGCGCCTTTCAGGCTACCACCAATTCCAAAGCTATTTATTTTACCAAAATCCCCGATTGGTAAAATACCGTCAATACCAATACCTAAAGTAGCACCGGATTTATCTGCCTTTTTTTCGGTTTGTTGTGCATTAGCTACAAAACATAATACAGAGCCAATGAATAACATTGAAATAATCTTTTTCATAATTTTTTAGTTTTAGTTATTAAGACTGCAAATTATAAGTTCATTTATTTACTAAGCATACCTTCATTAGGGTATTTTATTTAAACATCAATTTTTGCATAACGTGCATGGGTTTCAATAAACTCTCTGCGGGGTGGCACTTCATCTCCCATTAGCATACTGAAAATCCGGTCAGCTTCCGCTGCGCTTTCAATAGTGATTCTTTTTAACGTCCGGCGGGCAGGATCCATCGTAGTTTCCCATAATTGAGAAGCATTCATTTCACCCAGGCCTTTATACCGTTGTATAGAAACGCTGTCTTCTTTTCCTGCACCCAGCTTGGCTATATAAAATTTTCTTTGTTCTTCATTATAAGCATATTCCTGCTCCTTACCCTTTTTAATAAGATACAATGGAGGCTGGGCAATGTACACATAACCATGTTCCACCAACTCCTTCATATACCGGAATATAAAAGTAAGGATCAATGTGGCAATATGGCTTCCATCCACATCCGCATCTGTCATTATGATTAGTTTATGATAACGCAGTTTGGCGAGGTTTAACGCTTTGGGATCTTCGGCTGTACCTACCGTAACCCCTAAAGCTGTGTACATATTCCTGATCTCTTCATTTTCATAAATCTTATGCTCCATCGCTTTTTCAACATTCAGTATCTTACCGCGAAGAGGAAGGATAGCCTGGTAACTTCGGTCCCTTCCTTGTTTTGCAGTCCCTCCCGCCGAATCTCCTTCCACAAGGTATAATTCGCATTTTTCCGGATCCCGCTCACTGCAATCTGCAAGCTTCCCCGGTAATCCGCTTCCACTGAGTACAGTTTTGCGCTGGACCATTTCCCGGGCTTTCTTGGCTGCAACCCTGGCCTGGGCAGCTAAAATTACTTTGTTGATAATGTTTTTCGCATCCTTTGGATTTTCTTCCAGGTATGCTTCTAAAACCCGTGCAACGGTCACTTGCACTACTCCACTCACTTCACTGTTGCCCAATTTTGTTTTAGTCTGTCCTTCAAATTGCGGCTCTGGTACTTTCACAGAAATAATGGCGCTCAAGCCTTCCCTGAAATCATCACCTTCTATATTCACTTTTGCCCTTTCAAAAAATCCCTGTTTATCCCCATAACTTTTAAATACGCGGGTCAGCGCCTGCCGGAAACCGGTAACATGCGTGCCCCCTTCGATGGTATTAATATTATTGACGTAGGAAAATATATGTTCTTTAAAGTCGTCATTATAAGTAAGTGCTACTTCCACTGCTACATTGGAGGCTGCATCATGCCCGTCGACGTATAATGTCTGCGGGATTAATGAATTTCTTTTGCCATTTTTGTCCAGCATTTCTACAAATTCCACGATACCGCCTTCACTATAAAAATTTTTGAAATACGTAGTTCCATCCTCATTTTTTTCCCTGAGATCAGACATACTTATGTTGATCTTTTTATTTAGAAAAGAAAGTTCTCTAAGCCTGCTTTCCAATGTATCCCTGTTATATTCGGTGACCTGGAAAATAGTATCATCCGGCCAGAAATGAACTGTCGTGCCGGTTTTTTCACTGATTCCACTTTCACGGACAGGATATGCAGGTATACCTTTATGATATTCCTGTTCAAAAATTTTCCCTTCCCTGAATACCAGCACCTTCATTGTGGAACTCAACGCATTCACACAACTAACGCCAACACCATGCAATCCGCCGGAAACTTTATATGTATTCTTGTCAAATTTTCCACCCGCATGCAAAACAGTCATTACCACCTGCAATGCACTAATACCTTCTTTTTTCATGATACCCGTTGGAATTCCACGGCCATCGTCCGTTACACTGATTGAATTATCTTCATGAATGGTTACAGAAATATTATTACAATAACCTGCAAGTGCTTCGTCTATGGAATTGTCTACTACTTCATATACAAGATGGTGTAAGCCTTTGGCACTCACATCACCAATATACATCGCCGGCCTTTTTCTTACCGCTTCCAGCCCTTCTAATACCTGGATACTTTCTGCGCCATAAGAATTTTTTTCGGGCGTATTTAATTCATTTTTTTCTTCTGTCATAATAATGTTCAGCCTTCAAAATTTTATTGCTTTTTAAAGTCTGCGAATGTACTAAAAACTAAGGTGATTATCATTTTTGCGCAGATAAAATCTATAGGCTTTTTTATAAGAAAATTAAAAAGTTTATGAAACAAAGACAACCTGGGTAATGATGAACTTTAATCCCGGGTAAGGCTACGAAAAATTTCTTCCAGGTTACCAGTTTCTACTTCGAGCGAACGAATATTCAGGTTTTGCTGAACAGCAAATTCCAATAATTGCTTTCTGAGTAATGTAGCATCCGCCGATAACAGGGACCATTGATACTGGTTTAATTTATTTATCTGGAAAATACCGGGGATTTTATCAAAAACCCCTTTGTCCATTTTTTCTTCAAATGCAATTTTTACCCGTTTATTATTAGTTCCAGAATGTAGATTTTCTAGCGTATTATTCGCCACAATTTTTCCGTGATGTATAATAATGATCCGGTCACAGATGGCTTCGACTTCCTGCAAAACATGAGATGAGAATAAAACTGTTTTATTTGCTCCCTGCTCTTTTATAACATTTCGGATCTCTACGATTTGATTGGGATCAAGGCCACTGGTTGGTTCGTCCAGGATCAGCACTTCGGGATTATGCACAAGTGCGGCAGCAAGTCCAACTCTTTGTTTGTACCCTTTGGATAATTGACCAATCTTCTTGGTGCATTCCGCTTTGAGACCAGTCATTTCAATAACATGATCAATTGCTTTTTTAGATTGTGAAAGTTTGTGTACGCCCGCTATAAAAGAAATATATTCCCGTACATACATTTCTACATACAAAGCGTTTGATTCTGGGAGGTATCCAATTTTTTGCCGGATAGCAAGCGGGTTATCGGATACATTCATACCACATACATAGGCAAACCCATTATCCGGTTGCATATACCCGGTCAAGATTTTAAATGTAGTACTTTTTCCTGCTCCATTAGGTCCTAAAAATCCTACAATTTCACCCTTTTGAAGGGAGAATGAAATGTCATCTACCGCTTTTTGACTGCCATAGATTTTCTCAAGGTTTTTTAGTTCAATTGACATAATCTGATCCGGAATAAAAGGAAGATAAAAGTAAATCCAGGATAAATTATGATCCTCTTTGTGAGCCGCCTGTCAATTTTGGATTCCTGTTCATTGCTTTGGAAACTACATTTACTTTTGCTCCCGGCAATGCAGCTTTACCCTTTTGAAGTGTATTTTTCTTTTTATTTTTTCCCTCTTTTGTATTGTGGTTTGGTAATGACATATCTACTGGTTTTAAAATTAAAAATTGATTATAAAAACTATAGTTTTATTTGTTTATTGTTTTCCAAAAATAATGGAAACAGAATAAACCCATATCTGATTAGATATAAAGTTTTTAAAAATATATTTTCTGATAAAAAGAATGAAGTAAATTTAGCCTTAAAAATTGAAGAATGGCATATTCCTACCAGATTAAATCATTTGATGAATACCTGGATGCATACCGGGAAAGTTTGGAAAACCCGGAACAATTCTGGAATAATATCGCTTCAACTTTTACCTGGCATAAAAAATGGGAAAAAACTTTGGAATGGAATTTTAGGGAACCAGCAATTGAATGGTTCCGTGGTGGAAGATTAAATATTACAGAAAATTGCCTGGACAGGCATTTAACCGATAAAGGAGATCAGCCTGCTCTAATTTGGGAGCCAAATGACCCGGTATCTAAAACAAAAACATATACTTATAAAGAACTTCACCAGCAAGTTTGCCGCTTATCGAATGTCTTAAAAAATAATGGTGTTCAAAAAGGTGATCGTGTCTGTATTTATATGGGAATGGTGCCAGAGTTGGCTATTTCCTTGTTGGCTTGTGCCCGTGTGGGGGCCATTCATTCAGTCATTTTTGGAGGGTTTAGTGCACATAGTATTTCAGACCGTTTACAGGATGCCGGGGCAACTTTTATAATTACCTGTGATGGTGCTTATCGCGGATCAAAGGTAATACCCCTTAAAATAATCATTGATGAAGCATTAGAATCTTTTTCTTCCGTACGTAAAGTTATTGTTTTAAAACATACGAATTCAGAGCTTACAATGGCAGAAGGAAGGGATGTTTGGTGGGAAGATGAAATGAATAAATTAGGAGAAGAAGATAACAATTTCCAGGCGGAAATTATGGAGTCAGAAGACCCTTTATTCATTTTATATACATCCGGATCCACCGGGAAACCAAAAGGCGTTGTTCATAGTATTGCCGGTTATATGATTTTCACAAATTACACGTTTGTCAACGTATTTCAATACCAGCCGGGAGATGTTTTTTTCTGTACAGCAGATGTAGGTTGGGTTACAGGCCATAGTTATATAGTTTATGGGCCATTATCTGCAGGTGGGGTTTCCCTGATGTTTGAAGGTGTTCCTACCTGGCCGGATGCGGGTAGATTTTGGGATATTGTAGATAAATATAAAGTCAATATTTTTTATACAGCGCCAACTGCCATTCGCAGCCTGATGGGTTTCGGAACAGCCCCCCTGGAGGGAAAAGATCTTTCTTCTCTAAAGACTTTAGGTACTGTTGGTGAGCCGATAAATATTGAGGCCTGGGAATGGTATGATCAAAATATCGGCAAGGAGAAATGCCCGATTGTTGATACCTGGTGGCAAACGGAAACAGGTGGCATTATGATGTCAAATTTAGCGGGCATTACACCATCGCGGCCATGTTGGGCTACTATTCCGCTGCCTGGCGTAGAACCCGTTTTAGTAAATGAAGCCGGCAATGAAGTCATCGTAATGGAAGATGGTTTATATAAAGGAAATTTATGTATGAAGCGCCCATGGCCGGCAATTTTGCGTACGACTTATGGCGATCATGAACGGTTCAAATTAAATTATTTCACTACATACCCGGGTCTTTATTTTTCCGGGGATGGTGCTCTCAAAGATGAGGCGGGAAATTTCAGGATCACCGGCCGCGTGGATGATGTTTTGAACATCAGTGGACACCGGATTGGGACCGCAGAAGTGGAAAATGCTATCAATATGAGTGAAGGAGTTGTGGAAAGTGCAGTAGTTGCTTATCCCCACGATATTAAAGGCCATGGCATATATGCATTTGTAATTTTGCAGGGTGAAAAACTGTCAGAATACCCTGTAGAAGAAAAAATACGGGATATGGTTGCAGAACAAATAGGTCATTTTGCGAAGCCTGATAAAATTCAAATCGTGCGCGGGCTTCCAAAAACCAGGAGCGGGAAAATCATGCGGCGCATACTTCGCAAAATTGCAGAAGGCGAAACGGAAAACCTTGGAGATACAACCTCCCTTCTGGACCCGGAAATCGTATCAGAAATACTTAATGACAAACTATAACAGTTTGAATAATTATGAACCTTAAACTTTTTCTTAATATTGGCATCTTATTAGACAGCATTTAATATCAGCAAAACATTTCCCTGCATGTATCCAGATGATAAGGAACTTTTAGAAGAATTCAAAATTCCAGTAAGCCGGGAAAAAGCATTTACATTAATTATTAAAAAATACCAGGAAAAATTATACTGGCATATCCGGCGAATGGTCATAACACATGATGATGCGGATGATGTTTTGCAAAATGTTTTTATAAAAGTTTGGAATGCAATGGAAAATTTTCGTGGAGATAGCCAGTTATTTACATGGTTATACAGGATAGCTACGAATGAATGCCTGACTTTCCTGGAGCAGCAAAAGAAAAGATCGTCTATATCTTTAAATGATGAAGAATCCGGGCTTTCGAATACAATCATTGCGGATCAAAATTTTGATGCAACCAAACTTGAATGGAAACTTCAACTGGCAATACAACAACTGCCGGAAAAACAACGGATCGTGTTTAACCTGCGGTATTATGATGAAATGCCATATGAAAAAATGAGCAAAGTACTGGAAACGAGCGAAGGGGCTTTGAAAGCGAGTTATCACCATGCAGCCAAAAAAGTGGAAGCATATTTAAAAGAAAATTAAACCCAGGTGTAAATAAATGGTCTAAACCAAACACTATGAATGACGGAGAACATACGCGGCAGGAATTAAAAGATGTAAGTCCTTTATTAGCTGGCATTTCAAACAAAATGTTGAATGAAATCCCGGAAGGATATTTTAATGGACTCAGTGAATTGATCATTTCAAAAATCCATCAAAAAAAACAAGTCAGTATTCCCGCAACTGAATTTCCATTTACAATTCCGGGTGGTTATTTTGAAGATTTGCCCCGAACTATTTTGGGAAAAATCAGAACAGGAAATTTAAGTGATTCAGAAATAAATGGCAATGATGAACTATTGGAGATTGCACCTTTACTTACAACTATTTCAAAAAGGAATGTTTATGCGGTAGATGAAGACTATTTTGCTAAAAAAGATTGGAATATATTTAAGCAAGAAGAAAAGGCTTCTGCAAAAATTATTACTTTTCCTCGTTGGACGCATTATCTTGTTGCGGCATCCGTATTTGTCATTATTGCAATCAGTGCTGTTTTTTATGTGGGCAATAATAATTTACTGCCTGCAAGCGAAAATTCTTTTGCCATTGAACTTAAAAAATTGCCGGATTCTGTTATTTCAAATTACCTGGATTCAACAACGATTTATAGCATTGGGGTAAATTCACCGGTAAATCAGCAAATAGATGTCAATTCTTTACTATATAACATTAGTGATCAACAAATTGAGAATTATTTAGACAATACTAAGGATATTTCGATGCCTGTGGCACATGATATTTAAATTTTATTAAAAATGAAAAAATTATTTATAATATTTTTTGCATTGCTAATTCAGCATTATATTTGTTTGGCACAACCGGGTGGAGGTGATGAACAGGTGGAGTTGGTGAAGATGGCGTATATTACCAATCAACTGAATTTGAGCCCGGACGAAGCTGCCCGGTTTTGGCCCGTTTATAATCAATATTACAGTGAATTAAAACAGGCAAGGGCAAGAAACCAAAACGATGAATTAAAATATAGCCAGCAGGTTTTAGATATACAGAAGAGGTATAAAAATAATTTTCAGAAGATATTAGGAAATAATTCAAACAGGGTAAATAAAGCATTTTTAGCGGAAAGAGGCTTCAGGGATTTGTTGAAAAATGAGCAAAAGAAAAGACAAATCCAAAATATTAAAAAACCGCCTAAACGAAATGGAAATAAAAGTGGTAAAAACATTTAATTAGGTGTTTTTCATAGGTTAGCAACGGCCAGCTCTTTTTAGGGCGGGCCTATTTTTTTGCCGGATTTTGAAAAACAGGATTCTTTACATCATGATAAAATAAAAAAGCCCAGTTTTCCAGATTCCCTTGTTGCCACCATTGTTGCCTTAATCGCATACTGACCCTTCCGTTATAATCATATTTGGCAATCACTTTATGTTTCATTTGTTGTAACTGGGGTGCTTCATCTCCACCATAAAAAATGATTTCTGCTTTCTCCTTTATCTGAAAAACCTGGTGAAATGGAGAATGACCACCGGATAAACTATATTCAATATACCCATCAATATTTCCCCTCTCATCAAGTCTTTTTACTTTTTCATATGCATTTAAAAAAGTTACTGTTTCCGGTAAATAAGAAGACGCGGACTTTTCGGAAGCATAATTCAATTCTTTTTGTTGAACATAATATGTGGCAAAAGGAAAAGATGGTTGCAGATTTCCAAACGCATCATGAAAACAAATACCCCCCGCATGGTCTTTATGTAAATGTGATAATAAAACTTTGGTGATTTTTTCCGCGGA
>Ga0209023_10005001_pt1 | contig 14715 bp, 16 predicted proteins | sample LakOneMetagenome_FD_187468 | JGI IMG/M metagenome (GOLD analysis project Ga0209023, IMG submission 187468) | Freshwater and sediment microbial communities from Lake Erie, Canada (SPAdes) (version 2) | ecosystem: Environmental > Aquatic > Freshwater > Lentic | place: Lake Erie, Canada...
TGTACGAGCGGCCACGGCGTCTGCGGTATTTCGCGCATGTCGCCGCGTTCGCTTGTCGCGACGGCGGCATTCATGTTCGCCGGCTTCGTCACGGTCTATCTCGTCCGTCACGTAGTCAACTGAAGGAATCGACATGCAAATCTTTATGGCTTTGGTGGTCGGACTCCTGTTCGGCATTGGCCTGATCGTCTCGGGCATGACCGATCCCGCGAAAGTGATCGGCTTCCTTGACCTGGCAGGCAACTGGGATCCATCGCTCGGCCTCGTGATGGGTGGTGCGATCCTGGTGGGGATCGTCGCCTTCGGCGTGGCGCGCAAACGCCAGCGTTCCCTGCTGGGCGCGCCGATGCGCCTGCCGACCGCGACCGTCATCGACCGCCGCCTTGTGCTCGGTTCGCTCGCCTTTGGCGCCGGCTGGGGGCTGGCCGGATATTGCCCGGGACCGGCCCTGGCGTCGCTCGCGGCGGGCGGCGAAAAGCCACTGCTTTTCACGCTGGCAATGTTGGCCGGTATGGCGCTGTTCGAAGTGCTCGAACGGGTCTCGACCGCGCGTGCACAGGGCAAGGCGTGAACATCCACACGCCGAACGGGAGGCTGGCATGCTGACGGGCATCGGACTTGGCCTGGTGGTGGGGCTGATCCTCGCCCTGACCGGCGCCGGCGGCGGCATCCTGGCTGTTCCGCTGCTGATCTTCGGCACCGGCGCCGGCGTGGCCGAGGCCGGACCGATCGGACTCATGGCGGTCGGCATGGCCGCGGCGCTTGGCGCCGTGCTGGGCTTGCGCGCCGGGATCGTGCGCTACCGCGCCGCCGTGTTGATTGCCGCCACCGGCATGCTGCTGTCGCCGGCGGGCCTGTGGGCTGCGCGGCAAGTCGACAGTCGCTGGCTCGCCATATTGTTCGCACTGGTGCTGCTGTATGTCGCGCTGAAAACGTTCAGGCAAGCGTCCGAAAAAGGTCCCGTCGCCACGCCCGCCGATGCGGTGTGCAAACGCGATGGGGGGAGTGGACGCTTCATCTGGACCCGCCCCTGCGCACTGGCCATGTCCCTGTCGGGCGGTCTCGCCGGCCTGCTGTCCGGACTGCTCGGCGTCGGCGGTGGCTTCGTCATGGTGCCGGCATTGCAGCGCTACACGGACCTGCCGATGACGTCGGCCGTGGCGACCTCGCTGGCGGTGATCGCACTCATTTCGCTGATGGGCGTTGCCACCACCGCCGCAAGCGGCCATCTGGACTGGGCAATCGCCCTGCCCTTCTCGGCAGGCGCCCTTGCAGGGATGCTGGGTGGCCGCTCGCTCGCGTCCCGCCTGGCCGGGCCGCAGTTGCAGAAGGGTTTTGCATCCGTCTCCGCCATGGTCGCCATCGCGATGATCGTCAAGGCAGCGTCGTAAACAAGTCCCGTTACTATTTTTCGAGGAAAGCAAATGAAACTGAACCCGATCCAGCTGTTCGATACCGAATCGTCGACCTTTACCTACATCCTGGCGGCGCCGGGCTCGAACCAGGCGGTGATCATCGATCCCGTCGACCACCACTGGGAGCGCGACCTGCGTCACCTGGAGCGTCTTGGCCTGCAGCTGGTGTATGTCCTGGAAACGCACGCGCACGCCGACCACGTCACGTCCGCCGGCAAGCTGCGCGAACTCACCGGCGCACAGGCGGCGGTCCCGAGCGGCTGCGGCATCGCTCCGGCTGAACTGCAATTGAACGACGGCGACGTCATCCGCTTCGGCGAGTCCGAGGAAATCAAGGTGCTGCATACGCCTGGCCACACGGCCGGCAGCATGAGCTATGTCTGGCGCGGCAATGCGTTCACGGGCGATACACTGCTGATCGACGGCTGCGGCCGTACCGACTTCCAGAGCGGCAGCAGCGACGCCCTCTACGACAGCGTGACGGCGAAATTGTTTGCGCTGCCGGACGAAACGCGCATGTGGCCAGGGCATGACTACAAGGGTCAGGCAGTCTCGACGATTGGCTGGGAAAAGCGGCACAACGCCCGCCTGGCCAATCGCAGCCGCGAGGACTTCCGCACGCTGATGAGCGAACTGAATTTGCCCAAGCCGAAGCTGATCGATGTCGCGGTGCCGGCCAACCAGAACCTGGGACTGCCCCACGGCGCCTGACACAATCCATCCATGCTGGAGGTAATGCCATGATTTTCCGCCAACTCTTCGAGCCTGTGTCCAGCACCTATACCTACCTGCTGGGCGATGAGCAGACCGGGCAGGCGATCCTGATCGACCCCGTCATCTCGAGCATGGAGCGGGACCTCGACGTGCTTCACCGCCTGGGATTGCGCCTTGCATACACACTCGACACCCATATTCATGCCGACCACATCACTGCCGCACTCGAACTGAAACGTGCCACCGGCAGCAAGATCGCCGCACCGGCCTTCGACCGCCTGGCCTGCGCCGACGTCGGCGTCGAGGAAGGCAAGCCGTTCGAGATGGCCGGCATCCTGCTTCAGCCGCTGCATACCCCCGGGCACACGGACGGCCACTTTTCCTACCTGCTGGGTGACCGCGTATTCACCGGCGACGCCTTGCTGATCGAGGGATGCGGGCGTACCGACTTCCAGAACGGCGATGCCGATGCGCTCTACCGGAGCGTTACCGAAAAGTTGTTTGCATTGCCGGACGAAACACTCGTCTACCCTGCCCACGATTACAAGGAACGCTTCGTCACCTCGATTGCACAGGAAAAGCTGCGCAATCCACGGCTGGGGAAAGGCAAGTCGCTGGAGGAATTCCGAAACATCATGGCCAACCTGAACCTGCCCTACCCGACGTTCATCGATCATGCAGTGCCGGGCAACCGCCAGTGCGGCGTGTGCCCCACCGACCTGCCCGATAAGCTCGTCCGCTATTGCCAGCAGATGAGCGCCAGTCCGCAAGGCTAAGACGAATTTGGTTCGGCGCCGCAATCAGGCATCGTTACGGCTTCAGATAGCAGGGACGAAAAAAAGCCCTCTTTCGAGGGCTTCTTTTCTCAATCTTGGCGGAGACGGTGTCCGCCATCTCTCCTATGAGATTTTTCGCCATTTCGGATTTACCCACACTTTTACCCACGCTCCGGGAGCCCGGCCTCTGCGGCAAAATTTCACGTTCACTTAGTGCGTGTTCACTCTATCGCGCGCAGCCGCATGACGAGTGCACGCGCTTCCATCGCTGGACATTTTAAAGATGAGTCTGATCAGAGTTACTCCACACCATCGGCCAGTCGGGGGCACGGTGTCGAAGGCAAGTAGGCCTTCCAGCACTTCACCGACTAGGTTGCGCTGCCGGCGGAGGCGAGGCTGACCGAGCACGTATTGGCGGTGATACGCAAGTAGGGGACCTAGTCGGGCGCGAACGGTCCCACATTAGCGTCAGCATCGATGTGCCATGCATGCAGGAGGCTTTGTTGCATAAACCAGTCTGTACGCCCTGGTGTTTGCGGTTCCGGTAGGCTTGGGGCATGAAACCTACTGCTCCGAAATACCGTACAACAAACTGGAAGGCGTATAACGAGGCTCTCAAGGCACGCGGCTCGTTGCTCGTCTGGCTGGACCCTGAAATGTGCTGGCACGGAAAACCCACCGGCAAGCGTGGGCGCTGTCAGAAGTACAGCGATGAGGCCGTGCAGTTCTGCCTGACCATCAAGAGCTTGTTCAATCTGCCGTTGCGTCAAGCCATGGGAATGGCGCAAAGCCTGCTCAAGCTTGCCGGCCTGGAGTGGCAGGTACCTGATTTTAGTACTGTCAGCCGGCGTCAAAAGCATCTCGCCGTAACGATTGAAGCGCACACGAAGACGACAGGCTTGCATCTTCTGGTCGACAGCACTGGCATCAAAATGCTCGGTGAAGGCGAGTGGAAGACGAAGAAACATGGGGCCGATTATCGTCGCCAGTGGCGCAAGGTCCACCTGGGGATTGACGCCGCCACGCTGGAAATCCGTGCTATCGAGGTGACCGATAACGCTACTGGCGATGCACCGATGCTGGCGTGTCTGCTCGAGCAGATCAGTGTTGACGAGACTATCGCAAGTGTCAGCGGTGATGGTGCCTACGACACAAAAGGCTGTCATGAAGCTATCGCCCAGCGCGGTGCGCAAGCGATCATCCCGACTCGCAAGAACGCCAAACTATGGAAAGACCAGCGTCCCGGTGCCGAAGCACGCAACGCTATTTTTCATGCCACACGTCTGCTTGGCCGTAGGATTTGGAAAAAATGGACTGGGTACCACAGGCGTAGTCTGGTCGAAACCAAGATGCGCTGCTTCAAGCTGCTGGGCGAACGCGTGATGGCACGCGACTTCGACCGCCAGGTGGCAGAGTTACAGGTACGCGCTGCTATCCTGAATCGCTTCACGCGACTGGGCACCCCTATGACGGTGGCCATGCCATAAATCCGCTTCGGGTTTGGGGTTCCACGCGCTCAGATTATTTGCGCAACAAAGCCTTGAGAGCCTCGTTATACGCCTTCCAGTTTGTTGTACGGTATTTCGGAGCAGTAGGTTTCATGCCCCAAGCCTACCGGAACCGCAAACACCAGGGCGTACAGACTGGTTTATGCAACAAAGCCGAAATGATCGACAAGCGGATCAAGACCATCCAGGGTGTCCAGAAAATCGATGTGCAGGAACCGGTGAGCTATGCCAAGCACCGTTACGACCTGGTCTACACTACCTGAACCGCGCGCGGTATGGCCTGGCGAGATTTTTTTCGACAGATTTCAAAAAAGTGTATCCTGCTCCGAATCGCCATTGATACCGCAACGAATTCGCAGGAGCGCCATGTCCTTACCAAGCTCGCAAGCCTTTCCCTGGACCGACCAGTTCCTGCTCGGTTACGGACCAATGGACGCCACTCACCGCGAGTTCGTCGACCAGGTTGCCGCGCTCCTGTCGGCGCCTGACGCGGATCTGCCGCGCCATCTCGACGCGTTCGCCGATCACGCGCAGCGCCATTTCGCCGAAGAGCGTGAGTGGATGGAATCGACCGCCTTCCCCGCTACGCAATGCCACATCGACGAGCACGACGCTGTACTGAAATCCGTCCATGAAGTGCGCGGCCTGCTGGCCGGCGGAGGACACGCCGGCACCTGCCGCGCGCTGGCGCAGGAACTGGTGCGCTGGTTCCCTGGCCACGCCGACTACATGGATGCGGCGCTCGCGCAATGGATGGTCAAGAAGCGCATGGGTGGCATTCCGGTGGTGCTGAAACGCGGCAGCGGTAAACCGCCTGTGGCGCCGGGCGGCTGATCGAAATATATTCGCAGTATCATGCGCTCATTTGTTGAACAAATTTCTGAAATGTGTACAATTCAGGAAGAAGGCAAAACAAAGGAGACGACGATGCACAAGAACGCCGATACGACACTAAGGGACGGTACGAGGATCTCGGACCTGATCAACCACGAAACGCGCGAAGTCAAGGTGCGGACCCTGTCCGACCCCGAGCTGTACGAACTCGAGATGGAGCGTATTTTCGGAAAGACCTGGATCTTCCTGGGCCACGAGACGGAGATTCCGAACAAGGGCGATTTCATCACCCGCGACATGGGTTCCGACGCGGTCATCGTCGCCCGCGACCGCGAGGGCGAGATCCACGTCTCGCTCAACGTCTGCCCGCACCGTGCCATGAAGGTGCAGACCCACGACGCCGGCAACACCAACGTCCACATGTGCATCTACCACGGCTGGGCCTTCAAGCCGAACGGCGACTTCATCGGCGCACCGGTCGAGAAGGAATGCATGCACGGGCACATGACCCCGAAAGACCAGCTGGGCCTGAAAAAAGCGCGGGTCACCCTGTACGGCGGCCTGATTTTCGCCACCTGGAGCATCGACGGTCCCAGCCTGGAAGAATTCTTCGGCGACGCCAAGTACTACTTCGACACCCTGTTCCTGCGCACCGGCGGCGGCCTCGAAGTGCTTGGCCCGCCGCAGCGCTTCCGCATCAACGCCAACTGGAAGACCGCCTGCGAGCAGTCGGCCGCCGACGGCTTCCATACCCTTACCCTGCACCGCTGGCTGGCCGAGGTCGGCCCCTACGCCAAAAAGCCGGATGCGGAAGGCAAAGGCGCCGACCTGTCGCCGGAAATGTATGGCTGCGAAGTCTGGACCGACCAGGGCCACGCGCTCCGTTGCATCGACCTCGACCGCAAGATCGTACGCCTGACCGGCAAGAACCCGGCCGAACTGTCGGTCGTCGAAAAGCTGACTGCCCTGCCGCCGCCCGGCATCACGCCGGAAATGATTCCGGAACTGCTGGAGCGCTTCGACGACGGCCAGCTCAAGCTGATGTCCTGGCGCCCGCCCCAGGTCGGCGGCTTCTTCCCGAACGGCCTGTTCGAATTCATCTACCTGCCGCAGCCCGACGGCACCGTGGTCGGTGCCTGCGCCCTGCATGCCTATATCCCGAAGGGGCCGGGCCAGCTGGAGTTCATGAACTGGATCTTCGCCGAGAAAGACACGCCGCCCGAACTGAAGGCGCGCATGCTGCGCCAGTCGATCCAGATGCTGGGCACCTCCGGCATGGTCGAGATGGAAGACTCCGACACCTGGCCGCACCAGACCGAAGTGGCGAAAGGCGCCATGGCGAAAACCATCACGCTGAAATACCAGGCCAAGTTCGAACAGGGCGCGCCGGAAGGCTGGCCGGGTCCGGGCCATGTGGGCGACGGTTTCACCAAGGACGACACCCAGTGGGCATGGTGGAATGCCTGGCACGAGCTGATGACTTCCGATAAATGAACCAGCCGCTCGAACCTCTAGAAAAACGCCAGGAGACTGACATGGAAACAAATTTTCCGCAAAAAAACCCGCTCGAACCGACGCCGCTGCCGCCGTCGCTGCGCGCCAACCGGGTTGCGATCGGCAGCCAGCTGTATAACGACGTCGTCGAATTCATGTACGACGAGGCCGAACTGTTCGACACGCTGCGCCTGCGCGACTGGATCGCGATGGTGGCCAAGGACATCGAATACACGGTGCCGCTGCGCCATACCCGCGCGACGCGCGACCAGGACAAGTCGATCGTGCGCACGGTCCAGCACATGTACGACGACTATCGTTCGATCATGCTGCGCGTGATGCGCGTGATGGATACCCGTAGCGCATGGGGCGAGGATCCGCCCTCGCGCACCAAGCACATGGTGTCGAACATCCGGGTCTACCGTACCGAGAAGGAGAACGAGTTCAAGGTCCAGAGCTACCTGCTGCTGACCCGCAACCGCTTCGACAACGACCGCTTCGACCTGATCCCGTGCGAACGCCACGATGTGCTGCGCAAGACCGATGAAGGCTTCCTGCTGGCGCGGCGCGAAGTCATTATCGACCAGGCCGTGCTCGGGACGCCGAACCTGGGCATCTTCCTGTAAGCCAGCACTGCCCAGCGCAAGCCGCCCCGCGCCCCGACAAGGCGCCGGGCGGTTTTTTCATGCTTCAGGCCCGCGCCCCAGGCGGTTCGCCAGCAGCACCGCCAGCCCGGAAGAGAGCCACAGTCCCGCGGCAGCAACCGCCAGAGACAGTGGCGAACCCCAGGCCAGCGGCGCCAACACCGCGGCGATGAAGGCGTTGAAACCGGTCTGCACGAACAGCTGCACCGAGGAGCCCGTACCACGGCGCGCCGGCACGCAGTCGAGCGCGCGCATGGTCAGCGTCGGAATCGCCAGCGACATGCCGAGGTTGAAGACAAACACATAGGCCACGTACCAGGCAGGGCCGGACGGCGCCGCCACGCACAGCGCCAGGTTGTACAGGGTGGCCGCCGCCATCACGGCAAAACCACGCACCAGCGTCCTGTTGCCGGACCAGCGCACCGCGTAGCGGCCGGCCAGCGCGGAGCCGCCGATCAGGCCGGCGGTGGCCGGGCCGAACAGCCAGATGAAATCCGATTCCCCCAGCCCGAGATGCTGCATCAGGAACATGGGCGCAGACAGCACGTAGACGAAGAAGGCACCGAACATCATGGCGTAGGCGCAGGCCCATATCATGAAGGCCCGATGGCGCAGCAGTTCTGCATAGCCCGCCGCCAGCGCGCGGGCATTGAAGGGCTGGCGCGCGGCTGCGGGCAGCGTCTCGGGCAGGCGCAGCGCCACCGCCGCGAACAGGCCGGCCGCGAGCAAGGCGAGAAAAAGGAAGACGGCGCGCCAGCCGAAGGCCACCTGCAGTGCGCCCCCGATCAGGGGTGCGACGGCCGGCGCCAGCCCGTACAGCATGACGACCTGCGACATCATGCGCCGCGCAAGCGGCCCCTCGTGCAGGTCGCGCACCACCGCGCGGCCAATCACGATGCCGGCGCCGGCCGAGCAGCCCTGCAGCGCGCGCAGCACCCACAGCTGCTCGACGCGGGTGGCAAAGGCGCAGCCGAGCGAGGCCAGCACATACAGCGCCAGCCCTGCCAGCACCACGCTGCGCCGCCCCAGCGCGTCGGAAATCGCGCCGTGCCAGAGCGACATGAAGGCGAAGGCGGAAAAATAGATGGAAATGGTCTGCTGCAGCGCCACCCGGTCGGCCTGGAGCACCACCGACATTTCATGGAAGGACGGCAGGTAGGCGTTGATCGAGAACGGGCCGAGCATCGCCAGGCCGGCCAGGATCAGGGTGATGGCCAGCAGGTCCGTGCGCGCAGCAGGCGCCGGCCCGTGCTCAGCCATGCATGCCGAGGATGTCCGCGATGTCCCTGGCCGGATCGGCATCGGCGCCGTAACTGAAATCGCCCTGGCGCTGGCGCTCGGCCAGGCGCGCCATCAGGACGCGGTAGCGGTTGCCGGGCGCGTCGAAGCGCGAACTCATGTCGCGCGGCTGGCCGGGTTCCAGGTAGCGCGCATTCTGCGGGCGCAGCACCGCGTTGTCCTGGGGCTGGATGATGTAGGAGATGCGCGGCATCAGCCAGCGGAATGGCGCCGGTGCGTGGACGGTGTAGTTGGTCTGGTCGACCCGCGATCGGTGCCGCCCGACCGGGACGAAGGGCTGCACGTTGGGAATGGCATAGCCGGGCGTGAAGCTGGGGTAGGAAATGCACAGGTTGTTGCGCAGGTGGACATGCAGCACCGCGCGCAAGTCCTGGTACTGCGCGCGCACCCCGCCGATCCAGCGCATTACCGGCGCCACCGACTTGCGCGTGACGATCCGGGTGCGGGTCAGCGTCTCGGAGGTCGAGCTGAATTCGACCACGTCGCTTTCCGACTGGCCGTCGCCGATGGTGTTCGCATGGAGGAAGTCGGCGTGGGTCAGGTCGATCAGGTTTTCCACCGAAAGCGCGGTCGACGCATCGAAGCGCACCGAACGCTGGGTATAGCGCGGGATGCCGACGCCGTCGGCCGGCAGGAAGGGGATCAGCGGAATCAGTCCCTCGTGCGCGCGTTCCGGGTCGCCGTACCAGACCCACACATAGCCATAGCGTTCGTGCACCGGGTAATACGCGGAGCCGCCGGTGAACATGCTGGCGCCGGGCCGCATGCGCTCGATCAGACCGGGAAGGAATTCGGCGGCGCGGATGCGTCCGTTGTCGCGCCACAGGTACACGTTTTGCGCATGGACGATGCGCCTTAGCGGCCGGCTGCCGACTTCAGCGCCATAGGCCATGGGGAACCAGGTGTCGCGCAAATCCAGGCTCGACGGAATCCATTCGCGTTTCGGGTCGGGTGCGGCCGTGGCACGGGTCAGGTCCTCGTTGTTCATGCGAAGCTCTCCTCTGCGGCGCAAGGGTGCGCGTACGGATGCGCTGCGATCGGAATGATGCCTCGCCGCGCGAGCGAGGGCGCCTTTTCGACTGCCGCAATGGCGCGGCCGTCGATGGTGCAAAAGACGGCGAAGGGCGCCGCGCCGGCCAGCCGCCGCAGGCGCCAACCCAGCGGCCCGGCATGGGCCCGGGCGTGCGCGAAGCCGCGCCAGGCAAGGCTGGTCGTCCCACGCCGGTTGGCAGTCGCCGCGACCTGGACCGTGACCAGCGCTTCTTCGCCGGCATTCAACAGTTCGACGAGGATGTCGCCACCGGCCAGCGGCACGCGGGTGCGCACCAGCAGCGGGTGGTCGCTCACGAAGGCCGGTCCGAGGCCCCTGCCCTTCCACACCGCGCCGCGGTCGAGCACCAGGTGGGCGCCGTCGCGCCGCGGTTCGCCCAGGAAGAAATCGGTGATCAGCACGCCGGGAAAGGCCAGCAGGCATTCCGGACCGTCGAGCATGACGTCGAGATACTCGTCGAAGGCGATGCCGGCGACGGCGCTGCCGGTGTATTCGCGCCCTTGCGGGCGGTACGCCGCTGCGGGCAACCGATCATGCGCTTCGCCCTCGCCCGCGAACACGTGGATAAAGCCATTCCCTTCGGCTACCGGCCAGGCGCGCACGGCCGCGGCCGGAATCGTCTCGTCGCGCCTCAGGTTGGGAATGTCGACACACTTGCCGCTGGCGCCGTCGAAGGTCCAGCCGTGATACGGGCATTGCAGGCCGCCCGGCTTCACCACGCCGGGCGAGAGCAGCACCCGGCGGTGCGGGCAGCGGTCGTCGAGGGCGAAGGCCTGGCCATCGGCGTTCCTGAACAGTGCCAGTTGCCAGCCGTCGCAGAGCACCGCAAGGGGTTTCGCTCCGGCCAGCTGCTCCGTCAGCGCCACCGTCCACCATTGTCCTTTTTTCAATACACTCCTCCCCGATGGATGTTTTCTTTTGCGTTCTTTCAGCCGCGCAGGCGCGCCGTGATCTTGGCGTGCGGGCCATCGATCTGCGCGGCCCATGCCGCGGCCGCATCGTCGAAAGCGAAGTCGGTGTAGTCGATCTGGATCTCCTGCTCGCGCGCGATGCGCAGCAGGCGCTCCCAGATCGCGCGGCGGTCGCTTGGGGCGCGCTGCCCGGTGCCGATGCAGGACAGGGTGCGAAACAGCAGGTCGGCGATATCGAGATTGAGCTGGCGTCCGGCGCCCGTCCCGATGGTCATGATGCGCGCGCCCCAGCGCGTGGCCTTGAGGGCGTTGAGCATCGGCTGGCCGCAGACGAGGTCGAGCACCACGTCGAAGCCGGCGCCGCCGGCCGCCTTCAGTGCCGCGACGTCGTCGCTGCCGCCCAGCACCACGATCTCGTCGGCGATGCCGCGCTCCTTGAGGCGCTCGAGGGCGCCCGCCGAACGTGCGGCGGCCACCACGCGCCCGGCGCCAAGGTAACGCGCCAGCTGCAGGGCGATCTGTCCCAAGGTTCCCGTCGCGCCCAGCACCAGCACCTGCTCGCCGGGCTGGATCTTGGCCGCTTCCAGCGGCACCAGCGCGCCGGTGGCGGCAATCCCCATCGCGATCGCGGTGCGGTCGTCGACATCATCCGGTACCTCCCACAGCTCCTCGACCGGCACCACGGTGCGCTCGGCCCAGGCGCCATACGGCTGCACCGAGCGCTCGCCGAAGTAGACGCGGCGGCCATCCTCGAGCCGCCCTACGCCCTCACCGCGTATCACGCACGGGAACTGCACGCCCAGACGGTAGGCGCCGAGGACATCCCAGCCGCCCAGTCCGGCGGTATCGACGTCGACCAATAAGGCGCCCGGCTGCGCGGTCGGCGCTGGAAAATCCTGGATCGCCGGCGCGGCGCCCTTTTCGCTAATGATGGCTGCTTTCATTCTTCTTCCTTACATTCCGTTGGCGCCGGTCTGCGCGAATAATGCCTTCATCGCCACCAGCGAAGGCGTGTGGCTGCCGAAGCCGCCGTCGGCGACCAGGGTCGTCCCGGTAACAAAAGACGATTCGTCCGAGGCCAGGAAGGCGACCACGTCGGCGATCTGGCGCGGGGTGCCGACGTCGGGCGTCAGGTGGTTGTCGCGCAGGATGCCGATCACCGCCGCCGGCATGCTCTCGTGTGCGTTCTCGGCGGGCGCCAGGCCAATTTGCAGCGCGTTCGAGCGGATGCCGTGCTTGCCGTACTGGGCCGCCACCGAACGGCTCAGCATGATGAGTGCCGCTTTCGAGGCGGCGTAGGCGGACAGCGACAGGTCGCCCTGTGCGCCCAGGCCGGAGGTGGCGAAGATCACCGAGCCTTTGCCGTTCTTGAGCATTTCGCGCACCGCGTACTTAGTGCACAGCATGGCGCCGCGCAGGTTGACGGCCATCGCCATGTCCCAGGCCTCGACATCCATGTTGATCACGTCGCGGTCGCGCCGGCGCTGCTCGACGCTCAATATTGCCGCGTTGTTGTGGAGGACGTCGACGCGCCCGAAGCGCGCCACAACCGCCTCGACCATGGCCTTGACCGCCGCTTCAAGCGACACGTCGGTCTGCACCGCCAGCGCCTGGCCGCCGCCCGCCTCGATCTCCGTGGCGACGCGCTGCGCCGCTTCGCCGTCGATGTCGACAACGACCACACTTGCGCCGTGCGTGGACAGCACCCGCGCGGCTTCCGCGCCAAGCCCTCCGCCCGCGCCGGTAATGATCGCGACCCGTCCTTCCAGCTTTCGTTCACTCATCGTTTTGTCTCCAGAATCGTTTGTCTTTGAAACGCCGGCTCAGTGGCCGGTAAAATTCGGCGCGCGCTTTTCGCGGAAGGCGCTGGCGGCTTCCTGCGCGTCGTCGCTGGGTTTGAGCATGGCAAACAGGTCGAGCTCGAGGTCCAGCCCCTGCTTGAGCGCGAGGTCGAAGGCGCCGCGCGCGGCGCGCTTGGCTGACAGCGTGGCGGCCGGCGCCCGTGCCGCGATGCGCAGGGCAAAGACCCGCACTTCGTCGACCAGGGCTTCGGATACACTGGCCATGCGGGTTATCAAGCCCATGCCCTTGGCGGCCGCGGCGTCGAGGCGCTCGCCGGTCAGCAGCAGGTCCATGGCGCGTCCCGGACCGACGATGCGCGGCAGGCGCTGGGTTCCCCCGCCGCCGGGAATCAGGCCAAGCGCCGTTTCCGGCAGGCTGAACACGGCATCCGGCGTGGCGAAGCGGATGTCGCAGGCCAGCGCCAGTTCGAGACCGCCGCCCAGGCAATAGCCGTGGATGGCGGCGATCACCGGTTTCTGGATCGTGTCGATCGCCTCGATCCAGCGCACCCCTTCCATGCGGCGCCGCACTTCGATCGCGGTTTCAGGACCGCGCGCCTCCTTGATGTCGGCGCCGGCGCAAAAGCCGCGCGTACCCTCGCCCCGGATCGCGATGACGCGGATCGCCGGGTCGGCATCGAAGGCGCGCAAGGCTTGCGGCACGCCCTGGCGGATCTCGTCGTTGATGGCATTGATCTGCGCCGGGCGGGTCAGCACGACCCAGCCCAGCGCCCCTTCCCTTTCGACGCTGACGGACGCGTTGATCATCTCGCGCTCCAACGCGACGCCGGCAGTGGCAAGGTGGCTACCCATCTCACGCCTCCTCGAATTCGAAGACCTGGCCGCGCATGCCGCGCGGGTCGATCCGGATCAGCGCACGGCCACCGACAGCTTCCGATTCCGGGACCCAGGTAAAGGCGGTTCCACGCGCTTTCAGGTCTTCCGCTTTGGCTTTCAAGTCGTTGACGGCGATGCGGATGTAATACAGGCCGGGGCCCCAGTTGTTCAGGTAGTGGGCGGCGTCGGTATTCCAGGCCTTGGGCTGGATCACGTGCAGCGCGGCGCTGTTGGCGACGGTGAACGGCATCACGGCGCGGCGGTAGCCCTCCTGGCGCAAGTCCTGCACGGCGCCCTGGGGCTCCCAGTCCAGGTTGTCCGAGCAGCAGCGCAGCGTGGGGTCCAGGTCGCGCACCAGGAAGGCGCGCGCCGTCACCCGCACCATGTCGGCCGGCTTGGGGTCGCGCGGCTGGGCCGGGGGCGTGGCGAAGGTCTCGGCCGGCATCTGCAGCGGCTCCATCGGCATCACTTCGATGCACAGGCCCCCATCGACCTCCGGGCTGTAGCGCGGGCGCTCCGGCGTGGCGCCCAGCCACAGGCGGTCGAATGGCATTTCCGGCGTGCGCTGCGCCATGCGGAAGGCCAGCTTACGGCTCATCAGCTTGTCGACGAAGGCGTCGAACTTGGGACCGTGCAGCGACAGCACCAGCGAGTGGGTCAGCATCGGACGGTGGCGGCCCTGGTAGTCCTTCAGGCTTTCGAGGAACTCGTGGAACATCGGGTCGCCCGGATTTTCATAGTCCAGGTGCCACTGGGGCTCGACCCGGGTCGGCGCCACCGCCAGCGATTTATGCACGCGCAGGAAGTGCGCGATATACGGATGGTTGTCAAAGGCCTGGCGCCAGTTCGCATGGCCGTGGATGCCCAGTTTATCGATCAACAGGGCCGCCATGCCATCGGGGTCGGGCAGCATCATGTCCGCGGACATCAGCAAATCAAACATTCGAAGTCTCCAGGTTTGTTCGGTTAGCGGCCGGCCGCGGCGCGGGCCGGGGCGGCGGATTGGGTACCGGCATCCGCAGCTGCCAATGGTGCGCGCGGCTTCGGATTGAGCAGGAAATAGGACAGCGCAGGGGTCAGCACCAGGGCGCCGAGCATATTCCAGAGGAACATGAAGGTCAGCAGGATGCCCATGTCGGCCTGAAACTTGATCGGCGACCAGGCCCAGGTCACGACGCCGGCCGCCATCGTCATCCCGACCAGCGCCACCACCTTGCCGGTGAAGTCGAGCGAGCGGCGGTAGGCGGCGCGCAGGCTGTCGCCGCGGCGCTGGCAGGCCAGCTGTACGCTGAGCAGGTAGAGCGCATAGTCGACCCCGACCCCGACCACGACCGCGATCACCGGCAGCGTGGCCACCTTCAGGCCGATGCCGAGCCAGACCATCAAGGCCT
>Ga0209023_10005003_pt1 | contig 14712 bp, 10 predicted proteins | sample LakOneMetagenome_FD_187468 | JGI IMG/M metagenome (GOLD analysis project Ga0209023, IMG submission 187468) | Freshwater and sediment microbial communities from Lake Erie, Canada (SPAdes) (version 2) | ecosystem: Environmental > Aquatic > Freshwater > Lentic | place: Lake Erie, Canada...
GCTGGCATCGGCCACGGTGTAGCTCGCGCGGGTCAGGTCTTTGACGAAGCCTTCGCTCACCCCACCCACCTCGTGCTCGCGGTCCTTGCCGGGTGCTGCCAGCATGCCGTCGAGATTCTCCTGCACGGCACCTTGGACGGCAGGGCCGCCGGTGCCCGAGCGCACGACCACCGCGTTGTCCCCCACACGCACCGCGCTGAACACATCGCGCACCACGCCCGCCGCGGGTGGAGCACCGTCCCAGGCGGGCGCGGGCACCGCGGCCCCCAACTCGCCCAGCCGCTGGTCGACACAGTGCTTGAGCATGCCCAGGTCGGTGGCCCGGTCGAACATCTGCCGGCCCAGGCCGCTGTCGTAGGCCTCCATGGCGTCGGAGCCGCCCAGCAGCGGCATGGCAGCCGACGAGAGTTCGTCGGACAGCGCTTCTGCGGCCGGGCTGCCCAGGCGGGCGGACAGCGCCTGCAGCGCCGGGGTGTCCAGGTCCTTGATGGCATGGCCCACCAGCTTTTCTCGGAAGGCCATCACTTCGTCTGCGCCTTCGACCTTCATGCCCAGGCGGATGTGCACGTCGAGGGCCGCATTGGCCGCTGGCTGGGCAGTGCCCAGTCCGCGCAGCAAACCTGCGGTGTCGCCCTGGGCCAGCGCCTGCAGCGCGGTCTGCATGGCCTGCGCGCCAGCGTCCATCGCTTCGGAGCGGCGGCGCGTGGCATCGACCGCGATCTCCGCCTGGCCTGCCTGCACACCCAGGCCGCGCAGGCCATCACCCAGGCTGTGCAGCTGTCCTGCGCTCAGCTCGGGCAACTGCGACAGGTTGGTCGGGTTCAGGTAGGCCTGCAGATGCCCTTGCAACTGTTCCAAGGGCGCCTCCAGCGCTGCAGGAAAGTGCATGCCGTGGATGTCGCAGTGCGCGCGCAGCTCTGCCAGCGCACTGCCGGTGGTGGCGATGTCGCGCGCCACGGCCTGCGGCGCATGGAGGATGCCACTCGGGTCATCCTCGGACGGCAGGCGGCGCGCCAGCAGCGCGGCCGAGCCGTCGGCCACGGCTTTTTCAAGCTTTTCGGCGCGCACGCCGATGGCGCCGCTCACCACGAAGCGCGCTGCCGTCGGGTCTTCCGGCCCGATCTGGGCGGTGGTGTGCATCAGCGCATGCAGCTCCTTGCTGGGCAGCAGGTTGATGACCTGCGCCATCGGCACCACCTGGGCCGGGTCGCCATCGCCCACCCGGGCCTCCACAGCCTGCAGCACCAGGGCGCGCTGCATTTCCTTGAAATCCTTGTCGGGCAGGTGGCCGAAGCCCTGGTCGCGCAGCACCTCGCGCGCGGTGTCGTAGACCTGCTGGAAGGCCCGGCCGGTGATGCCGGTGTCCTGCGCCTCTTTGGCGGTCATCGCGATGGCCAGGTCCAGGTCTACCTGCATGCGGTCCATGCCCTGGTCGATGGCATGCTGCTCCATGGCCGAGCGCACGGCGGCCAGCACGGGGTCGCCCTTCAAGGCGCTGTTCTCCGCCATCACCAGGCCCTTGTGCAGGGCCTCGCGCTGGTCCGGGGTCATCTGCTTGAGCTGGGCCGTGGTGCGTTCGCGCACCACGGTGTCCAGGCTGGCGCCGCGGCTGGTCACCGGGGCGGCCACGTCCCGCAGGCCGCCCAAGAGCTTCTGAGCGGCAGCGCCGTCGGCCTGGTGCGTGGGGGAGTGCGAGATGGCACCCAGCAGGTTGCCCATGTGGGCGCTGGTGGCCTCCAGGCCCGCGCGGAATTTGCTTTCGGTGCGCACACCGTGCGGCGTGACGGCATTGAGCGCCCGCGATGCCAGGCTTTGGATGCCACGCCCGATATCGGACAGCACGGTGCCCAGGCTGCGCGGAGGCTGGGCGGGCGCCTGCTGCACCGTGCGACCTCCGAGGCTGCCCACCGGGCTTTGCTGAAAATTGTGCTGGAGCGAAATGCCGTGCAGCTGTGCACCGGCGTTGACGGGGGAGGACATGGCAGGAGATTTCCTTTCATGCCGTGAGTAACCGGGTCGGCACGGACGTTCCATGCGGCAGGCAGAAAATCTCAGGGTCTGGAATGAGCCTGAGGGAAAACAGCCTCTTTCAGCAGCGAGGCCAAGTGCCGCGGGACGCCCGGCGGCCGCCAAGCACCACGCTATGTAAACGCGACGTACAACGCACAAGGGCTCCGTAAGGAGCCCTTGGCAAGTGATGGGATGGGTCGCGGCAGCGGTCTTTCGACCGCTGCACCGCTGCACTACGGCCCCCGGTGCTACTAGATGCGCCCTTCCTCCACCGCGTGGCAGGCAATGCGGATGCCGCCGATGTTCAGCAGTGCAGGCCGCTCTGCCCGGCAGCGTTCGTTCACATGTGGGCAGCGGGGGTTGAAGGCGCAGCCCGGCGGTGGGTTCAGCGGGTTGGGCACTTCGCCCTGCACCGGCGTGCGCGCCCTGCCGGTGTCGTGCATCTTGGGGATGGCATCGAGCAGCATGCGCGTGTAGGGGTGGCGCGGCGTGTTGAACAGCGTGTGCTTGTCGGCCAGCTCCACCAGCCGGCCCAGGTACATCACGCCGACCTGGTCGCTCACGTGGCGCACCACGGCCAGGTTGTGGCTGATGAACAGGTACGTGAGCTGCCGCTCGCGCTGCAGGTCCTTCATGATGTTGAGCACCTGCGCCTGCACCGACACGTCGAGCGCCGAAGTGGGCTCATCGCACACCAGGAACTCGGGCTCGGTGGCCAGGGCGCGTGCGATGGAGATGCGCTGGCGCTGGCCGCCAGAGAACTGGTGCGGGTACTTGACCATGTCGAGCGGCGACAGGCCCACGGACTTGAGCAGCTCGCCCACGCGTTGCTTGAGCTCGGCCTTGTCGGTGATGAGGCCGTGCTCCTTGAGCGGCTCGCCGATGATGTCTTCGACCAGCCAGCGGGGGTTCAGGCTGGCGTACGGGTCTTGGAAGATCATCTGGATGCGGCGGCGCATGGCACGGGCATCGTTGCCCTTGAAGGCGGCGTGCGCATCCTGCTTGTCGAACGTGAGGCCGCCGCGCGTGGGCTCGTACAGGCCCACCAGCAGGCGCGCTACGGTGCTCTTGCCGCAGCCGGACTCGCCCACCAGCGCCAGGGTCTTGCCCTTTTCGATCTCGAAGCTGACGCCGTCTACTGCGTGCAGCAGCGTGCGGGGCTTGCGTTCGATCACGCGGTTGAGCCAGGGGGCGGATACGTCGAAGGTCTTGGCAAGGTCGTGCGCCTGCACGAGGGCGTTGCTTTTCACCGGTGTGGACGCGGCGGCGGCGTGGGTGGTGGTGGCGTGGGTGGTGGTGGCGGCGCTCATGCGGTCACCCCGGCGATAGCGGTAACTTTCGTCGCGGATGCACCGGCGTGCAGCCAGCAGGCGGCGCGGGTGGAGCCAGCCGGCATCAGGTCAGGGCGTTCGGTCATGCAGCGGTCAAAGGTCTTGGGGCAGCGGGGGTTGTAGGCGCAGCCCTTGGGGATGGCGTTCAGGCGGGGCATGGCACCGTCGATCTGGTTGAGGCGTTCGCGGTCCTGCTCCATGTCGGGGATGGAGGCCATGAGCCCGCTGGTGTAGGGGTGCGAGGGCTTGTTGATCACATCGTGCACAGGGCCGATCTCGGCCACGCGACCGGCGTACAGCACGGCCACGCGGTCGCAGGTCTCGGCGATCACGCCCATGTCGTGGGTGATCAGCATCACGGCAGCGCCGCGCGATTTGCAGATGTTTTTCAGCAGCGTGATGATCTGCGCCTGGATGGACACATCGAGCGCCGTGGTGGGCTCGTCGGCGACGATGAGCTTGGGCTCGGCCGCCAGCGCCAGGGCGATCACCACCCGCTGTCGCATGCCGCCGGAGAACTGGTGCGGGTAGTGGTCGATGCGCTCTGCCGCAGCCGGAATGCCGGTGTCCTGCAGCAGCGCAATGGCGCGCTGGCGGGCCTCGGCGGGCGTGACGGGCAGGTGGGCCAGGATGGTTTCGATGATCTGGCGGCCCACGGTGTACAGCGGGTTCAGCGAGGTCAGCGGGTCCTGGAAGATCGCGCCGATGCGGCGGCCGCGGATGTGGCGCATCTCTTCATTGCTGAGGTTGTCGATGCGCTGGCCTTCCAGCAGGATCTGGCCCGAGGCGACGCGGCCCGGTGGCTCCAGCAGGCCGATGATGGCCGCGCCGGTGAGGGATTTGCCGGCGCCGGACTCTCCCACCACGCCCAGGATCTCGCCGGGTGCGATGGAAAAGGAGATGTCGTCCAGCGCGCGCAGGGTACCGCGGCGGCTGGGAAATTCGACAACGAGGTTTTTGACTTCGAGAAGACTCATGGGTGTACCGTTTTTATCTTTGGAGGCACGAGGCAGTGGTTTCGCCGCCGGGCCGCGCGAAGGCGAAACACGTCCCCTTGGGGGGCAGCGACGACACGACAGAGCGGAGCGTGGGGGCCATGTGCTCAGCGCAGGCGTGGGTTCAATGCGTCGCGCAGCCAGTCGCCGAGCAGGTTCACCGACAACGCGATCACCACCAGCATGGCGCCGGGGAATACTGTGATCCACCACTCGCCCGAGAACAGGTAGTCGTTGCCGATGCGGATCAGCGTGCCCAGCGAGGGCGATGTGGGCGGCGCGCCCACGCCCAGGAAGGACAGCGTGGCCTCGGTGATGATGGCCGTGGCGACCTGGATGGTGGCCAGCACCAGCACCGGGCCCATGACGTTCGGCAGCACGTGCTTGCGCATGATGCGCAGGGACGACACGCCCGTCACGCGGGCGGCCTGCACGTATTCCTTGTTGCGCTCCACCAGGGTAGAGCCGCGCACCGTGCGCGCGTACTGCACCCAGCCGGTGAGCGAGATGGAGATGATCAGCACCCCGAAAGCCAGCGACTCGTGCGCGTTGGGGAACAGCGCACGGCCCACGCCGGCGATCAGCAGCGCCACCAGGATGGCGGGGAAGGACAGCATCACGTCGCACAGGCGCATGAGCACCGCGTCGATCCAGCCGCCGCGAAAGCCCGCGAGCAGGCCGAAGGCCACACCCACCACGACCGACAGCACCACGGAGGCCAGGCCCACGACGAGCGAAATGCGCGCGCCGTAGATCAGCGCGGACAGGATGTCGCGGCCCTGGTCGTCGGTGCCCAGCGGGTATTTCATGGAGCCCTCGGCGCTCCATGCGGGCGGCAGCCGCGCGTCGCTGAGCTCGAGCGTGGCAAGGTCAAAGGGGTTGTGCGGCGCGACCCATCCGGCAAACACCGAACAGAACACGCAGATCAGCGCGATCACGGCAGCCACCATCGCCACCGGCGAGGTGCGAAAGCTGTAGCCGACATCGCTGTCAAACCATCGGGCAAGGGTTTTTTTCATTGTGGGGAACCAGTAAACAGGCACCACCGCAGGGCCCGGGTAGCGGCCGCGCGGTGGTGTGGATTGTCAAAAGAAACGGTTGTCGTTCTCTCGATGTCTTTCGCTCTACGTACAGACGGCCTGTACAGATTGCTTGTCTTCTTTGCTTCGTTGCCGGCGGCTTACTTGGTGATGCTCATCCACTTGAAGTACATGAAGTTGTCGGCCATCTGCACGAGCTTCACGTTCTTGTTCACGCCCCAGGCCAGGGCCTGCTGGTGCAGCGGCAGGTGGCCGATGTCGGCGCTGTGCAGGTCGAACGCTTCCTTGATCATGGCGTCGCGCTTGGCCTTGTCGGTCTCGACCAGCACCTTCTTGGTCAGCTCATCGAGCTTGGGGTTGCAGTACGCGCCCAGGTTGAACTGGCCTGCACCACCCTTGTCGTCCGGGCAGATCATGAGCGCATTGAGCGCGTTGTGCGAGTCGTACGTGGTGGGCGTCCAGCCCAGCATGTAGAAGCTGGTATCGCGGCGCAGCACCTTGGGGAAGTAGGTGCCCTTGGTCTCGGCCTGCAGGTTGATCTTGACGTTGATGCGCGAGAGGTTGGCGGCCACCGTCTGGCAGATGCGGCCGTCGTTCACGTAGCGGTCGTTCGGACAGTTCATCGACACTTCGAAGCCATTGGGGTAGCCGGCTTCGACCATCAGCTTCTTGGCGGCTTCGACGTCGTACGGCAGGCGCTTGGTGTCGGGCTGGAAGCCGTTGATGCCTGGCCCCACCATCAGTGCGGAGGGGTTGGAGGCGCCGCGCATCACGGTCTTCTTGATGCCCTCGATGTCGATGGCCTGGTAGAAGGCCTGGCGCACGCGCTTGTCCTTGAAGGGGTTCTTGCCCTTGACGTTGGAGTACAGCAGCTCGTCGCGCTTTTGGTCCATGCCCAGGAAGATAGTGCGCAGCTCGGGGCCGGTCACCGCACGCGTGTTGGCGCTGCTGTTGACGCGGTCGATGTCCTGCACGGGCACGGGCTCCATCACGTCCACTTCGCCGGACAGCAGGGCCGCCACACGGGTGGCGTCGTTGGAGATGGGGGTGAACACCACTTCGCTCACGTTGCCTTCGATCTTGCCCCAGTAGGAGCCGTTGCGCACGAAGACCGAGCGCACGTTGGGCTGGCGCTCGCGCAGGCGGAAGGGGCCGGTGCCGTTGGAGCGGAACGAGGCAGCGTTCTCGATGCCCTTGCGGCGGTCCACGGGCGTCACGGCCTGGTTGGTCTCGCACCACTTCTTGCTCATGATGAACGAGGTCGTGATCACGTCGGGCAGGATGGGCTGGGGCGCCACGGTCTCAATTTCGACCGTGTGGTCGTCGATCTTGCGCACCAGCTTGATGTCGCTGTTGGTGGCCTTCATGTCCGAGCCGTCGCCCTTCATGCGGCCGAAGCTGAACACCACGTCGTCGGCCGTGAAGGGGGTGCCGTCATGGAAGAGCACGCCCTTGCGCAGCTCGAAGCGCCACACGGTGGGTGCCGTCTGCTTCCAGGCCGTGGCCAGCGCAGGCGCCAGGCTCAGGTCCTTGTTGCGGCCGACCAGCGGCTCGTACACGTTGCTGGTCACGCTCAGCTGGAGCGATTCGTTGAGCGAGTGCGGATCCATGGAGAGCGCGTCACCCTGGTTGGCGATCCGGATGGTCTGCGCGTTGGCAACCATGCTGCCTGCAGTCATCGCAGCAAACAATGCAGCCAGGACGGCTTTTTTCTGGAACTTCATGGAAATCTCCTCGTGGTGAAAAAGGATGCGGAAGGGGGATACATCCAATGGGAATGGGTTCGGGTATTGCGCTAACGCGGGCTGCGCTCAGGGCATTGCCAAAGGCATCGACTGCTCGATCAGGCTTGCATGCAGTGCAGCACCGAGCGGCAGGATGTCGTCGTTGAAGTCGTAGCGGCTGTTGTGCAGCGCACTGCCGCTGGCGCCCGTGCCCTGGCCGATGCGCAGGTAGGCGCCCGGACGGGTCTGGAGCATGAAGGCGAAGTCTTCCGCGCCCATGCTGGGCTCAAGGTCGCGCACCACATGGTCTGCGCCCAGCAGCGATTCGGCCACGTCGCCCGCGAAGACGGCTTCGCTTTCGCTGTTGATGGTGGCGGGGTAGATGCGTTCGTAGTGCACGGTGGCGGTGGCGCCAAAACCCAGGGCGATGGCGTTGCACAGCTCCTTGAGGCGCTTTTCCACCATCTCCTGCACGACGGGGTCGAAGGTGCGCACGGTGCCCACCAGCGTGGCAGAGCCGGGCAGCACGCTGAAGGCGCCCAGGTCGCCCGCTTGCGCCGCGCAGATGCTGACCACGGCGCTTTCGATGGGGCGCACATTGCGCGACACGATGCTTTGCGCCGCCGTGATGATGTGGGCCGCCACCACCAGCACGTCCACCGTCTGGTAGGCATGGGCGCCGTGGCCGCCGCGGCCTGTGATCTCGATGGTGAAGCGGTCAGCCGCGGCCATCATGGGGCCGGAGTTGATGCCCACCGTGCCGGGCTTCATTGCAGGCCAGTTGTGCATGGCGTAGATGGACTGCACCGGAAAGCGGTCGAACAGGCCGTCTTCCATCATCACGCGGGCGCCGGCAAATCCTTCTTCACCGGGCTGGAACACGAGCACCGCCGTGCCGTCGAAATTGCGGCTCTCGGCCAGATAGCGCGCAGCGCCCACCAGCATGGCGGTGTGGCCGTCATGGCCGCATCCGTGCATCAGGCCGGGCTTGCACGACTTCCAGGAGAAGTCGTTGTGCTCGGCCAGGGGCAGCGCATCCATGTCGGCCCGCAGACCCACCATGCTGCCGCTGGAAGTGCTGCGGCCACGGATGGTGGCGACGATGCCGGTGCGGCCGATGCCTTCGTGGATCTCGTCCACGCCGCACACCCGGAGGGCTTCCTTCACGCGGTGGCCGGTGTAGACCTCTTCAAAGCCCAGTTCGGGGTGCGCATGCAGGTCGCGGCGCAGAGCGGTCAGCTCGGGATGAAACTGCGCGATCTGCGCAAACGCCCGGCCTCCGGCCTTGTATTTCAGCGACTGCATTTCAGGCGTCCAGAAAGTTCGTGCAACACCCACAGCCGGCGAAACCGGCGCGGCCCAGGCCAGCGCTCCCGCGCGAGAACCGCCCCGCCGCGCAGGCGGCGTGTCCAGCCCTTGCGGTGGGAGCGTCCCCCCTCTGGGGGGATGGCGCGAAGCGACTCAGTGGGAAGTTCATCAGTGCCCCCCTGCCTTGCCCACGCGCAGGCGCGGGTCCACGGCAAAGTACAGCAGGTCGACCACCAGGTTGATCACCACGAAGATGAGGGCGATCAGGCACAGGTAGGCGGCCATCACGGGGATGTCGGCGAACGTCACGGCCTGGATGAACAGCAGGCCCATGCCCGGCCACTGGAACACGGTCTCGGTGATGATGGCAAACGCGATCAGGCCACCGAGCTGCAGGCCGGTGATGGTCATCACGGGCACCAGGGTGTTCTTGAGCGCGTGCCCGAAGTGGATGGCGCGGTTCGACAGGCCCCGTGCGCGCGCGAACTTGATGTAGTCGGTGCGCAGCACCTCCAGCATCTCGGCACGCACCAGCCGCATGATCAGCGTGAGCTGGAAGATCGCCAGCGTGATGGCCGGCAGCGTGATGTGGTGCCAGCCCTTGGCCTTGAGCAGGCCCGTGCTCCACCAGCCCAGTTGCACCACCTCGCCCCGCCCGAAGCTCGGGAACCAGCCCAGCGTGACCGCGAACACGAGGATCAGCAGGATGCCGATGAGGAAGGTCGGCAGCGACACACCCAGCAGCGACAGCGTCATGAACAGCTGGCTGGCGAAGGTGCCGCGCTTGAGCGCTGCGTACACACCCATGGGCACGCCAATGGCGAGCGCCAGCACGGCCGCCACGAGCGCAAGCTCGAGCGTTGCAGGGAAGCGCTCTGCAATGAGGCGGGACACCTTGGCACCCTGGCGCAGGCTCAGGCCGAATTCGCCCTGCGCCGCGTTCACGAGGAAGTGCCAGAACTGCACGAAGAAGGGTTTGTCGAGGCCCAGGGATGCACGCAGCTCCCGGACCTGTTCAGGCGTGGCATCCTGCCCCAACAAGAACACCACGGGGTCGCCCACATACTGGAACAGCATGAAGGAGATGAAGGCCACCGTGACCATGACAATCACAGCCTGGATCAGGCGGCGCAATATAAAGGCGAGCATCGGGAAGTCGAGTGAGTTTTCGATAGGGACGCCGCAGCCACTTTTGATGGCGGGAGCGCCGGTGGGCAATACGTCGTCAAACTAAACCAAAGAGAGCAAGGGCCTTGGAACCTGTGCGGCTCCTGGGGCCCTTGCTCTCAGTGTGTCGAGAATAAATCAGTTCACCTTGACCATGCGCATATCCACGCGGTTATCGGCGCGGTGGACGAGCTCCACATTTTTCTTCATGGCCCATGGGATCACCTGGTCATGCAAAGGCAGATGGGACACGGTGTCGTTGGACAGCTGCAGCGCTTCGGTCAGCATGCGGGTGCGCACGGGCGCGTCCGTCTCTGCCTTGATTCGGTCGACCAGATAGTCCATGCGCTGGTTGCTGTAGCGGCCCACGTTGTAGTTGCCGTCACCGCCCTGCCCCACCGAGCGCGTGAGCGATTGCAGGCTGTACAGCGCATCGAATGTCGGCACGCCCCAGCCCAGCATGTAGATGCTGGCTTCGTAGCGCTGGATCATCGGGAAGTAGTTCACCAGCGGCAGCGTGCGCAGCTTGGCCTTCACGCCCACGCGCGACCACATTGCCGTCACGGCCTGGCAGATGGCTTCGTCGTTGATGTAGCGGTTGTTGGGGCAGGCGAAGTCCACTTCGAAACCGTCGGGGTAACCGGCTTCGGCCAGCAGCTTCTTGGAAGCCTCGACGCTGTACGGGAACCGCTTGCCCACGGCTTCGGTGTAGCCCGCCACCTGGGGTGCCACGATGGTGCCGGTGGGCTTGCCCAGGCCGCGCATGATGTTGCGCGAGATGGTGTCGGCGTCGATGGCCTGGTACAGGGCCTTGCGCACGCGCACGTCCTTGAGCGGGTTCTTGCCCTTGATGTTGGAGCCTGGCAGCTCTTCGCGGAACTGGTCCATGCCCAGGAAGATGGTGCGGTTCTCGATGCCGTCGATCACCTTCAGGTCAGGGCTGGCGCGCAGGCGGCCCAGATCCTGGGGTGTGGGGTCGAGCACCATGTCGACTTCGCCCGAGATCAATGCGGCGATCCGCGTCGCATTGGACTTGATCGGCGTGTAGGTGATCTCGGTCACGTTGCCGTCCATCTTGCCCCACCAGTTGGGGTTGCGCTTGAACACCATTTTCACGTCGGGCTGCCAGGATTCCAGCGTGTAAGGGCCGGTACCCATGGCATTGCGGTGGGCGAAGTTTTCGTCGGAGCCCTTGATGTCCTTGGGCTCGACCGACTTGTTCTTTTCAGCCCAGGCCTTGCTCATGATGCGCAGCTCGGTCATCTGGCGCAGCAGCACGGGGTTGGGTGTCGACAGGATCACGTCGAAGGTCTGAGCGTCGACCTTGTTGACCTTGCTGATGCCCTGCACGTAAGGGGTGAAGTTGGAGGTCTTGGCCATCGCGCGTTGGATGGAGTAGACCGCATCGTCGGTGGTCAATGCCGACCCATCATGGAACTTGACGCCCTGGCGCAGGGTAAAACGCACCTGCGTGGGGCTCACTTCCTTCCAGGCCGTGGCCAGGACGGGCTCCACATCAAACGTCTTGCTGTTGTAGTAAACCAGGGTCTCGTACACGTTGGCATGAATGCCGTTTTGCAGCGCATTGTTCTGGGAATGGATGTCCCACGTGGAAATTTCTCCCTGGCTTGCCCATTTGAATGGCTTGGCATGCAGCGCTGGCGACGCCAGCACAGCGGCAGCCGCGGCCATCGACAAAAGACTGTATTTGAGTTTCATGGAACCCTCTAAATTTAAAAGTTTTACTATGCAGTAAAGGTTGCTCTATAGCCAACGGGAAATCCCTGAATCCCGGGTGTCCCGAAGGGCCTATGAAAGCCGTTGTGACTCTGTACTGCATGCAAAGATGGTGCCAAGAAGCACACGGCGGGCCGATAAGGTCGCACGGTGGCTGCGAACCCTGCAAATGCTGCGGATGGCGGCGCCAAAACAGCCTGCTTATGCCGCTGTGGCTGTGCGCATGTGCACGGAGTTACCACTGATATCCGCCGAGAAAACATCACCTGCTGCCGGCGTCACGGAAGGCCCGGGTAACGGCCATCTCACTGCGCCGTTGTCGAACGGCATGGGGCCCATCAACAGAGCCGGGGCGCCCCAATAACGGGACTCGCCGCACAGTGGGGCATTGCGCCTCTCACTGCCTCGCTGCCTCGCTGCCTCGCTGCCTCGCTGCCTCGCTGCCTCAAAGTTCGCAGTCTTTTCGAACGGACAAAGAAAAAGCCACCCGAAGGTGGCTTTTTCTTTGCTTTGATATCTCAACTGGCCATAAGCCAGTTTTGATATTAGAAGCTGTGACGGATACCGAAGTCGTAACCGTTGGAGTTGTCGCCAGCGGCAGTCACGGAACCGTTCAGGGACTGAGCGGAGCCGTTCTTGTTGCTCACGTGAGCGTACGTAGCGTACAGAGCCGTGCGCTTCGACAGGTTGTGCACGTAGCCCAGAGCCAGCTTGTTGGCACGTGGGTCAGCACCGACGGTGTCGATCTTGTAGGTGGAGTAAGCCAGACGAACTTCGCCTGCGCCCACTGGCACCAGACCACCGATCAGGAAGCCCTTGCCGTCAGCGCCGCCGCTGATCTTGTCTTGGTTGTAGTGAGCCAGGATCTTGGCCACGCCCAGGTCGTATTGACCGCCCAGGTTCCACGACTTGATGTTGCCAGCAACCAGGTACTTGGTTTGCGAAGCGGCCAGAGCCACGTTGATGGGGCCGTTAGCATAACCAACGCGAGCTGCCAGGCCGTTGCCGTCCTTCTTGTTGGCAGTGTTGCTCAGGTTTTCGCCGAGGTAGTACTGAGCTTGACCGTAGAAGCCGCCCAGGTTGCCTGGCAGGAAGTAGCCGATGGCGTTCGAAGCGCGGGTGTTGGTTGGGCCGCCCAGGTTGGAGTTCTGGGTTTGGGTCGTGCCAACGCCGTTCGTGCCGAACGGATCGAACACGGTCAGGTTCCAGAATTGTGGGGTGTAGTCACGGCCCAGACGCACTTCACCGAAGCCGCCGTTCAGGCTGACCGTCGAACGACGGTTGAACACCAGGCCGCCGCCAGTGCTGGTAGCTGCTTGGTTGTTGGTGTTGGTAACGCCACCGGTGCCATTGTCATTGTTCAGACCAGCTTCCAGCCAGAACGAAGCGGACAGACCGCCACCCAGATCTTCAACGCCGCGGAAACCCAGACGGCTGCTGTTGTAGCCGGAGTTCGTCAGCTGGGACTTGTTTGCGACGCTACCGGAACCGTAAGCGTAGGTTGCATCAACCACGCCGAACAGGGTCACGGAAGATTGAGCCATTGCAGCGCCGGAAGCAGCCAGCACAGCCAGGGCAATCAGGGATTTTTTCATTGCGAGTTACTCCAAGGTTAAACATAGGGCGCCGGTACGGGGGGTCTATGGTGAATGCACACCTGCACAGTCCCGCCGGTTCCCCGGGCCAACCTCCTGGTGGGGAAGTTGCTCTTATTGCACCAGACCCGGCCGCGTTTCGCAAAGGAATTCACCCACAATCGGCCCGAAAGGGGAAATCCGTTGCAGTGTTGCAACATTCAAGTGCGCACCGGCAAAATCGGGTCTGCGCCTTGCGGCAAGCCCAAAAACAAGAGCGCGCACATGTATCCATATGAAACTTGTGTTTCCATACCCTTGTCATTCCGAAAGCAACCATGGATTCTTTGCTGGTAGCCGCCGATAACGCGCTTCGCACACTTTTCGCCAAACCCCGCGCTGGCGCGCCAAGCCCCGCACAGGGCCTGGCCGAGCCTTCCCTGAGCCCTGCCGACAAACGGCTGGCGGGTGCATTGATGCGCGTCAACCATGTGGGCGAAGTGTGCGCCCAAGCGCTTTACACCGCCCAGGCCGCCGTGACACGCGACGCCGGGCTGCGCGCGCATCTGATCGAGGCCGCGCGCGAAGAGACAGACCATTTGGCGTGGACCCAGCAGCGGCTCGATGCCCTGGGCTCGCGGCCCAGCCTGCTCAACCCCCTGTGGTTTACAGGGGCATTTGCATTGGGACTGGTGGCGGCCAAGGTCAGCGACCGCGCCAGCCTGGGGTTTGTTGCAGAAACGGAAAAACAGGTGGCGGCGCACCTGGCCAGCCACCTGAACCGGCTCCCAGCGCAGGATCTGCCCTCACGCGCCGTGGTGGCCCGGATGAAGGACGATGAAGAGCGCCATGCCGCGCAGGCGCGGACCTCGGGGGCCGTGCAGTTGCCGTTGCCGGCCCGCGCGGCGATGAAGGTGGCTGCGAAAGTGATGACCACGACTGCGCACTACCTCTGAGCCCGGCCGACTCAGCCCAAGCAGCCATCACCCCGGTCGCCCCAGTCAGGTCAAGGCTACCGCTTGCAGCGGGGCAGTTGGCCCGAGGGACCTGAGGGTTCGGTCGCCCCTCCCCGCCCAATAACGGGCGCCGCGTCGAATCAGGCCTCCACGACCTCGAACCCGGTAGTGATCTCGGCCGTCTTGCCCAGCATGATGCTGGCCGAGCAGTACTTGTCGTGGCTCATGGCGATGGCGCGCTCCACGGCCACGGCCGGAATGGCCTTGCCCGTCACCGTGAAATGCATGTGGATCTTGGTGAACACCTTGGGGTCGGTCTGCGCGCGCTCGGTGGTCAGCTTGACGCTGCAGCCGCGCACGTCGTGGCGGCCGCGCTTCAAAATCAGCACCACGTCGTAGGCCGTGCAGCCGCCGGTGCCGGCCAGCACGGTTTCCATGGGCCGGGGCGCCAGGTTCTGGCCGCCGTTGGCCGGGTTGGCGGCGTCGGGCGCTCCGTCCATGGTGAGGACGTGGCCGCTGCCGGTCTCGGCGACGAAGCCCATGCCCGAGCGTGTTCCTGCAGCGCCGGTCCAGCTGACTGTGCATTCCATTGAATATTTCTCCTTGATGACGTGGTTTTTTTCGCACGGATTGCCCGGGCGACGGGAATTCGGTGCAGATTTTGCTGCATCGCAACAAGTCTCGCGGTAGACTTCTACCCATGCGCTGCTTTTTCAGGTTGTCCTGAAGATGCAGACGGCACCGGTCTGAAGTGCTCTAGCGATCAGATTTCTGCCACGCACCGATTGTCTCCTCCATCTCCTCAAAGGATGGATTCAGCCCCTGGCCTTACGGCCCGGGGCTTTTTTTTGCCCGGCGCGCCTGCGCACG
>Ga0209023_10005004_pt1 | contig 14711 bp, 10 predicted proteins | sample LakOneMetagenome_FD_187468 | JGI IMG/M metagenome (GOLD analysis project Ga0209023, IMG submission 187468) | Freshwater and sediment microbial communities from Lake Erie, Canada (SPAdes) (version 2) | ecosystem: Environmental > Aquatic > Freshwater > Lentic | place: Lake Erie, Canada...
TCGAGGACGCGCGCATGATGGTGAATTCCGAGCTTTGCGCGAACTGCGCCATCGCGTAGATGGTGCCGATCAGCGCCGCCACCGGCATCACCTCGTACACGTGCCCGGGCAGCATCAGCGCCACGTACATCAGCGCGTGCTGGAACTGGTAGTTGCCCTTGCCGACCGACGGCAGTTCGCCGGTCAGGTCCATGAAGGCGATCAGGCCGAGGAAGGCGAACAGCACGAAGACCACGGCCTGCGCGATGTTCACGGCGAAGTAGCGTTGCAGGACTTTCATCGCGCGGCTCCTCCAGCCAATTCAGGCGACTTGCGCAGCAGGCGGCGCCGCTTCCAGGCGTTGAGCCACACCAGCGGGTGGTAGCGGTGGTTGACGTTCAGGCGCCAGGCGAACAGGGCCACCACAATGACCGCCACGACCAGGTGCAGCGGCCACCAGGCCAGCGCGAAATCGAGCTTGTCCTTCTTGACGCTGGCCTCGACCATCTTGACCAGGTTGTTATAGGTGAAGAAGATCAAGAGCGCCAGGATCAGGTTGGCCGAACTGCCGGCGCGCGGATTGACGAAGCCGAGCGGGATCGCCAGCAGCACCAGCACCAGGCAGACGATGGGCGAGGAAATGCGCGACAGCAGCTCGGAACGCGTGTACTGGTTGTCCAGGGCCAGCAGCGCGGCGGTCGGCTGGGCGTCGAGCGGCACGTCGGTGCCGAGCACCGGCACCTTGGTCGTTACGCGCATGCTGTAGCGCTCGAACTCCATCGACTGGTAATCAGCCTGGCCCGGCACGCCCTGGTAGCGGCGACCGTTCTTGAGGACCAGGAACTGGCCGCCCTTGCCGTCCGGTTCGATCACGCCTTCCTTGGCGACGACGATGGAATTGCCGGCGCCCTGCATGGTATTCACGAACACGTTCTGCACCACGGTCGACCCGTTGGCGCTGCCCTCGACGAAGAACACGCGGTCGCTCGACGAGGACTCGCGGAACTGGCCCGGCGCCACGCGCTTCAGGTCTTCGCGCTTCTCGAAGCGCTGGACGAATTCGGTGCTCTTCATCTTGGCCCAGGGCGTGACGAACAGCGACAGCATGGCGACCAGCAGCACCATCGGAATACCGAACACCAGCACCGGACGGATCCACGCCAGCAGCGACTGTCCCGAGGCGAACCAGACCACCATTTCGGAATCGCGGTAGGTGCGTGTGACCACGACCAGCACGGAAATAAAGCTGGTGAGAGTCAGGACAGTTGGCAGATAATTCAGGGATTGAAACGCGATCAGGGCGACGACATCGCTCGATGCGACACGCCCGCCAGCGGCTCGGCCGAGAATGGCGATCAGGGTCCAGGTAATGCATACCGTGAACAGCACCGTGAAGGTTGCTCCGGCCGCGCTGGCCAGTTCACGGTACAAGGCGCGTGAAAAAATCATTCGATAGTTATAATTGCAGGTTGAGCAGTAGCCGCACTTGTATTCGCATGCTGCGCACAAAACGAAACGGGAGAATCAAATGGACTTTAGCATAAAAGCATTCGACACAAAAAACACCCTGGCGGCAGCCAAATCCGGCTGTGTGGCAGTGGCGGTGTTCGAAAACAAAAAACTGTCGCAGGCTGCGAAGGCCCTCGATCAAACCGGCGAAATCACGGCAGCATTGAAGTCGGGCGACATCAGCGGCAAGGCCGGTTCGACCCTGTTGCTGCGCGGCGTGGCCGGCGTGACCGCGGCGCGCGTGCTGCTGGTCGGCATGGGCGCGGACGAAGTGGTCAGCGAAAAGAATTTCAGCACCGCGGTGAACGCCACCCTGAAGGCCTTTGCATCGCTCGGCGCTGCGGATGCCATTATCGCATTTCCGACCACCGAAGTGAAAGAGCGCGAGCCCGAGTGGGCGCTGCGCGCAATCGTGGTGGCTGCCAACGAAGGCGAGTTCCGTACCGATATCCAGAAAAGCAAGAAAGACCCAGCGCTGACCGGCGTGCGCAAGATCACCGTCGCCGTGCCGCTGGCCAGCCCGCAAGCCAAGGCCTCGCTGGCGCAAGCCATCGCGATCGCCAACGGCATGGCCCTGACCAAGGAACTCGGTAACCTGTCGCCGAACGTCTGCACCCCGACCTACCTCGCCACCGTCGCCCGCAAGCTGGCCGACGACCACGGCTTCGACATCGAAGTCCTGGAACGCAAGCAGCTCGAAGCGCTGAAGATGGGCAGCTTCCTGTCGGTGACCAAGGGCAGCGACGAAGCGCCGAAGTTCATCGTCCTGAAGCACATGGGCGGCGGCAAGAAGGATGCGCCGGTGGTCCTGGTCGGCAAGGGCATCACCTTCGACACCGGCGGCATTTCGCTCAAGCCGGGTCCTGGCATGGACGAGATGAAGTACGACATGTGCGGCGCCGGCTCGGTGCTGGGCACCTTCCGCGCCATCGGCGAGATGGGCCTGAAGCTGAACGTGATCGGCATCGTGGCGGCCTGCGAAAACATGCCGTCGGGCCGTGCCTCGAAGCCGGGCGACATCGTCACCTCGATGAGCGGCCTGACCATCGAGATTCTGAACACCGACGCCGAAGGCCGCCTGATCCTGTGCGACGCCCTCACCTACGCCGAGCGCTTCAAGCCTGCGGCCGTGGTCGACATCGCCACCCTGACCGGCGCCTGCATCGTGTCGCTGGGCCACCACAACAGCGGCCTGTTCACCCGCCACGACGCCGCCCACGACGCCCTGGCCGACGAGCTGCTGCAAGCGGGCAAAGAGACCGGCGACGGCGCATGGCGCCTGCCGATCGGCGAGATCTACAACGACCAGCTGAAGTCGAACTTCGCCGACCTGGCGAACATCGGCACCCCGGGCGGCGCCTCGATCACCGCGGCCTGCTTCCTGGAGAACTTCACCCGCAACTACACCTGGGCTCACCTGGACATCGCGGGTACGGCATGGAAGAGCGGCGCATCGAAAGGCGCGACCGGCCGTCCGGTGCCGTTGCTGACCACCTTCCTGATGAACCGCGTGTGATAACGGTCAGGATGGAATAAAAACGGGCCGCGGATGCGGCCCGTTTTTATTGGCGATGACAATGAAAACGGCGGGGGTTCGTAGGGTGGACACCTGTGTCCACGCGGTATAGTACCGCCGCGTCAAACCGGCATCGACCGACATCGATACATTCGCCAATGGAATTTTTTGGCCGCCGCGTGGACGCGAACGATGAGACAGCGTGGACACAGGTGTCCACCCTACGTTTACGACACCGGCGCAAACCTTGGCGTCATCACGCCATCGACATCGACCAGCTCGAAGAACACGGCTTTCGGCCGTGCCCAGATAGACCCGTCCGCCGCGCGGTAGATGATCATGGGCGACAGGTCGGCCTCGAGCGTGGCTTCGCACACCAGCTCGTAGAGGCCGCCTTTGTAGTGCCGGTACTGCATCAGGCCTGGTCGGCCGTCGCTTTTTGACGCTTCTTCAGGCCCTGGATGACCTTCAGCACGCCTTCCATGCCGGCGCTCTCGTCGAGGTCGCTGAACGCGTCAAGCACTTCGTTGAGCACGCGGTTGCGGACCGCGGCTTCGTCCTGCTGCATCGCCGCAGCACCCTGCTCGGCGAACTTCGACGGCGACTCGGCTGCCGCCTTGGCGCCACTGGCCAGGGCTGCCTGCCAGATCACCCAGCGGCGCTGGGTTTCGAAGACGAGGTATTCCTCGGGCTTGTCTTCACGGCGTCGAACAATGTGGCCATCGCGCTGGGCCCACGCTTCAAATGCACTGCGCATCTCTGTCCTTTTCTGATGGGTACGGAAACTCGCTATCGAAACAGCAACATTTCACCATAGTACCATTCTGTTGCAATAACCCTTGCACGAATGAACTTTCAATCGTGCGCGGCTTGCGACTCAGCGATTGCCTGAAATAGCTCAGGCCGCCTAACGGCATACTACATCGCAAGTTATACAAAAACAACTAGAAGTTCCTTGATAGTAACAATTTGCAAACGTTAATTCTTATGCTTGAATTTGTTACATCCTGCTACGCCCTGAGCCCAAGACGTGACATTGCATATATTTTAATACACAAAGCTAGCTCTTGAGCATGTCGCTTGCAATTTAAGCAAACCGCATGGCGGGCCAGGCAAGGAAACTTCGGCTGGGGAAGTTGCAGGATTTGCGGTGAGCGCCGATACTGCGCACGAGCCGCGGCGGAAGGTCCGCCCGGCGCTTCACCTACCACGCGCATACATGAAAATAGCAACATGGAATGTCAACTCGTTGAAGGTTCGCCTGCCCCACTTGCTGAAGTGGCTGGAAACCAGTCCGGTTGACGTACTCTGCCTTCAAGAGACCAAGCTGACCGACGATAAGTTCCCGCTCGCGGAAATTAATTCTGCCGGTTATCAGGTCGTCTACACCGGCCAGAAGACCTACAACGGCGTCGCCATCCTCTCGAAATTCCCGATTACCGACGTGGTCAGGAACAACCCGCGCTTCGAGGATCCACAGCAGCGCATCATCGCCGCCACCATTGAAGGCATACGCTTTGTGTGCGCCTACATCCCGAACGGGCAGGCGGTCGATTCGGACAAGTATGTCTACAAGCTGGCCTGGCTGAAGGCGCTGCACGAGTGGCTGGCGGCCGAGATGCGCGCGCATCCGCAACTGGCGCTGCTGGGCGACTACAACATCGCCCCCGAAGACCGCGACGTGCACGACCCGGCCGAATGGGAAGGCAAGATCCATTTCTCGGACAAGGAAAAGGCGGCGATGGCGGGACTGGTCGACCTGGGCATGGTGGACGCCTTCCGCATGTTCGAGCAGCCGGAGAAGCAGTACAGCTGGTGGGATTACCGCATGATGGCCTTCCGCCGCAACCGCGGGCTGCGGATCGACCATATCCTGCTGTCGACCGAGCTGGCCAAGCGCTGCACGGCCTGCACCATCGATCGCGAGCCGCGCAAGTGGGAGCAGCCGTCGGATCATACGCCGGTGATTGCGACGCTGGATTGATTGTTTGATCGTGGCTTCGATCGCGCGTGCGGCTACGATGCGTTAACGATCACCGCGTGGGCACGGGGCGCCCACCCTACCGTATCCGACAGCCCGTCCATGTGATACGTAGGGTGGGGTCATTGATGCCGGTGGCATCAATGACGTACCCACGCGGTTTTTTTGACGGTCACGCGCCGGCATCAGCGGCCAGCAACGCTCGCGTCGCCTCGCTATCGAGCGCCTTCGCAAACAGCCAGCCCTGCACATACTGGCAGCCGTACCCGCGCAGCAGCGCCAGCTGCTCCTCGGTCTCCACCCCTTCCGCCACCACCTGCAGCTGCAGGCTGTTCGCCAGCGCCATCACGGCGGCGACGATCGCGCGGTCTTCGCTGCTCGCTTCCAGTTCGCGGATGAAGGCGCGGTCGATCTTGATCTTCCTGACCGGGAAGCGCTTCAGGTAGGCCAGGCTCGAGTAGCCGGTGCCGAAGTCGTCGATCGACAGGCGCATGCCCATGCGGTTGATCTGGCCGAGGATCTCCAGCGTCTGTTCGCTGTGCTGCATCAGCGCCGATTCGGTGATCTCGAATTCCACCAGGGTCGGGTCGATCCCGGTCTCCTCGACGATGCGCCGGATCGAGGCCACCAGCGCGCGGTGCATGAACTGGCGCGCCGACAAATTGATCGCCAGCGGCACCGCCGGCAAGCCCTGGCGCTGCCAGGCCATGCTCTGCTCGCAGGCGCGGCGGATCACCCACTCGCCCACCGGCACGATCATGCCGTTCTCTTCCAGGATCGGAATGAAGTCGTCCGGCAGGGCGAGGCCGATGCCGGGGCGGCGCCAGCGCAGCAGCACTTCCAGCGCATGCACGCGGCGCGTGGCCATGTCCATGATCGGCTGGTAGAAGGGTTCGAACTCGCCGTTCGCCAGGGCCGTGCGCAGGCTGGTTTCGAGCTCGAAGTGGCGCGCCGCGGCCTGGTTGATGTGCTGCTCGAAGAACTGGTAGTTGTTGCGGCCGGCCGCCTTGGCGTGGTACATCGCCGCGTCGGCATGGCGCATCAGGGTCTCGACATCTTGGCCGTCGTCCGGGTACAGGCAGATGCCGATCGAGGGCGAGATGTGCAGGCTGTGGCCATCCACCGGCACCGGCTGGGCCAGGGCCTCGATGATCTTGTCGCCCACGGCGTCGCACTCGCTGCTTGCATGCACACCCGGCACCAGCACCACGAATTCGTCGCCGCCCAGGCGCGCCACGGTGTCGCTGGCGCGCACTGCGCGGCACAGGCGGTTCGCGACTTCCTTCAGCAGGTAGTCGCCGGTCAGGTGGCCGAGCGAATCGTTGATGTTCTTGAAGCGGTCGAGGTCGATGAACATCACGGCCAGCTTGGTATGCGAGCGCCCCGCCGCCAGGATCGCCTGCTCCATGCGGTCAGCGAGCAGCGCGCGGTTCGGCAGGCCGGTCAGGCTGTCGTGGTAGGCCATGTGGTGCACGCGCGCCTCGGCCTGGCGCCGCTCGAGGATCTCGTCCTGCAGCAGCGCGTTGGCGCCGGCCAGTTCCGCCGTGCGCTCGGCCACCCGCACTTCGAGCTCGTCGCGTGCGCGCCGCACCTCCTCGGCGGCTTCGCGTTGGGCGGTGACGTCGTCCACCATCCAGACGCTGCGTCCGCCGGGGTTTTCCAGGTCGAAGGGCCGGCCGGACAGCCGCGCCCAGAACACTTCGCCGTCGCGCCGCATCAGGCGCTGCTCGGACACGTGCACGCGCCCGGCCGCGAAGTCGCGCGCGGTCTCGGCGCGCGCCGCCTGCCAGCCGTCGCTGTCGGGGTACAGCGAGCGCACCGACACCCCGCTGATGCCGCCGGCGCCGCAGCCGAACAGCGCTTCCATCTTGCGGTTGCAATGCAGGGTGTGGCCGTTCTCGACCACGGCGATGCCGAGCACCGCGCTGTCGAGGATGGCCTGGTTTTCCAGCAGCGCGTCGCGCAGCGATTCCTCGCTGCGCTTGTGGCGGGTGCGGTCCTCGATGATCCAGGCGTGGCCGTGGGCCGGCTCCTCCGGGTTGACCATGAAGCCGATCAGCTGCACCCACAGCGGCACGCCGTCGGCGCGCACCATCTCGACCTCGGTGGTGTAGGAGCGGCCCCCGGCGAACTGCGCCAGCGCCGCCTCGCCGACGGCATCGCAGGCGGCGTCGGTCCGGTACAGCTGGCGCACGTGGTGCGGGAGCGGCGTGTCGCCGCGGTAGCCGAACATCTCGCGAAAGCCGCCATTGCAGCGCGTGATACCGCGGTGGCGCGTGAAAATGATCGCCAGCGCCGAATTCGTGAGCAGCGCCTCGACTTCGAGCTGTGCGCGGCGCGCTTCGGTGACGTCCTCGACGATCCAGATGGTGCCGGCTTCGCGCCGCCCCGGTTCGACCAGGTGCGCGCGCACGCGGCACCAGAACAGCGAGCCGTCGCGGCGGCGGAAGCGCTGGCCCGCCTTTTCGAAGACCTCGCCCTGGGCGATGGTGCCGAAGGCGCCGTCCATGAAGCGGACAAAGGCTTCCGGCGATTCGAACATGTCGACCGGCGCCACGCGCGCCAGCTCCTCCGGGCTGTAGCCGGCCATCGCGGCCAGGCGCGGGTTACAGCTGCGCATCTGGCCGCCCTGGGTGAACAGGATGCCGACCGGCGCGTTCTCGATCAGCACGCGCTGTTCCAGCACCGTGGTGCGCAGGGTTTCGCGGCCCTGCTCGTAGGCGGAGACGTCGGCAAAGACGATGCTGGCGCCGCCGTGCGCGAGCGGCTGCGAACGAACCTGCACCTGCACCTTGCCCCGGGCCGTGCCCAGCACGCCATGCCAGTTGCAGCCGAGGTGCAGGGCCTGGGCCAGCTGGCCTTCGGCGGTCTGGGCGGCAGCGTCGACGAACAGTTCGGGCAGCGCCCGGCCCAGCGGCGCGGCGCCCAGCAGCGCGGTCAGCGCATCGTTGGCGGCAATGATGACGCCGGCGCCGTCGCAGGCACAGGCGGGGGCGCCCAGCAGCCGCAAGGCATCGGCGACGAGGGCGGGTTGGCTCGACATTCTGTCCATCTTCAGGTGCATCCCAGGCGGCAGCCTCCGGATCCGGGCCGCATATTTCGTTGCCAGATGATAAACCACCTACGAGAAAAACTACTAGCACAATGGAAATATTCGAAGCAAAAACGGGCAGGCGCCGTCGTATTGACGCCACCTGCCCCGCTCCTTTGTGCATCCCGGTCAGAAAGTGTCGCCCGGTACCCGCACCCAGCCTTCCATCAGTACGCGCGCGCTGCGGCTCATCACCGCCTTGGTCACGCTCCATTCGCCGTTCGTCTCGACGGCCTCGGCGCCCACGCGCAGGGTGCCCGACGGATGGCCGAAGCGCACCGCGCTCGGCTTGCCGCCGCCGGCCGCCAGATTGACCAGGGTGCCCGGCACCGCCGCCGCGGTGCCGATGGCCACAGCCGCCGTGCCCATCATGGCGTGGTGGAGTTTACCCATCGAGAGCGCGCGCACGACCAGGTCGATGTCGCCGGCCTGCACCTGCTTGCCGCTCGACGCGGTGTAGTCCAGCGGCGGCGCGACAAAGGCCACCTTCGGCGTGTGCTGGCGGCCGATGGCTTCGTCGGCGTGCTTGATCAGGCCCATGCGCACGGCGCCGGCGGCACGGATGGTCTCGAACAGCACCAATGCCCTGGGGTCGCCGTTGATGGCGTCCTGCAGCTCGGCGCCGGTGTAGCCGATGTCGGCGGCGTTCAGGAAGATGGTCGGGATGCCGGCGTTGATCATGGTCGCGCGCAAAGTGCCGACGCCCGGCACCTCCAGGTCGTCGACCAACTGGCCGGTCGGGAACATCGAGCCGCCGGCGCCCTCCTCGTCGGCTGCCGGGTCCATGAATTCGAGCTGGACTTCGGCGGCCGGGAAGGTCACGCCGTCGAGTTCGAAGTCGCCGGTTTCCTGGACGTCGCCGTTCGTGATCGGCACGTGGGCGATGATGGTCTTGCCGATGTTGGCTTGCCAGATGCGGACCGTGGCCATGCCGTTTTGCGGAACGCGTTCCTTGTCAACCAGGCCGGCGCTAATGGCGAACGAGCCGACGGCCGAGGACAGGTTGCCGCAGTTGCCGGACCAGTCGACGAAGGCCTTGTCGATGGAGACCTGGCCGAACAGGTAGTCGACGTCGTGGTCTGCGCGCGTGCTCTTGGCGACGATGACGGATTTGCTGGTGCTGGAGGTGGCGCCGCCCATGCCGTCGATCTGCTTGCCGTAGGGGTCGGGGCTGCCGATCACGCGCAGCAGGAGCTTGTCGCGGGCGGGGCCGGGTTGTTGGGCGGCCTCGGGGAGGTCTTGCAGGCGGAAGAAGACGCCCTTGCTGGTGCCGCCGCGCATGTAGGTGGCGGGGATTTTGATTTGGGGTTGGTGTGCCATTTTTTCGTTGATCCAGTTTGGTTTGCGGGCGATGCCTCGCTGTACGTGGCCGGGTGTGGGGTGCGTCACCGCGTGGGCACGGCGTGCCCACCGTACGGGATGCGTCTCGACTGCGGTTGACAATGGGGTTTGCCGGGACCGTACGGTGGGCACTCCGTGCCCACGCGGTTACGTGCGTCACCTTGCACCCGCAACGGTGACGCACCGCCCGCAAACGTCAGCCTTATGCGGCGACCTTCGACGACGCCAGGAAGTCCTGCGCAAACCGCTGCAGCACCCCACCCGCCTCGTAGATCGACACCTCTTCCGCCGTATCCAGCCTGCAGGTCACCGGCACCTCGACCTGCTCGCCATTGCGGCGATGCACGACCAGCGTCAACTGCGCACGCGGCGTGCGCTCGCCGACCACGTCATAGGTCTCGGTCCCGTCCAGTCCCAGCGTGAGACGGTTCACGCCCGGCAGGAACTCCAGCGGCAGCACGCCCATCCCGACCAGATTCGTGCGGTGGATGCGCTCGAAGCCCTCGGCCACGATTGCTTCCACGCCCGCCAGGCGCACGCCCTTGGCCGCCCAGTCGCGCGACGAACCCTGGCCGTAGTCTGCGCCGGCCACCACGATCAGCGGCTGCTTGCGCTCCATGTAGGTCTCGATCGCTTCCCACATGCGCGTGACCTGCCCTTCCGGCTCGATGCGCGCCAGCGAGCCGGCACGGACAGAACCGTCCGCATTGCGCACCATTTCGTTCTTCAGGGTCGGATTGGCGAACGTCGCGCGCTGCGCCGTCAGGTGGTCGCCGCGGTGGGTGGCGTAGGAGTTGAAGTCTTCCTCCGGCAAGCCCATCTTGAACAGGTATTCGCCGGCCGCGCTGTCGCCCATGATCGCGTTCGACGGCGACAGGTGGTCGGTGGTGATGTTGTCGCCCAGGACCGCCAGCGGACGCATGCCGGTGAGCGAACGAACACCGGCCAGCGCGCCTTCCCAGTACGGCGGACGGCGGATATAGGTGCTCATCTCGCGCCAGTCATACAGCGGCGACACGGCCTCGCCATCGTCCGCCACGCGCGCGAACATCGGCGTATAGACCTTGCGGAACTGCTCGGGCTTCACGCTCTGCTCGATCACGGCATCGATCTCGGCGTCGCTCGGCCAGATGTCGGCCAGTTTCACCGGCTGGCCATTGCTGTCGATGCCCAGCACATCCTTCTCGATATCGAAGCGGATCGTGCCGGCAATCGCGTAGGCGATCACCAGCGGCGGCGAGGCCAGGAAGGCCTGTTTCGCATACGGGTGGATGCGGCCGTCGAAGTTGCGGTTGCCCGACAACACAGCGGTGGCGTACAGGTCGCGCGCGACGATCTCCTGCTGGATGACCGGATCCAACGCGCCGCTCATGCCGTTGCACGTGGTGCAGGCAAAGGCCACCACGCCGAAGCCCAGCTTTTCCAGCTCCGGCATCAGGCCTGCTTCTTCCAGGTAGAGCGACACCGCTTTCGAGCCCGGCGCCAGCGAGGACTTGACCCACTCCTTGCGCAGCAGGCCGCGTGCATTCGCGTTACGGGCCAGCAGGCCGGCGGCGATCATGTTGCGCGGGTTGTTCGTGTTGGTGCAGCTGGTGATCGCCGCGATGATGACGGCGCCATCCGGCATGCGGCCTGGATCATTTTCCACGACACCGGCGATCCCGCGCGCCGCCAGTTCCGAAGTCGGCACGCGCTTGTGCGGGTTCGACGGGCCGGCGATATTCCGTACCACGGTCGACAGATCGAAGCGCAGCACGCGCTCGTATTCGGCCGTGACCAGTGCATCGGCCCACAGGCCGGTTTCTTTCGCGTACAGCTCGACCAGCTTCACGGTCTCGTCTTCGCGGCCGGTGAGCTTCAGGTACTTGATGGTCTGCTCGTCGATGTAGAACATCGCGGCAGTGGCGCCGAATTCCGGCGCCATGTTCGAGATCGTCGCGCGGTCGCCCAGGGTCAAGTTGGCCGCGCCTTCGCCGTAGAACTCGAGATAAGTGGACACCACTTTCGAGGCGCGCAGGAACTCGGTCAGCGCCAGCACCACGTCGGTGGCGGTGATGCCCGGCTGCGGTTTGCCGGTCAGTTCGACGCCGACGATGTCGGGCAGGCGCATGTAGGACGCGCGGCCCAGCATCACGCTATCGGCTTCCAGGCCGCCCACGCCGATGGCGATCACGCCCAGCGCGTCGACCATCGGGGTGTGCGAGTCGGTGCCGACCAGGGTATCCGGGAAGGCCACGCCATCCTTGGTCTGGATGACCGGCGACATGCGCTCCAGGTTAATCTGGTGCAGGATGCCGTTCCCGGGCGGGATCACGTCCACGTTCTGGAAGGCCTTCTTGGTCCAGTCGATGAAGTGGAAACGGTCTTCGTTGCGGCGGTCCTCGATGGCGCGGTTCTTGGCGAATGCATCGGGGTCGAAGCCGCCGCACTCCACCGCCAGCGAGTGGTCGACCACCAGCTGGGTCGGCACCACCGGGTTCACCAGGGCCGGATTGCCGCCTTCGAGCGCGATGGCGTCGCGCAGGCCGGCCAGGTCGACCAGGGCGGTCTGGCCCAGGATGTCGTGGCACACTACGCGCGCCGGGAACCAGGGAAAGTCGAGGTCGCGTTTACGCTCGATGAGCTGCTTCAGCGACGGCACCAGCGACACGGGCTCGCAGCGGCGCACCAGGTTTTCGGCCAGCACGCGCGAGGTGTAGGGCAGCTTGTCCCAGGCGCCGGCTTCGATCTCGTCGACGGCTGCGCGCGCGTCGAAGTAATGCAGATTGGTGCCGTGCAGGGGTTTGCGGTATGCGTTGTTCATGATGTCGGTGTTACGAGAGATAGTTGTCGATGCTGCTTGGCGTAATACTGGCCGTCATGCAAAAAGGCGTCCGGCTCCAGGCCGAACTGCCTGAAGCCGAAACGCTCGTACAGGCCGATGGCCGCCGCATTGCCGTCGATGACGGTGAGCGTGATCTGACGGACATGGCCGAGCGAGCGGGCGAAGCCGATCAGGTGCGCTACCAGCGCGGAAGCGATGCCACGGCGCTGGCGTGCGGGATCGACCACCAGCGCATTCAGGCTGGCCGAATGGCGGTTCTTCTGCCCGTCCTGCGTGCGCAGGCAGATGGCGCCGGCCAGCTCGATGCCGTCGAAGGCGCCGAACCAGTAGTCGCCGGCCTTGTCCAGGCGCTGCTCGGCCCAGGCCAGCGGTTGCAGCAGCGCTTCGTCATACGAGGGACGAAAGGCGTGCGGAAAGGCGCGCAGGCCCGCCAGCCGCAGCGCACGGTAGCGCGCGGCATCGGCGGGGCCGAGCCGGCGCAGCGTGAGAACGGTGGCGGGCAGCGTGTGCATTATGTACGGTCGGCGATCGGCACGAATTGCAGGTCTTCCGGCCCGACGTAGTTCGCGCTCGGACGGATGATCTTGTTGTCGATGCGCTGCTCGATGATGTGGGCGGCCCAGCCCGAGGTACGCGAGATGACGAACAGCGGCGTGAACATCGCGGTCGGCACGCCCATCATGTGGTAGGACACGGCCGAGAACCAGTCCAGGTTCGGGAACATCTTCTTCACTTCCCACATCACCGACTCGAGGCGCTCGGCGATGTCGAACATCTTCATCGAACCGGCCGACTGCGACAGGCTGCGCGCCACTTCCTTGATCACCACGTTGCGCGGGTCGCTGATGGTGTACACCGGGTGGCCGAAGCCGATCACGACTTCCTTGTTCGCCACGCGGTTGCGGATGTCGGCCTCGGCTTCGTCGGCGTTTTCGTAGCGCTTCTGGATGTCCAGCGCAACCTCGTTGGCGCCGCCGTGCTTCGGACCGCGCAGCGCGCCGATGGCGCCGGTAATCGCCGAGTGCATGTCCGAACCGGTGCCGGCGATCACGCGCGCGGTGAAGGTCGAGGCATTGAATTCGTGTTCGGCGTACAGGATCAGCGAGGTGTGCATCGCCTGTACCCATTCGTCCGATGGCTTATGACCGTGCAGCAGGTGCAGGAAGTGGCCGCCGATGGAATCGTCGTCCGTCTCGGTCTCGATGCGCTTGCCGTTATGGCTGTAGTGGTACCAGTACAGCAGCATCGAGCCGAACGAGGCCATCAGGCGGTCGGCGATGTCGCGTGCGCCGGCGACATTGTGGTCGTCTTTTTCCGGCAGCGCGCAACCGAGCGCCGAGACGCCGGTACGCATCACGTCCATCGGGTGGCTGCCGGCCGGCAGGGCTTCCAGCGCCAGCTTCACGGCTTGCGGCAGGCCGCGCAGCATTTTCAGCTTGGCCTTGTAGCCGCGCAGTTCGGCGGCGGTCGGCAGTTTGCCGTGCACCAGCAGGTAGGCGATTTCCTCGAATTCGCAGGAGTCGGCCACGTCCAGGATGTCGTAGCCGCGGTAGTGCAGATCGTTGCCCGATTTGCCGACCGAGCACAGGGCGGTGTTACCGGCGGCGACGCCCGACAGGGCCACGGATTTCTTCGGCTTGAAGCTTGGGGTTGGTTGTTCGCTCATCTTGGTCTCCAATTCAGTCGGTTTATTTTTTCTGGGCTGCAAAGAGTGCGTCGAGCTTCTGTTCGAAGTCGTGGTAATTGATGCGCTCGTAGAGTTCGGCGCGGGTCTGCATGGTGTCGACGACAAGCTGCTGGCTGCCGTCGCGGCGAATCGCAGTGTAGACGTTTTCGGCCGCCTTGTTCATGGCGCGGAAAGCGGACAGCGGGTACAGCACCAGGCCGACATCGGCCGTCTTCAGTTCCTCGACCGTGAACAGCGGGGTCGAGCCGAACTCGGTGATGTTGGCCAGGATCGGCACGCCGACGGCTTTGGCGAATGTCGAATACATGGCCAGGTCGGTCATCGCTTCCGGGAAGACCATGTCGGCGCCGGCTTCGACGCAGGCCACGGCGCGGTCGATGGCGGCGTCGATGCCTTCCACGGCCAGCGCGTCGGTGCGCGCCATGATCACGAAGTTCTCGTCGGTGCGGGCGTCGACGGCTGCCTTGATGCGGTCGACCATCTCGGCTTTCGAGACGATCTCCTTGCCCGGACGATGGCCGCAGCGCTTGGCGCCGACCTGGTCTTCGATGTGCATGGCGGCGGCGCCGAACTTGATCATCGATTTCACGGTGCGCGCCACGTTGAACGCCGAGGAACCGAAGCCGGTATCGACGTCGACCAGCAGCGGCAGGTCGCAGACGTCGGTGATGCGCCGCACGTCGGTGAGCACGTCGTCCAGGTTCGAGATGCCCAGGTCCGGCAGGCCGAGCGAACCGGCCGCCACGCCGCCACCCGACAGGTAGATGGCCTTGAAGCCGGCGC
>Ga0209023_10005005_pt1 | contig 14706 bp, 11 predicted proteins | sample LakOneMetagenome_FD_187468 | JGI IMG/M metagenome (GOLD analysis project Ga0209023, IMG submission 187468) | Freshwater and sediment microbial communities from Lake Erie, Canada (SPAdes) (version 2) | ecosystem: Environmental > Aquatic > Freshwater > Lentic | place: Lake Erie, Canada...
TTGCGACGGCCGGAAATAGAAACTCTTTGTGTTTTTGTATCGCACTCTTGAGAGGCGATGTTTGTTCTGCTTGTGTCATCATTTGCTCCTCACGGGTCTATTTATCTTCTTTTTTGACGTCTTTGTCTCCGTTCGGCACCGGGCCGTCCGATTTATCGATCGTCATTTTCCAGGCTCCGTCTTCCTTGATGAAATCCATCGGGCTCCATTTGCCGCCCTGATCGAGGTATTCGATCTTCGCTTTGTCACCGTCGATCTTTTCGTTGCGGGCTTCGGCGGTCGCGGCTTGAGGTTGCTCGCACAGTTCTTTGAGGACGTCGTCAAGGCTCTGCTTCTTGTCCTTTCCCATCATCGTCATGAAATCGAGAATGTCTTTCGACAGAACTTTCTTGAGGCCCTCGATGTCTTTGTTCTTGCGAGCCGTGTACGCAGCTTTGTATGTGTCCGTCGGAGTGCCCGCGACGGTGCCGCTAATCGTCGGCGTCGGGATGCTGCCGGTCTGGTTCGAATTTGTTGTGTTTGTGTTTTGGTTCGGCGCAACGTTTTTGTTATCGGCCTTTTGGCATGAAACGAGGCTGGCGAGGATAAATGCTGCGAATACGAATATGGTTATGTTTGTTTTCTTCACGTGATCTCCGGTTGTTTTTTGAATCGACTCAGTAGACGTATATTATTATGAAAGCCTTTGAGTGACAACATCTAAGGGAAATTGGCTTCGCCGTGGTCGAAGTTGTAAACTCAAACGTTTCGTATGGGAAATCGCACATTAGGCATTGCAGTTGTTGGTATTGGCGGAGCGGTCGGAACGACCATGGCCGCGGGCGTTGAATTGCTCAAAAAAGGTCTGATCGGCCACGAAGGCCTGCCGCTCGCTGAGCTCAGCATTGACGGGATCGCGGAGTATACTGATATCGTCCTTGCGGGCTGGGACCTTTTTGGCGAACATCTCGCAAAGGCTGCCGAGGAACATGACGTTCTCACGCACAAGCAGTTCGTCGCGGTCGAAGAATCCCTGCGTGCCGTCAAACCATGGGCCGCGATCGGCAATGACAAATTCTTATCCAACATCGCCGGCGAAAATCGCGTTACCGACACATCTCATCGAGCGTCGATCGCAAGACTGCGAAATGACCTAAGTTCTTTTCGCGAAAAGGTCGATTCCGTCGTCGTGATAAATCTCGCTTCGACTGAAAAGCTCGCCGCCGAGGGCAACGAGATCTTCAATTCCCTTGCCGGTTTCGAGGCCGCACTCGACGCAAATTCCGCCGACATCTCGCCTGCTATGCTCTATGCATACGCAGCAATAGCCGAAAATTTGCCGTATGGCAATTTCACGCCGTCGGTCGCTGCTGACATTCTTGCTCTCGTTGAATTCGCCGAGAAAATGCAGGTGCCGGTCGCGGGTAAGGACGGCAAGACGGGACAGACATTTATCAAATCCGTTCTGGCTCCGGCGTTTAGATCTCGAGCGTTGAGGGTGATGGGATGGTTTTCGACGAATATTCTGGGAAACCGCGACGGCCTGGCCCTTTCTAACTCGGATTCGCTTGCTTCAAAGATAAAGACCAAAAGCAGTCTGCTCGACGACATCCTAGGCTACGAAGTCGAGGATCATCTCGTCGACATCAGATATTACCGGCCACGCGGCGATAATAAAGAAGCGTGGGACAATATCGATATCACGGGCTTTTTGGGTCAGAAAATGCAGATCAAGGTGAATTTTCTCTGCAAAGATTCGATCCTCGCGGCTCCGCTAGCCATCGAGATCGCCCGCTGTCTCGATCTTGCATCTCAGCGTGGTGAATCCGGCATTCAGGAGCAGCTTTCCGTATTCTTCAAACTTCCGATGACCCGCAGCGAAAAACTCGAACAGGCTTTTCACAAACAAGAAAATGTTCTCCTCGACTGGCTTCGTGCCCCAAAATAAATCTTATGTTGAATTCATTCAAATTCTCACTCCCGGACGCGATCAACGATCGGTATGAGGAAACTATCGCCGAGTGCAGAGAATCCAAGCTCGTAGAACGCATTTGGGCCAAGGACGCCACGGTTTGGACAGGCGATGACGAATCGAAATGGCTCGGCTGGCTCAATGTCGTCGATTCCGAACTTGCGTCGCTAGATAAGTATTCCGAGCTCGCAGATCACGGTTTCGACGACGTTTTGCTGATGGGAATGGGCGGCTCGTCGCTTTGCCCCGAGGTGCTCTCATTTACTTTCGGCAAGACGCGTTTCCACATTCTCGACTCGACCGTGCCGGCCCAAGTCCGTGCTGTCGAGGAAAAATTGGATCTGACGCGGACGCTCTTCATCGTGGCGAGCAAATCCGGATCAACGCTCGAACCGAACTGCTTTAAGCAGTATTTCTTCGACAAAGTCGCGGCCTTGGTCGGTAAACAGCACGCGGGCAAACAATTTATCGCGATCACCGACCCCGGTTCGAAGATGGAGCAAGTCGCAAAGGACGACGGATTTCGCGACATCTTTTACGGAGACCCGGAGATAGGCGGGCGATTCTCGGCGCTATCGACCTTTGGAATGACGGCGGCGGCTTCGATGGGCGTTGACATCGAAAAGTTTCTGACGAACGCAAACGAGATGGTCGCGGCTTGCCGTACAAGCAAAGCGAATCCGGGCGAGGTTTTGGGCAAGATCCTAGGAGTCTGTCACGAATTGGGACGCGACAAGCTTACTATCTTTACGACCGACGCGATCCATGACGTTGGGGCGTGGCTCGAACAGTTGATCGCCGAATCCACCGGCAAGATCGGCGTTTCGATCATTCCGGTCGATCGCGAAAGCGTGCAGCACGCTTCGCATTACGGAGACGATCGTATATTCGCTTTTCTGAGTTTGAAAGGTGATACGAGCTTTGACGATGCATTTGCCGAACTATCCGCCTCACATCCCGCGATACGGATCGAATTGGACAGTATCGACACTTTAGGCCAGGAATTTTTCCGCTGGGAGTTTGCGACCGCGGTCGCGGGCTCTATCATGCAGATAAATCCTTTCAACCAGCCCGATGTGGAAGCTGCAAAGATCGAAGCCCGAAAGATCACCGACGAATACGAGAAAACCGGTTCGCTTCCTGCCGAAACGCCGTTTATCGAGGACGAAGGCTTTTCGTTATTCTCGAGCGACAAATATGCCGCCGAACTCCGTGGGTCGTCGCTGGGAACGAATTTACGCGATATTCTCGACACGCATCTGATGCAGCTGCTGTCGGGCGATTATTTTGCCGTGCTCGCATATGTGCAGATGAATTCTGAGACCGAAAAGCTGTTGCAGGCGATTCGCGAACGCATTTTCGACCGTACAGGCGCCGCGACGTGTTTGGGTTTTGGCCCGCGCTTTCTGCATTCGACCGGCCAGGCATATAAAGGCGGGGCAAATAACGGCGTGTTTTTACAGATCACGTCGGACGACGCCTTCGATATTCCGGTGCCGGGACAGAAATATACGTTCGGCGTGGTCAAATCCGCTCAAGCCCGCGGCGATTTCCAGGTTCTCCTGGATCGCGGTCGCAGGGCGTTACGGATCCATCTCGGTTCAGATGTATTAGCAGGATTGAAAAAGATCTTGAACTACGTATAGATTTTCGATCAGATTCCCCATTCTTCACAGCGTTCTGCGTTCGCACGGTCCAAAGCCGAATTTGCGGGCGTAGTGTGCACATTCCATCTTGTCAGACGCGATATTTTTGCGTTAGACGCAACTTTCAGCCGTTAGATCAAATAATCCGGTGTTATATGCAATTGTTCGCCGTTATATGCAACTTTTCGCTGTTATATGCAACTTCTCACTGTTATATGCAATATTTCGGTGTCATACGTCGCTTTCCGTTGCTATATGAATTATTACGATGTTATATGCAATTCTCATAGATTCGCTATGAAAAATCGCACATATCGGTACCGTTTATTGGATCTTTAGAAGATGCGTTTGAATTTGCTGTTGATTGATCGCGGCGTTCAGGATTCCGCTGTTAACCGTTGCCGGGCCGATAGTTGTTTCGATGTGCGTTAGCAACTCCGCACTCGTGATCGGGCGGTCGAGCGTGAGTGTGTAATTTGTCGCGTTTCCCTGATTCCAAACCCTGGCCACGATGCCCCGTGATATTCCATCCTCGGCCGGCTTTAATGCCCACAGCAGAACATTTGGATCGCTGATCTGTAGAAACGAGTAACTATTCGCCGGATATGGCCGCGTTTGTGTGCCAGTGCCATCGATCATGAATGTGACGAGTGGATTTTGATGTTCGAGCGAGAATTTCATCGCTGTCGTCTGATTAAAAGCACCGTGCGCGTTTATCGCGAATCTCTGTGTAAATTGCGTGTCGCCGCCTTGATTTGGTATTCCGAGCGAAGGACCATCCGTTTGGCCGCCTGCGAGCACGTTAAACTGCGGCGTTGCTGTATCGAGCGTATTGATACCGCTGTTTCCGAGCCTCATAAAATAATCATCGGCATTAGACACGGTCACTCCGAAATTGTTGGCACCGCCGTCCGTGATGTCGGCAAAATGGTTCATCGTCAGCCAATCGTAGCGTGCGTTTTTGGTCGCATAATGTCCGCCGCCGCTGGTCAGCTTTCCGCGGATTACAGCACCGACTTCCTCATGCCAGACGTCCGGGGAGTTTATGTCGAATGAATAACTCCATGTTTTGAGATCGCCGAAATTCTGTGCGATCGTATTCGAGATATCGACGCGATCGACGTTCCTGTAAAGCGTTACCCGCGTCGTGTGTGCCACCGGGCTGGTAGATACGGCCTTTAACGTAACACTGACCGGCCCGATCGATTCTACGGTCACACTCCCAGTTCGATTACCGCCGAGATCGTTTAATACTCGGCCGCCAATATTTCTGACCGTCTCGCGGTTGCTTCTCGTCTTGTCGATCAAACTGGTGATCGCTCCGTCAGGTGCGAGCGTCACGCGGTAATTGGCATTCTCAAATGTGTTGCTATTTACCGTGGCGGCCGTTGTCAGCGTTGCAGGTGCTCCCGGCACTATTTCAAAGGTTTTGTAACCAACGGCGGGAATGTTTTGTGCGAGAATACGCAATACTTTCCGCGTTGCCGTTCCGGTGATCTGCGACGGAACTTCGAGGCCGGTCGAGACATCGACCGCATGAACAGTGTGGTTTAGCCTAAGCGGAATGTCCGCGAAATCGGTGCGTGTCCAGCTTAGCGGATTGAAAACAGCAAATCGCTCGTTAGTCCCCGATCGCGAAACCTGCTTGCTCAGTTCGAAGCGTGCATCATCGTAAAGTTTATCGACATACGAAGTTATTTCCTGCTCGATCTGTCTGCTCCACGCGGCCCGCTGTGCCCGCGAAAAGGCTCCGTCTGCCGTCCAGTCGTGCTCAAAATATAGCCCCATGTTGATCATCGCACGGTCGCGGGCCGCAATTCGCGTAGACATAAAGCTTGGCTGGTTTATCGAAACCAATGTCGCCATCGCTTCGGCTGACCGGAGCTTCTCGACACTTCGTTTCACCCGGCTCGACACTTCGGCCATCGAAGCGATCAGCGTGTCCCATTCGTTTCCGAAGGACGCGGCGTAGGTTTCGAGTTGATTGCCGTGATTGGCTTCGAAATCCTGAAAGAAATCGATCTGATTCGAGACGATGATCCGGCGGTTAGGGTTCGAATTCTGCTGGGCGATGCTGACAAACTCATCACTCGTATACTGCAGGTCATCATAGCCCCGGCCGAACGCACCGACAGTTTCGTACGGATATTTTGATAGGAAAGTCGGGTTCGTCTCGGCGAACTGGATAGACGCGAGAGCGTCGTACGCTTCTGAATAGCCGCCGTACATTTTGTTATTCGTCAGCTGCGACTGCCATTTCATCAGCACACGCGAACCGTCTCGTCCGCCGCTGTAATAGATCTCGCGATCGCGATTATTTAACCCAGTAACATTTGTCGCACAATCACAAACACCTTTCCACGAGTATTTTGCTCCTGATCCCGCCCACAGCGACGATAAGCCGAAAGGCTGGGTCTGATCTTCCATCGCGATCGCAAGCGGAAAGCGGACGTTGTATCTGCGTTCGATCAACCCTGGATAATACATCCCGCGAAGGACTGATTCCGCGGGTGCTCCGCCTTGCACCAAAACGAGCGGATTTAACGCGACGCTCATATGTCCGTCGCGGATCCTGTCGATAAATCGGTTGAACTGCGTTGCCGTGCGGTTTTTCTCGTATTCCCACATCCATAGGCTGCCGTCGCAATTCCAACGCATCTGCGAGTCGGACGGGTTGCTCTGGGTCGCGTCCATGCGATTAATATAGTAATCGATCATCGTGAGGAACGATTGCCGATAGGTCGCTTCGTCCGCGATCCAATAATAGTCGGTGTGGTCATCTGCGGAGATGTAAAAGCGCTTCTGTGCCGAGGACGGAATCGCGGACATCGACGCAAAAATTATCGTTAGAGTGAGAACCTGTATTAATTTGGACGAGAAAACGCGCATATTGAGGCAATAAACGCCGAAGAGACGCGGCTTTCCAGTGATTCGCTAGTCGTAGTTGAGAGCTTCGACCGCATCGAGCCGCGCGGCTCTCATTCCCGGATATAATGCTCCGATCACACCCGAGACAAGGCCGACTATCAAAATACTGATCACGACCTGCGGTTCGATCTGGACGTTGAGCGTGCTCCATTTTGTCAGAGCGACGCTCAATAACCATGTCGCTATCAACCCAAACAAGATGCCGCCGAGACTAATAAGCAATGATTCCTGCACGATCGTCCATGCGATGTTTGTTTTGGACATACCCAGCGATTTGAGTACACCGATCTGTCGAGTCCGTTCCGTCACTGTCGTGTACATGGTGAGCAGAATTATCAATGCGCTGATCACTCCTGCGACACCGATGACCACATTGAGAAACACGTTAAGAGCAGGAATGCTCTGCATGTAAAGCTCTTCGAGTTCGCGTGTCAGGATAATTTGATTATCGGGAAATTTCGCCTGTAAATTAGCCGCGGCCGTGTCGACCGTGTAGCCGTCTTTCACCTTGATCAGAATCGCCGATGCCTTGCCTTCGCTGCCGAGTTGGTCTTGCATCGTCGCGAGTGGGATCTTGGTGCGGGCGCCGGCACCGGGCTCGTAGACGCCGACGAGTTTGAAGTTGCGTTCGTATAGCGGGATGTCGTCGCCGATGTACAGATTTTTCTGCGTCATCCACGCCGCATCGCAAACGATCTCGTCGCCCGTTTTACCAAGTGCACGGCCCTTAACGATCTGCAGCCCCGCGATCGCGGCATATTTATCGTAATCGACGCCGTCAACGAGCCGCGTTCCTGTTTGGGCGTCCTTTACCGAAACGGTATTCTGAGCGATCGCGACCGCCTTCTCGATTCCCTCGACCCTTTCGATCTCCTGTTCCATCGTCACAGGAAGGCGCAGCGATTCCGAACCGCTCAAACCGACGCTGCCCGAAGCTCGGAGCATGATCTCAGCCCCGACATTCGCCTCGCGCTTGGCACGCTCACGCAAACTGCCGTTCGCCAGCCCGACAGTAAAAACGATCAGCAAAATACCGATGCCAATACCGATAATGCTGACGATCGTCCGAGCCGGACGGTGGAGCATGTTTGAAAATACGAGACTGTTCATTCAATAAAAAGTTCAGAGTGCAAGCTTTAGCTTGTAACACCCTGAACAATAAACAAGCTAAAGCTTGCACTCAAAACTTAGACGCCAACTAACTCATCTTCCTCGACCAAATACGGCGAGGATGCAACCGCATCGAGGTCTTCCGAAACGATCTTCGCGATCACGGGCAAACTCAAAGACCTGACCTTTTGAATTCCCGGCACGTCTTTGCCTTTGGCATAGACCGCGTGACGACCATGGTCTTTGTACCATTCCGACAGTGAAGCCGTCTTGTGCATTTCCTCGATGATCTGACGCCAGCCGACGCCGGTGTTGTAGGCACAAAAACTGACTTCGCCCTCTTGTGTGCCATACGGGATCACGCACATCTCGGTGCGGCGGAAATCATAGTTGAATAGGTCCTGGAACCACATTCCCTCGACGCACAGAACACGCCACGGATCGTCATCCTCGCGTGTGACCATTCGGTCGTTGCGATCGGAATTTGAGTCGGCGGTCGAAGGCCGGAACAGATTCAGTATCTGCGAGATCGGGAAACCTTCCGGCGCTCGGCCTGCGTCGAAGTTTCGCATGATCGCCATGCCGAGTTGGGCCATCGTCAGTTTCTTGCCGCGGGCAGTGTCGGTGATGACGGTGACGTCCTTCATGAACTGCTCGTAGTTAAAGAAATCGAACAGCGAGGTCATCTGGTTGGTGTTCTTGTTGACGACGATCAGCGTGAAAATGCCGCAGTTCGGGTGGCAGTTGCACGAAGACCAGCCCCATGGAGCGTCCGCGCCTTGCAGCATATCCATGACCGACGTAAAGGCCGAATACGAACTGAGCGGAAACCAATCGCGCAGCGGCTCAAGCACACCGCCGAGCTGATCTTTGAGATCGTGCGTCATACCCGCGAGCGTGTATCGCTGAGCGATGCGATCTTTGTCCGAAACGTCCTCGTCGCGCCCGGTGAACGACACGGGCTGGAACGCGATGGTCTGCACCTTGTCGATGTTTTCTGCGGCGAATTTGACGATGCTGCCGATGCCTTCGTTGTTCCACGAATTAACGATCGTCGTGACCAGCGTTACCTTGATGCCGACCGAAGCGAGATTCTCGATCGCTTTTAATTTGACGTCAAACAGATTGCCGACGCCGCGATGTTTGTTGTCTTCGTCGTTTGTGCCGTCAAACTGCAGATAAACGCCGTGCTGTCCTGCGGCCTTCGCGGCCTTGCAAAATTCGATGTCCTCGGCGTACCTGATGCCGTTCGTCGCGGCGAGAATGCGGTAAAAACCGATCTTCTTGGCGTAAGCGACCGACTCGAGAAAGTGCGGTGCGATGGTCGGTTCGCCGCCGGAGAAAAGTATGATGATCTGCCGACGCGGCTTGAACGAAACCGCTCTGTCGAGGATCTCTTTCGTGTCCTCGAACGTCGGTTCGTGCACATAACCGACCTGATTTGCATCCATAAAGCACGGATTGCACATCATGTTGCAGCGGTTCGTCAGATCGACGGTGAGCACCGCTCCGCGCCCAAATTTAATATCTGAGGTCCCGTGGTGATGGACGTGCTTGTCCTCAGCCGCCTTAAAATCGCGGCCGTAAAACAGCGATTCGATGCGTTCGAGAAACGCCGGATCGGTCGCCATCACGTCCGTGAACTCGCCGTGCGTCGGGCAGGTCTTTTTCATCACGACCTGGCCGCTTTCCTCGACGATCTGAGCCTTGATCTCGCCGGGGTGCGAATTCATCAGGATCTCAAGCGGAATCGATTTATTGATCACGCCCTCGCGAACGCTCTTGACGCACGCCGGGCAAAGCGAATCGGTCTCGCGCGGAAAACCAAGCGGCGGTGCCGTGCGCTCGTACGATTTGAGCAGCGGTTCGGCCGCCCATTTCGGCGTGATCGCCTCGCTCTCCGGCAAAGCCTTATTCACCGCCTGAAAAGCCTTCCACCCAATATCCGCCGCCGCCGAAGCCATCTTCGACCCTTTCCGCCCCTTGGCGCCCTTTTCCCCGCGTCTAAAATTATCGCTAAACATAGTGTTCTCCGCCGCTGTGGCTCAATAAGAATATCTCGTGAGATTTTAACAGATTTTGGAAAATATGGCGATGAGTATTGAGGCGGAATGAGTGCCGAGTGACCTGGCAGTTATCATCTTCGCGGCTGTGCCGCCCTATTTGCGGAAAAGCTACGCTTTTCCGGCATCTACCCCCTAAATTCTTGCGGCTACGCCGCCGGTCGCCACTTTATTTGTTTATGATCGGTTATCAACGGCTCGTTTTCCAACGATCTTCCATGCCACTGCCGCCAGCTCGAAAACAGATATTCGTCGGGATGTTCCACCAAACCTGCTCGAACCGGATTTAGGTGAATATAATTGACCTTTTGCATCAGGGCATCTTCACCCGTTATTCGCAGTGCGTTCGGATGATGTTCGTAAACGGAATGTTTATGATTCTTCCCGCGATCTTGTATGCGGAGTTTGGCTAAGGAACTCTCGTAACCGTTCTCTTTTAGATAATTGATCAAGCGTTTCGCGTAAACGCCATTGAGGTAACGCAATACTTCGTTCATTTCCCTCGCATTATCCGTAAGAACATGCGTGTGTTCGAGCATAATGACATATGCGAATATCATTATTCCGGCGGATTTTCGCGCTTCGTCAAAAGCGTCACAAACGATCCGTTTGATCGCATCTTTCTGAAAGATCGGCAGGCGGTGATTTGCCACCGAGGTTAGGTAATATGCGGGATTGTCTCTAGAAACCTGAAACATTCGAAAAAACGGCGGCGTAGCCGCAAGGGTTTTGAGACTATCGGAAAAGCATAGCTTTTCCGCAAATAGAGCGGCACAGCCGCCAAAGCAATTGATTTCTCAACGATTGCTGATCCACAATGCAAACATGACTATCGAAGAACTTGATCAGTATATTTCAAAACACATTCTAACCAAAAAATCCGATTTATTGTGACATTGAAGGAGCACCATTTAGAATTGGGCAGTTTGTCGGTTAGAACAGCGAGCGCATTACTTCGCGGATGCGGACGAGGGTGTTTTCCCAGATCTCTTCGAATTGGGCGGTGGTGAAGCCGAATCCGAGGACTGCTTCGGACCACAGCAGGTCGTCTATCTCGAGGCCTTGTTTTTTATAGTTGGCGAGCGAATTGGCGAGGCTGACGATGCGTGTGACGGCGATGCCTTCGGTCGCGAGATGCGGTTCGTGATGGCAGCGGATCATGTCGCAGACGGCCTCGGGCAAACTCCAGGCTTCGGCGGCACGCGACCCGAGTTCGACGTGATCAAATCCAAATACCTCGCGCTCAATGTGCCGAATATCGCCCTCTTTTTTGCTCAGCTCGATCACATTAAAGTAACGCGCCGGATCTGCTTTTAGGAAAATGAGCTTGCCGATGTCGTGCAAGAGCCCGCCGCTGAAGGCTTCGTCGGCACCGCGCAGCTTTGCGGCACGGCACATGTCCCCCGCCGTCATCGCCGTTGCCAATAGATGAAACCAGATCTCGCGTCCGGCCTCGGAATTGAGTACGCGGCTGCCGAATGAATCGCCGATGCCAGTGATCATCAGGCTTTCAGAGATCGAATTGTTGCCGACCGCAGCGACCGCGTCGGTCATATTCGAGATCGTCCGCTGCAGCGCGTATATCGGCGAATTTGCAAGCCGTAATATCCGCATCGATAGCGCCGGATCCTGACCGATGGCATTTGCGACCGCTCTCTGCGAGATGTTGTAGTCCTGCAGCATCGCCGAGATCCGCATTATACTGCCCGGCAATGGCGGCAGTTCGGTCTTGACGAGAGTTTCGAGGGTAAAATCTGTGGTGAACAGCATTGTGGTGGACGAACGGGATATCGGGCGGCCCCGAATTTAACTAAATGTTCCCATTACCTCGTTTAATTTGACGGAAACCTTTTCCCAGACCTCTTCGACGCGAGCCTGCTCAAGACCGAAATTGACAAAGGCGTCTGAGCGGTAAAGATCGTTCATATCGCCATCGTCGGCCTTGAGCGTGACCAGGGTATCGGCGATCTTTAGCACGTGAGCCATCGCGACCCCCGCAGTAGCCTTTGCCGGCTGATGATGGTGGCGGATCATATGGACTACGGCGTGCGGCAATCCCCACGAGATCGCAGCCGCCGCACCGAGTTCGGCATGGTCAAATCCGAGCTCGAGCTTTTCTATCAGGACCTGGCCGCCTTCCGTATCGGCGCGCTGCATTAGATTTGTGTAGTATGGTGTGTCGGCGCGGAGCATGATGAGCTTGCCGATGTCGTGCAGCAAACCGCAGCCGAAGGCTTCGTCGGCACCGCGCATCCCGGCGGCCCGTATCAATTCGCTCGCCGTCATCCCGGTCGCGATCAGATGAAACCAAATATCCTTGCCCGCCTCCGAATTAAGAACCTTTCGCCCAAATGCGTCGCTGACACCGTTTATTAACAAGATCTCAGAGATCGCGTTGTTTCCGACCGTCGAAACCGCGTCCGCCAGATTGGTCACCGTTCCGTGGAGCCCGTAAACCGCCGAATTGGCGAGACGCAGTATCCTCGACGAAAGGATCGGGTCAAGACTGATCGCATCCGCGATCGCATTCTGCGAAACGTTAAGGTCAGCAAGCAACGCCGAGACCCGCATCACCGTACCTGGCAGTGGCGGGAGCTGCGTTTTGATCAGATACGGAATGGTAAAAAAATGCGGATCCATATTTTGAGAGTCAAGGAGCCAAAATATGCGCACTTGGATCACCTGCCTCGGTCAGCTTATCGACCGCAGGCGGCGAAAGTTTAGGAAATAATTTCTTTAGGGGTGTTCACGCGAAGATCGTCATTCAAACGCCTCGAGATACTTGATTCCGGATCCGGTGTTGAAGATGACAACGGACTCGTTTTCGTGGACCAGGTTCTGATCGATCAGTTTTCGCAGGGCGGGCAGGCACGCAGCGCCTTCGGGAGCGGTGAAGATGCCTGTTAGGGCCCCGATCTCGGCGACGGCGGCGGTCAGTTCGGCGTCCGTGACGGTGACCGCAGTGCCATTTGACGCCCGAATGGCGTCGAGAATGAGGAAATCACCGATGCATTTTGGCACGCGAAGCCCCGAGGCGACGGTCGAGGCGTTTTCGAACTCGTCAGCAAAGCGTTCGCCCGCGTGAAAGGCACGCACGATCGGCGCACACGTCTCGGATTGAACGCTGACCATTCGCGGTCGTTTCGATCCGATCCAGCCCATCTGCTCCATCTCGTCAAACGCCTTCCACATCCCGATCAGCCCCGTGCCTCCGCCGGTCGGGTACATGATGACGTCCGGCAATTTGAAGTTAAATTGCTCCGCCAATTCGTATCCCATCGTCTTTTTGCCTTCGACACGATAAGGCTCTTTAAGCGTAGAAACATCGAACCAGCCCATTTCGTCTTTTCGCTCGGCGACGATCTTGCCGCAATCGGTGATGAGGCCGTCGATGAGCGTGACGTTGGCGCCGGTCTGCTGGCATTCGACGATGTTCGCACGCGGCGTGTCGGACGGCATAAAAATGTTGGCTTCCATCCCGGCAAGCGCGGCGTATGCGGCGAGCGCTCCCGCGGCGTTTCCGGCGCTTGGCACGGCAAGTTTGGTCACGCCAAGCTCTTTCGCCATCGATATCGCCGCCGTCATCCCGCGAGCCTTGAACGATTGCGTCGGATTCTGGCCTTCGTCTTTGATGTAGAGATCGAGTTTGACCGGCAACGTCGCGGCAAGCCGATCCGTCCTAAACAAGGGTGTCCATCCTTCGCCAAGCGAGACGGTGTTCGCTTCGTCAACAACCGGTAAAACCTCGCGGTACCGCCATAAACTCGATTCTCGCGTCTTGAGCGATTCGAGCGTTAATGAACCCGCCGCTTTTTCGAGATCAAAGCGAACAAGCAAAGGCTTGCCGCAGGTAATGCAGAGATTTTGCAGCGCATTCGCCTCATGCCGCAGACCGCACAAAGCACATTCAAGATGAGTGACGTTCATAGGATCATTTTAGCCGCAAAAAGGCACAAAAGACGCATAAAGAATCTTCTTTTTTGCGTCTTTTGTGTCTTTCTCGCGGCAACCGTTCTTTTTTACTTCTTGAAGATAAACTCCTTAACCAGATTAAACACCGAGTTGATCCCGAGCGAGATCGTGCCGCTTTTTACACCATCTTTCCAGCCATATCGGGATGGATACCACGCTTCGGCGGCGATGATGTTTGCGGCGTATGTGCCGACAATTCGCGGTACACCGACCGTGCGTTTGCCGGTCGAGGTGCGGGCGGTGAACGTCGAAAATATTGCGTTCCCGGCACGCGAACCGAAGCCTCGTTTTGTGCTGCGATAGTAATGACTGTCGAGTTTTAAAGCTTCGTCGAGGCCGTAGATCATGGTGTTTCGAATGACATTCTTACCAAATGTTGAGGCAAATCTCTTACCAAAACCATTGGCCGTTTTACCCCATTCTTTAGGTTCGTTCGTGATGGTCGAAAACCCCGCACTTGCCGCGACACCGGCCCACGCGAAGGGGCCGATCGTGTCATTTACAAACCTCTTGAACCGCTTTTCGGCACTCGGGCGAACGTATGACGACTGATTTGTCGTTATCGTGGTCTGTGCTGAGATCGCGAGAGCACTGACTGTCGTCAGCATCAAAATAAAAAGTAGTTTCTTCATAAATAGTCGTTTCGACCTAACCGCCGCGGCGGATTCACTTTGCCAGCATTGGCTTGAGAGCTTTGTAAACGTTGTCGGTCATTATCTTCTCGCCCTCGGCGTTCGGGTGTATACCATCGGCCTGGTTCAATTCTTTTTTTAATGCGACGCCGTCTAGCAGGAACGCGAGAAAATCGGTCTTGTGCTCGGTCGCGAGATCGGGAAAGAGCTTTGTAAATTCCAGCGAATAATTGCCGTTAGACGGCGGCGCGAGCATTCCGCAGAGCAGCACGCGTACGTTCTTGGCCTTCGCTTTCTTGATCATCGTGTCAAGATTAGCCTTGACCTTTGCCGCCGGAACACCTCGCATGAGGTCGTTGGCACCGAGTTCGAGGATCAGCACTTTGATATTGTCCATCTCGAGC
>Ga0209023_10005007_pt1 | contig 14704 bp, 16 predicted proteins | sample LakOneMetagenome_FD_187468 | JGI IMG/M metagenome (GOLD analysis project Ga0209023, IMG submission 187468) | Freshwater and sediment microbial communities from Lake Erie, Canada (SPAdes) (version 2) | ecosystem: Environmental > Aquatic > Freshwater > Lentic | place: Lake Erie, Canada...
CCCGATCCGCTGCACGCGCTCGTCGGGATGGTCGACTGGGGTGAAGGACAACGTGCGGTCTCGTTCCATGCCCTCGTAGGCCTCTGAGCGGGCCACGAGCGCGCATCGATTGGCCATCTGGACCCTCGAACGGGAGGTCGCACGCCTCCGACGGGAGGTGGAAATCGAGAAATCCTCCAAACAGGAGGTTCAACGGGAGGTCTCGCAGGAGGTGCGACGCGGACCGTGCTGGTGCCCGACGACACCAGGAGGCTCTCGATGGCACAGACGTTGGAAACCCTCAACCAGGAGTGGGCGTCGATCGTCCACTCCACTGCGGCACGCCGCGCGCTGATGCGGTGGTCAGCAGCTCACCCGGTACTGCTGCCGGCGACCGACCTCGACGGAGTGCTCGATCTCGGTTACCTCGCCGACATCGGCCCCGAGGTTCGCCGCGTGCTGGCAGTCATGGCGCCCACCGACCAGCTCGCCGCACGCACACTCCTGCAGGAGCTGCTCGGCGGTCTGGTGAACCTCGCCCGTCGCATCGGGCGTGACGCCGACGCGATCGACGATGTGCTTGCCATCGCGTGGGAGCGGATCCGGACGTACCCGAGCTGCCGGCCCGGATCGGTGTCGGGGAACGTGCTCCTCGATGTCCGCAAGCGGTACCGCCGTCAGCACCAACTGCTCTGCGACGACTCGACCGCCGACCACGAGTTCCCGCTCGAGTCGTCCGCCGAGGACCACGTGCTCGGGGTCGCGTTCTTCGAAGACCTCGTCACTGCCGGCGAGGAGCAGGGACTGTCGAACGAGGTGCTCGCGACCATCATCCGCAGCCGCGTGAGGGGTGAGTCCATGGCGGACCTCGCTGCCGAGCAGCAGGTCACCCTCAAGGTGCTCTGGCACCGTAGGTGGCGCGCCGAGGCGCGTCTGCGCGAGTTGCCGCTGGCGAGCTGATGGCAACGAACCGCAGCTTCCTCGGAGTCAGATCCGGCAACGGCCGAGCACAGCTGGACACCGCTGGCTACCGTTGGTTGCGACATCGGCTCGCTGGTGTCCGGTCTCGTCCGTCTGACCGTTACGGGACGGACCTCCTCACCCTGACCAGCGTCCCGGCCCACCCGCCGACGCGGACGTTCGGAAGTCGCTGCGGACTCAACTCGGCGGCAACGGGGAAGGGTCTTCCCGAACGAGGAGGCGCGGCCGTGGCCAAGTCCGATCGGATCTCTCGAATCACAACCCCTCCGAGGCCCCGGAGGTTGTTGCTGGCGATGCTCACGTTGGTGTTCACCGTCAGCGCCGTCGCCTGCTCCGACCACAACGCCGCGTCACCGACCACGACATCAGAGCCCGGCCGCTCGTCGACGACTTCATCGACCACGACGACAACGGTGGACGCGACCGAGGCAACTACGAGCTCGACGGCTTCGACACCGGCCGGTACGACCGTCGAGGACGAGATCACCGCTCGCTACATCGGCTACTGGAACGCCCGCTTCGCGGCGAACAGCGACACACCGAACCCGAACGACCCAGCACTGCGCGAGTACGCCACCGGCGAGCAGCTCGATGCGGTCGTGGCGGAGACCCAGCGCAACCTCGACGAGGGCCTGGCCTTCCGTCGTGCGCCCAGCCCCGCCAATGTGCAGCGGGTCAAGGTCGTCTCCGCCGACGGTGATCACGCCGTCGTGCAGGAGTGTGTCGTCTCCGATGGCGTGATCGTCCGCCGTGACACCGGCGAGATCGTCAACGACGACGTGGCCACCCACAACGTCCGTGGCGAGCTGGCCCGAGTCGATGGCGTTTGGCGCGTCTCCTCAGCCCAACTGGTTCAACGGTGGGAAGGAGTAGCCGGATGCGCACTCGGCTCCTGACTGCAGCGCTGTTCAGCATCGCGATGCTCATGCTGGCCACCCCGGCCGACGCAGACGATCGACCCGGCGGTGGGGGCGGCGCGTACGTCGATCCGAACGGAAACCCGACCGCCACGGCCGGTTCCGGTGGAAACGGGGGCGGAAGCTCGGGAGGCGGCGGAGCAACCGATGACCCCTGCGAGTGGCAGGTGGTCATCGAGGACGACTTCGAGTTCGGCATCTACGACGTCGACTCGCTCGAGACCCAGCACTCGGCGACGGGCCGCTGGTTGCAGCGCTGGTGCCCCGGCATCGGAGCGGTCGATGTCGACGGCTACTTCCTCATCCCGGAGGGAGGGCTCGTCGACCCGTACCAGCTTGCGTTGGACGCACTGGCGTCAGTCGGGATCGCTCCACCGGCGATCAGGACAAGCCCATCCGAGAACGGTCGCCTGTACGTCCAGGTGCCGACCTGGCTCTGGCTCGACCGAACCTGGTGGCAGTCCTACGAGGCGACCGCGAACGCCGGTCGAGTCTGGTCCACCGTGAAGGCCACACCGGTGGCCACGACCTGGAACCTCGGCGACGGTGGCAGCGTCTCCTGCCGCGGACCCGGAACGGCGTGGCGCGCGGGGCTCCCGGAAGATGCCAGCGACTGCACGCACACGTACCGAACCTCCTCGGCCGGACAGTCGGATGGAACGTTCACCCTCCAGGCGACCGTGACCCTCGAGGTGACCTGGACCTCCAACGTCACCGGCGGCGGCACACTGCCGGCGATCAGTCGCACCTCCACGCTCGAGGTCGACGTCGGCGAGATCCAAGCCGTCGGCACAGGCGGCGGGAGGTAGCGATGACGACGACCCGCACCACCGTCCGGCCGGGCAGCCCTTCGTCCAACGGCCACGGCTCACGCTCGACCTCCGAGCTGCGGCCTCCGGGCCGCCGAGTTCGCACCCCCGAACTTGCAATCGGTCTTCTGGTCACGACGGTGTTCGCTCTCGGCGCTGTCCTGTGGCACCTCAGCGCCGTGGACAAGGTTCCGGCATTGGCAACGTCGGCTCGGGTCGAGCGCGGCGAGGTCATCGAGGCGGCTGACGTCCATGTGGTCTACGTGTCGAGCGACGACGACCTGGCTCGTCTCGACAGCTCACAGATGAACCGCGTCGTCGGTCACGTTGCCGTCGTCGACCTCGCCGAGGGCACGCTGCTCACCTCGTCCGCAGTCGCCGAGGCCAACGCCGTCAACTCGGGTGACGGGGTCGTCGGTCTCGCGCTCGACCCCGGAGCCTACCCGGCTCGTGGCCTGGCACCGGGAGACAAGGTGAACGTGGTGCGCGCCGCCGATGTCGCTGACCTCGACGCCGAGCCCACGGTCGTGGCGAGCAATGCGTCGGTCTTCGCCGTCGAGGAGCTGTCGAGCGATCGGCTGCTCGTCTCCGTGCTCACCACCGAGGCTGATGCCGCAGCCGTAGCCGCGTCGGCCGACGCCGGTGGGCTCCGACTCGTCCTGGTCGCGCCATGAGGATCGTAACGCTCGCGTCGGTGCGAGGCGCTCCGGGGGTGACCACGACCTCCCTCCTGTTGGCGTCGACCTACGACGACGCGGTCGTGGTCGAGGCCGACCTCGATGGTGGCGTCCTCGCAGTTCGCTATGGCCTCGGCCGAGAACCTGGGTTGACCACCCTTGCCGCAGCAGGTGTCGCCGATCCGGACACGTGGCGTGCACACGCGCAAGATGCCGGAGGTGTCCCGGTCCTGGTCGGACCCGACGCTCCTGGTCCGACCGCTTCGCTTTGGCGAACCGCAGGCGAGCGCATCGCCCAGAGGCTGAGCGTCGCCGAGGGAACGGCCGTGGTCGATGCCGGCCGTCTCCGATCACCGGTACCGCTCGTGGCCGCATCCGACCTCGTGCTGATGCTGGTGTGCCCGGTCGCCGAGCAACTCGTTGCGCTGAGCCACCTGCTGCCTGCAGCGCGGCAGACGATCCGCGGTGAGATCGCCGCAGTGCTCGTCGGCGAAGGCCCGTACCGCGCCGCGGACGTCGAAGACTCGCTCGCGGTCACGGTCATGGGCGAACTGCCAAGCGATCCGGCGGCCGAGATTCTCCGCGATGGCGGATCGGGGGCACGGCTGGCTCGGTCCCGTCTCGCCAGATCGGTCAACGCGCTCGGCGATCGGGTGAGCAGCCACCTACACGAGCCGCTCGAGGTGACCGCACCATGAGCGCAACCATCGCCGACAACGGACTCGCCCAATGGGATCGCGACGGCATCGACTCCGATCTCGTCGCTCGGCTGCACCGCAGCGTCGGCGAAGCGCTCACCGCCGCCCACACCGCTCACGAAGAAGCCGGACGAGGCCGACTTCAGCCGATCGACGAGCGGGCATTGGCCCAGAAGCTCCTGGCTGACGAACTCCGTCGCATGGCGGCGGACGCGTACTCCGACGGCACGACGCCACTCGAGGAAGCGACCGAAGCCAAGATCACCGCGGCCGTGCTCGATCGCATCCATGGCCTGGCCCGCCTTCAGCCGCTCCTCGACGACCCCAACATCCGCGACATCCACATCTCGGGAGCGCAGCGGGTGTGGCTCAACATGCGTGACGGCTCCAAGGTCCGGGGACCGGCAGTCGCCGACTCTGACGACGACCTCGTCGAGCTCATCGCAACCGCAGCCCGCCGGATCGGTCGGAGCGAGCGCCGGTGGGACCACGCGCACCCCGAGCTGAACCTCCAGCTCCCCAACGGCGACCGGCTCCATGCGTTGATGGCCGTGTCCGGCCGGCCGACGGTCACCATTCGCCGGCACGACTTCGACATCCACCGTGTCGCACAGCTCGTCGATCGCGGCGTGTGCGACGACCTCCTGGCGAGCTTCCTGTCGGCCGCGGTCCGAGCCCGGGCGAACATCATCGTCGCGGGTGGCACCGGGACGGGGAAGACGACCACGTTGCGGTGCCTCATCAACGAGATCCCTACCGACGAGCGGCTCATCACAGTCGAAGACTCCCTCGAGATCGGTCTCGAACGGTTCGAGGATCTCCACCCCGATCACGAGACCCTCGAAGCGCGCGAGGCGAACACCGAGGGCGTGGGCGCCTTCACTCTCGCCGAGCTCGTGCGCTCCGCGCTGCGCATGGACCCCCAGCGCGTCATCGTCGGCGAGGTCCGAGGCGCCGAGGTGCTCCCGATGCTCCTCGCCATGAGCCAGGGCAACGACGGCTCGATGTGCTCGATCCACGCCGATTCCTCCAAGGGCGTGTTCGGCCGACTCGCCATGTACGCGGCGATGACTCCCGAGCGGCTGATACCCGACGTGACCAACCTCCTCGTTGCAAACGCCGTCGATCTGATCGTCCACCTCGGTTGGGTCTCCGGGGAGCGGCGAGTGTCCAGCGTTCGCCAGGTGACGGGCGCGATCGAGGCGGGTCAGGTGGTCTCCAACGAGATGTGGCGCCCCGACGCCAGCGGGGTCGGCATGCCCGCGGCGCCGCCCACCCCAGAGTTCGCAACGCAGCTCGAGGCCTTCGGGTTCGATGCCTCAGCCCATGCCGCGGCGCAGGGGTGGTGGCGATGAGCACCTTGGTCTTCGCCGCGTTGGCGGCAGGAGTGGCGCTGGGGCTCCTGCTGATCGTCGCTGGTCTCACCGGTCGCCAGATCGTCGACGCACCGTCGGACTACGTGCGGCGTGTCACGGTCAGCTCGGTCCTTCCACGGGCAGCACTCGCATGTCTCGCCGGTCTGGTCGCCCTCGCCGCGACTGGTTGGCTGGTGGGTGGGGCCATGGCCGCGATTGCGGTGTTCGTCCTGCCTGGGATCCTCGGCGGGAAGGCGACGCGACAGCGAGCGATCGACCGGACCGAGGCGATCGCTTCGTGGACCGAGATGATCCGCGACTCGATCGTCGCTGCGTCTGGGCTTGAGGAAGCCATCGTCGCCACCGCCCCCGTCGCTCCGGCGCCGATCGCATCCGAGGTTCGGACGATGGTGCGTCGACTCGACCATCAGCGTCTCCCCGACGCCTTGGTCGCGTTCGGCCAGGACCTTGACCATCCGTCCGGCGACCTCGTCGTCGCCGCGCTCGTCATCGCCTCCCGCATGGAAGCAGCCGACCTCTCCGGCCTCCTGTCCCGACTCGCCGAGGCAACCCGCGGGGAAGCTCGTATGCGCATCCGCGTCGAGGTCGGTCGGACCCGAGTCCGCACGGCGACCAAGGTCATCGTCGGCGTCGTCATCGCTGCTGTGGTGTTCCTGGCCGTCGCGAACCGCAGCTACCTCGCCGTCTACGACAGCGCCGGCGGTCAGATCATGCTGGCCATCGTCGGCGGGATCTTCGCCCTCGGCGGTTGGCTGCTCACCCGCATGGCCGAGATCGAGCTACCCGAGCGGTTCACCGCCCGCTCCGGCGACCCCGCCCACACCGAGGTCGCAACGTGAACGCGCTCGTCATGCTCATCCTCGGAGCCGGCGTCGGTATCGGGGTCTTGATCACCTGGCGCGCCCTTGCGCCACGGCCACCAAGCCTCGATTCGGTCCTCGCCGGCCTCGGCCGCTCCGGCACCGCGATCGACGAAGCCCCTCCCACCGGTTCGTCTGGCGGGGAGCTGGTCGGCTCGAGCGCCCGGCGGCTCATCGAGTCGCTCGGCTACGACGCGGACCGCCACCGCCAGGAGCTCGAACTGATCGGGCGAACCCCGGAACGCCACGCCTTCGACAAGCTCCTCGGCGCCGTCGCCGGACTGCTCGTCCCCAACCTCGTCGGCGCTGCGCTGGTGATGATCGGCGTTCCCGTCCCGCTCGGGGTGATCGCGACCTTCTCCTTGGCCACCGCCGCAGCTGGCTTCATCCTGCCCGACCTCCTGCTCCGCGACGAGGCCGAGAAGCGCCGGCGCGCCTTCCGTCACACGCTGTCGTCCTACCTCGACCTCGTGAACGTCTTGCTCGCCGGTGGCGCTGGCATCGAGACCGCTCTCCACGCAGCGGCAGACGCCGGCGACGGCTGGGGCTATCAGACCATCCGATCCGAGCTGCGCCGGGCCCGGCTCACCGGCCAGTCCCCATGGGACACCTTCGCCCAACTCGCCGAAAGGCTCGGCATCAACGAGCTCGCTGAACTGGCGGCCAGCGTGTCGCTCGCCGGCTCCCATGGAGCCCGGATCCGAGCGTCACTCGCGGCGAAGGCCGACACCCTCCGAGGCCACCAGGTCGCCGAAACCGAGTCCGCGGCAGAGGCGGCAACCGAACGCATGACGGTGCCTGTCGCCGTCCTGCTGTTCGGGTTCCTCGTGTTCATCGCCTACCCGGCAGTGATCCAGATCACTTCGGTGAGCGGACCCCAACCCTGAACGAGCACGTCACCACCAAGGAGGCCCCGATGCCGATACCCGACCCCCGATTGCTCTTCGCCTACTGCTGTGCCCGACTCGGGATCGACCCCAAGGACGAACGAGGGATGACCACCACCGAGGTCGCCGTCATCACCTTCCTCCTGGTCGGCGCCGCCATCGTCGTCCTCGGCATCATCTACTCGGCCGCGAAGGGCAACGCCGACAACATCCCGACCCCCGAGCGGCCGGGCGGCTGAACGCCATGGCCGGCCGTCTGCGAGACGAGCGAGGCATGACGACCATCCAGGTCGCCATCCTCTTCCCCGTCGTCCTGTTCTGGATCATGCTCATCGTCCAGTACGGGCTGTGGTGGCACGCCAAGCAGGTCGCCAACGCAGCGGCGGCCGAAGCGGTCGACGCTGCGCAGGTGTCAGCCGGAACCGCCCGCGACGGTGAGGATGCCGCGGCGTCCTACCTCGCGCAGTCTGGGAACCTCGACGACATCACCATCACCGTCTCGCGTGAGCCCACCTCGGTGACGGTCGAGGTCCACGGCGACGCACCCCGCCTCGTCCCCGGCATCGAATGGTCGGTCACCGCGCGCAGCTCAGCACCGGTCGAGCGGTTCATCCCAGAGTCCGAGCGATGAAGCTTCCGCAGCGGCTCGACGACGAGCGAGGGTCGATCGCTGTCGAGGTGGCCGTGATCGCACCAGCACTCGTGTTCCTCATGCTCCTCGTCGTCTACGCAGGCAAGGTCTCCGAGGCCGACGGAAACGTCGAACGAGCAGCCTCGGATGCAGCACGCGCCGCGTCGCTGCGCCAGGACCCCGTCGACGCGACCACCGACGCACAGGACACGGCGGCTGCGAACCTCGCCGCAGCGGGCGTGCCGTGTCTCACGTTGAACACCGACGTCGACACCGACGACTTCACCCCGGGCGGAACGGTCACCGTGACCGTTCGCTGCGAGGCATCGATGGAAGACGTCACCCTCCTCGGACTCCCGGGTCGCCGGACGTTCACCGCGACCGCGGTCGAGGTCATCGACACGTATCGAGGAGTTGGTGGCTCATGAGACCCCGCGACGAACGAGGCAGCATCACGGCCTTCGTCGCGGTCGTCGCCACCGCGCTCGTCCTCGTCGCTGGCATGGCCTACGACGGCGGCCAGGTCATCGCGGCTCACAACGCAGCCCGCAACGACGCCGAAAGCGCAGCCCGCGCCGGCGCCCAGCAGATCGACATCGACCACCTCCGTGCCGCCAACGAGCCCATCCTCGATGCCACCGCAGCCGAACAGGCTGCTGTCGACTTCCTCGAACGGTCCGGCGCCACCGGAACAGCCAGCGTGTCAGGTGCATCGATCACCGTGACTGTCACCGCCGTTCAACCGATGCTCATCCTTCCCGGCGCCGACCGAACCATCGTCGTCAGCGAGACCGCGACCGCGGTCGACGAGGCGCCGTCATGAGCCGGACCGGACAACTCCTGCGTGGCCTCGGCTCCCTCGTCGCGACGCTTGCACTGGTCGTGGGCGTCCCACTGCTGTTGGCCAGTTGGGTCGGCTGGCCGCTTCCCTCCAGCCTCCCGCACCTCGACACGCTCGAACAGGCAGCGCAGTCGGGCGTCCGTGACGAGGTCCTGGTCAACACCCTGGCGGTGATCGCCTGGCTTGCCTGGGCCCAGATCGTCCTCGCGCTCGTCGTCGAGGTGATCGCACTCGTCCGTGGCCGCCAATCGGTCCACCTGCCCCTGATTCCTGGCTTCCAGGTGACGGCGGGACGCCTGGTCGCCGGCATCGTCATGCTCGCCTCCACCGTGCATCCGGCTCGCGCCTACGCCGAGCCGACACCCATCCCTGCCGTGGTCGTCAACGCGACCTCCCCGGTCGCAGCCTCGGGAGCGCCATGGACAAACGGGGTCGTGGTCGACCTCAACAGTGCGGACCCCGTGCTGGTCTCCCACACGATCGACCTCACACCCACGGCACCGTCCCCAGGCCAAGCGACCGTCACCGTCCAGCGGCACGACAGCTACTGGGCCATCGCCGAGCGCACCCTGGGCGACGGGCTGCGATGGCGAGAGATCCTCGACCTCAACGTCGGACGCACGCTCCCCGACGGCACAACGATCAGAGCCGGGGACCAAACGCTGTACGCCGGCTGGGTTCTCGTGCTGCCCTCCGATGCGGTGGTCGAGCCGACAGCGGCACCTGTGGTTGACGCCACTCCATCTGCAGAGGTGCCCGCTGCGTCCGAGACGGAAGTCGTCGTCGAACGCGGGGACAACCTCTGGACGATCTCCGAGGACCGAATCGAGTCCGAACTTGGGCGTGAGGCCGGCGACCCGGAGGTCGCTCCCTACTGGCAGACCGTCGTCGACGCGAACCAGGACCGCTACGTCCAAGCGGGCAATCCGAACCTCATCTATCCCGGCCAAGTCCTCGTCTTGCCCCCGACGGGTCACGCCCAGCCAGCGGGCGATCCGCCTACCGAGGCTGCGCCAGAGCCTGCTGATGCCGGCGGACCCTCCGAGACGCCGCCACCCCCACCAACCCCACAGACCGACGCGCCCGCAATCGACGAGACACCGACGACGGTGACCACCGTGCCGACCACTGCCTCTGACGAGGCTGCGCCGTCGTCTGCAGACACCACCGCTCGAGCCGATACCCATGCCGATACCGACGCCGAGACCAACGACTCGTCCCTTGTGGCCGTAGCGCTCGGTGCGCTGTCGAGCATCGCCCTTGCCGTGGGACTCAAGCGGCTCCTCGATCGACGCCGCCGACGGTTCACCAATGAGCACCCGGGCCAACTCCCAGGACGAACACCGCCCGAGCAGCACGAGGTGCACCAGGCGATCGTCGCCCAGGCCGACGAGGAACGCATCGACGACCTCCAGGGAGTGCTCGGCCGTCTCTCCGCATCGTTAGCGGCGAGCGGGTCTGACCGGCGACCGCGCATGATCCGACACTCCGGCGATGTACTCGAGGTGCTCCTCGACGAGCCGGACACCCATGCCCCAGCAGGCTGGAACAGCACCGACGACGGCACCGTCTGGACCCTCGTTGACGTGCCCGACCCCGAGTCCCCCTACGAAGGGCCCCTGAGCCCGGCCCCGCTCATGGTCACCGTCGGGCAACCCGAGGACGACGCGCAGCTCTACCTCGACCTCGAAGCCGACGGCCTCATCTCCCTCACGGGCGACGGCGAGGTCGCCGCCAACCTCGGACGCTCGATCGTCACCGAGCTCACGCTCAGCCCGCTGGCCGACACGATCCGGGTCATCGCAATCGGCGACGTCGTCGACCCCGACGCCAAGGTCCTCGAACACCTCACCATCGTCGAGAGCTGGGACAGTCATGCCGAGGACCTCATGGCCTGGACATCCCAGTCTCACGACGCACTCGGCGAGAACGGATGGGCCAACGCCTTCATCGGACGCGGAACCGACCCCGATCACGATGCCCTCGTCCCCATCGCGGTGGTCGCCGACCGACCGCCGCCTGACGACCTGGCGGCAGCATTGCGCTCGGCCCAACCATCCGCAGTTGCCGTCGTCGTGGTCGGCGACTTCCCGGACGCGCTGGCGACGGTCCGATGCGAGGACGACGCGCTCAACTTCGACATGGTCGACCTCGCGTGTGCGCCCCAGCAGATGGACGCCGACGAGCTGGCTGCGATCTCCAGCGTCCTCGTCGCGACGGACAGCCCGGAAGAACAGGAGCTGATGGAACAGCTGCGCGCCGAGTTCGAGGCGTCAGCATCGTCGAACGGGAACGGTTCCTCGAACCCAAACGCAGGCGACGCAGGGATACCGGGGGGAGCGGACGAGCCACCGGAGGCCGAGGTGCTCGTGCGCCTTCTCGGCGACATCAAAGTCGACGGCGGGCAGCCGCTGAAGCCGAAGGCGACTGCCGTCGTCGCCTATCTCGCACTGCACCGGTCGGTCACGACTGCCCGGCTGGAAGAGGCATGCTGGTTCGGCTCCGACGGTGCCACCCACACCAAGCGGATCCACGACACCATGGCCGAGGTCCGATCGGCCCTCGGCTCTCAACACTTCCCGGCCAATCGCAGCGGCCGCTACGTCGTCGAGCCACAGGTCCGCACCGACCTCGAGCTGTTCGACTGGCACGTCCAGCAGGCGGCCGTTCTCCCGACGGAAGCAGCACTGGAGCACTACCAGGCCGCGCTCGACATGGTGACCGGCAAACCGTTCTCGTATCCGAACGCAGCGCGCGCTTCGTACGGATGGGTCGACTTCGAGCACCACGCCACGACCTGGGAGCTGAAGGTGGCAGGCGTCGCCCAGGCCTGCGCTGCGATGTGCATGGACGCCGGCGAACCAGCGGCGGCGACCTCGATGCTCAGCAAGCTCGTCCAGGCCATCCCGCTGAACAGCGCTCTCGTCGAGGCCCTCATGCGAGCGCACATCGCCGACGACGATCCCGCCGGAGCCGATGCCGTCTACCAGGAGCACGCCACCGCGCTGGACCAGGCGAAGCTCGGCGATCCGGACGACTCCATCGAGCAACTGCGGCTCGACCTCCGAACGCCGTGACCGCGTCAGACGGCGTCGGTCACGATCTGGCGGCCGCTCGCGACGGCTGCGCCAATCGCAACCGCGTCAGACGGCGTCGGTCACGATCTGGCGGCCGCTCGCGACGGCTGCGCCAATCGCAGCGTTGCACCCGGAAATTCCTGAGGCATCGAGCGCGTCCAGTACGGAGATTGCGACCTCGACTGGCTGATGGACCTCCACTGTCAGAGGTGACTCCCAGCGTGTGGCGCCGACGTGCGCTAGCAACTCGCTCAGTTGACCGTATGCCTTCTGGGCCGATGCAGTCGGATGGCTGAACGCTTTGATGAAGGCTGCCTTGTGGCCCTTCGGGGTCCCGAGTGCACGTTGGACCCTCCTCTCGCCCTTGCCCGGATAGCCGAACAGCATCACCAGTGTTCGAGCGTGGATCAGGGATGCCTCGAGGAAGAAGACGGCGTCACGCCAGTCGGACGGGGTTGCCTGATTGACCGTCGCGCCGTGTTCCTCGGCGTAGCGGGCTGCGGCCCGGCACATCGCCTCGACCTCGTACACAATGTGCTCTTCGACGTCCGCGAGTGTTGGCTGGGTGGACACCCGACAACCGTACGCACTCGGGTGGCCTGGAACCCCGGACTGGAGTTGGTGCGGGCGGTGTGTGCGATGACGAGGTCGGGAGCCCAGCCTGAGATCTTGATCGGTTGTCCTGTCATCGAGCGGGAGTGGGTGATCGAGAGATGGCTCGAGCACGTGGGAGCGGCCACTTCGCTCGCCGGAGTGGCTGCGGACGTGTTGCTGCTCGGCCCGACCCGCGACTTGACCTTTGTTCGAGGTCGAGAGGTTGCCCGCAGGATTGGCATTCGGCTGATCGAAGTCGACAGTGGGGAAGAGGTTGGCAGCGGGAATCGCGGTGGCTTAGGGGCCTGGCGCGTGTGGAACGAGCGGCGGCTCATTCACATGGTCTGGCTCAGGAATCAACTGCTGGGGGCCGTTCGGGAACTCGGGCCACGATTCTTCCTCAGTCTCGACTCGGACGTGTTGCTACATGAGATGAGCCTCGCCTACATGCTCGAGACCTGCTCGACGTTCGACTTCGCCGCTGTTGGCGGCAAGACCAACATGACTCCGAGGGGCGAGGACGTACCCAACTGCGCATGGATCGAGGAGTCGGGTCGTCTAGCGCGACGATCAGCAGCCTCGGTCAGCCGAGTGGACGTGCTCATGGCGATCAAGCTCATGACGCCGGCCGCATACATGATCGACTACGAGTTCGACTCTCGGGGCGAGGACGTCGGTTGGTCGATCGCGTGCGCCCGCAATGGTCTGGGATTGGGATGGGACGGCCGCTCGACGAGCGAACACGTGATGGCGAAGGACGTGTGATGTCACACCGCCGGAGCACCAGGGCCAGGGTCGATCGACAGGGACCTCGCGGCCATCGGTCGAACCTACGTCAACTCGTGCAGCCGGTGGTCGGGAGGCCAGCGGGAGCCAGCGGTTGACCGTCGGCGATTGACACGAGGAACGGTTGCGGGCACCGCTTCTGCCCACCGGCTTCGATACCGAAGTGGAGATGCGGGCCGGTGCTGTTGCCGGTCGATGCGCTGTCGAGCACGTGCTGTCCGACGGTGACCCGTTCACCGATCGCCACCGCTTGTGTTCCGGGTTGGCCGTGGCAGTAGGTGTACTGAGCTTCATCGTCGCCGTTGATGACCACACCGATGCCGCACTTGCCGCTTGTCGGTGTTCCGACGACCACTCCGTTGGTGACGGCGAAGAGCAGGGTGCCGATGGGCACCGGGATGTCGGCGGCCGGGTAGTCGTGGTGCGGCTTGGTGAACCACTCGGGATGCTCGTCGTACCAGCGTCGCTCGAGCGGGAGGGCGTAATCACCGCTGACCCCCAACTCGCCGGTCGGACATGAAGGAGTGGCCGCATGTGAGGCTCCATCTGCCTCGTCGGTCCCGGTGCCGCTTTGGGCACGCATCGCCTCGTAGACCGAGCTCAGCGTTGTCCAGTAGTTCTCGGCTGAAGCCCAGGTCCCTGCAAGTCCGCCCCACGTTGTTGCTGTCGCTCCAGCGTTCGGCGAGACGTCGGCGTTGGCGAGCGGAGCATCGTTGCCGAGGGCGTACTTCTTGAGCAGCTGGATCTGGGCTCGAACACCGATCACCGGGTCCCGGAACGCGGACCCTGACGCGGTGCCGTCATAGTGCGCGATGCCGGCGAAGTTGTTGATGGCGGTGTCGCTGTTGGTGAAGTGGCCGGTCTCGAGCACGGCCTGCGCGAGCGCGAGGTCGCCTCGCACCCCTTCGGCGTCTCCCTCGGAGAGGTAGAGCGCGATGAGGTCGCCGATGTCGATGCCGAGTCGCGATGGTTGTCCGCGTGCGGTACTTGCCCACCAGGCACGTAGGTCGGCGACGGTGAGGACCGATGCGCCGAGGATGCTCGGTGTTCCGTCGTCGGCGATCTCTCCGTCGGCGAGACAACCGGGTGGTGACGCCGCTCCGATGCCGATCGCCAAGATCGGCAGCGCGGTGAACCCGCCGACGGTGATCAGGCAGGTGAACGAGATGGCTGCGCCGAGCTTCGGTCCCTTCATGACTACGTAGGCCGTTCGGCGGGCGGATTCTTCGCGGACGCGTGGAGAGTTCTGCCTCGCTCAAGGGCCTACGGGAGTGACACCTACGTCTCACCGCTTCCAAGGAGGTCCGTCCGATGATCGCGATCCCTGGTGTTCTCGCCCAGGTCGAGGTCGACCCGAGCACCGACGGCATGCCCGGTGCCGACCTGATCCAGCAGCTCCTCAACTGGGGCCAGATGCTCGCGTTGTGGGGCAGCCTCGCTGCGCTGCTCGTCGGCGCGGCGATGTATGGCCTCGCTCGCGAGGGCGGCAGCTACGGCGGAGCGAGCCGCGGCAAGACCCTCGCGCTCGGCGGGGTGGTGGGGGCGATCCTCGCTGGTGTCGCGCCGACGGCGGTCAACATGCTGTTCACGG
>Ga0209023_10005008_pt1 | contig 14703 bp, 13 predicted proteins | sample LakOneMetagenome_FD_187468 | JGI IMG/M metagenome (GOLD analysis project Ga0209023, IMG submission 187468) | Freshwater and sediment microbial communities from Lake Erie, Canada (SPAdes) (version 2) | ecosystem: Environmental > Aquatic > Freshwater > Lentic | place: Lake Erie, Canada...
AGACTTGGCTGATCTTGGATGCCCGGTCAAAGCCGACGTCGATCCTGACCCTTATCGGCTCGAAGGCGGGCGTCTCCTTGGAGCGCTTTACGTGCTGGAGGGATCTTCGCTTGGCGCGCAGATTTTGGTGCTCAGGGCTGCCGCGCTCGGTTTTTCCGAAACCAGTGGCGCGCGCCACCTCGCCTTGCAGACCCGCGATCCAAAGCGCTGGTCGCGGTTCGTGAAAATTCTGGATCGCGATGGCGCACACGACCCTCAAGCCGTCGTTGCTGGCGCGCAGGAAGCCTTTTCTCGCGCGCTGCAGACCTTTCTGAAGACACGTCATGAACATTGAAGTCGCTCAGCAAGTCGATCTCACCACATGCGACCGCGAACCGATCCATGTGCCGGGAAGCATTCAGCCGCACGGCTGTCTGCTGGCTTGCGATATTTCCGCCAACCTCGTGCTTCGGCACTCGGCCAATGCGCCGGCCTTACTCAGCATCGATGGCGATCCGAACGGGCGGCCTCTCGAAGACATTCTGGGGCATCAAGCTGTCCACACGATCCGAAACACTCTGACCAGCCTCGACGATGGGGCGCGCCCAGCGTTGCTTTTCAAGCTCGGCATCGGGACATCGCGGTTTTTCGATGTGGCCGTTCACAAATACAAGTCCGTCACCATCATCGAATTCGAGCCGGCCGACGATGCTGTGACCGTGCCGCTCGAATTGGCGCGTGCGATGATCACGCGGATTTCATCGATCAGCAGTCTCGAACGCTTGCTGCGCGTCACAACACGCCTTGTGCAAGGGCTGTTCAACTATAACCGCGTCATGGTCTACCAGTTGATGCAGGATGGCGCCGGCAAGGTCGTCAGCGAATCCAAGCAGCAGCACCTCGAAAGTTTTCTCGGGCAGTATTTTCCGGCGAGCGACATCCCTCAGCAGGCCCGCCAGCTTTATCTGCGCAATACCATTCGCATCATCTCGAATGCAAATTTCGAGCGCATCCCTCTCGTTCCCGTCCTCGATCTCTCGGGCGAACCTCTCGACCTGTCCTTCGCGCACCTGCGCAGCGTTTCGCCGATTCATTGCGAATACCTGCGAAATATGGGCGTCGGCGCGTCGATGTCGATCTCGATCATCGTCGACGGTACGCTCTGGGGGCTGATCGCATGTCACCATTACAGTCCGCGCCACCTCTCGATGGCCGAGCGCGTGGCCGCCGAAATGTTCGGACAGTTCTTTTCACTGCATCTCAACGCATTGCGGCAAGCGAGCAAATTGGAGACCGCGACCCGCGCGCGAAACTCACTCGACCGTTTCCTTCGCGTCAATGCGCGCGGATCGAATCTTGACGACGCGATTTTCGAGAACCTGACAGATTTTGCGACGCTAATGCCATGCGACGGTGCTGCAGTCTGGTTGAAAGGAAAAAGCAAAAGCATCGGCTCGGTGCCACCCGCCAGCGGAATTGCCGCCCTTGCCAACCTTGCAACAAAAACCGCCGACGGAAAAATATGGGCGACGCATATGTTGTCCGGGCATCTGTCCGGTGCGGACAGATATGCCGGCGCAGCATCCGGAGTCATGGTCGTGCCGCTGTCGCATAGGCCACGCGACTATCTTTTCTTTTTCAGAAAAGAACTGGTGCAGACGCTGAACTGGGCGGGCAATCCCGACAAATCCTACGAGACCGGCCCGCTCGGCGACCGGCTAACGCCGCGCAAGAGCTTCGCGATCTGGAAGGAAACGGTACACCACCAATCGGCGCCGTGGACCGACGAGGATCGCGAGATCGCCGAAGGTACCCGAACGGTGCTCGCCGAAGTCGCGCTGTATCACAGCGAATTGCTGGAAGAGGAACGCCAGAAGGCGGACGTACGCCAGCGCATGCTCAACGAGGAGCTGAATCATCGCGTCAAGAACATCCTCGCGGTGATCAAATCCTTGATCAATGTTCCGAGCCAGCAAGGGCAATCAATCGCGAACTATGTGCAATCCCTTCGTGGACGCATTCAGGCGCTCGCCTTCGCACACGATCAGATTGTGCGCGGTGCCGGCGGCGGCGCGCTGCTCGAGCTGGTTCAGGCCGAACTCACTCCATATCGCGACGACCAGAATCTTCATTTGAACATCGATGGGCCGCCGGTCTGGCTCGACGCACGCGCCTTTTCCGTGATGGCCTTGCTCCTGCATGAACTGTCCACCAACGCAGCCAAATACGGCTCGCTGTCGCAGAAGAACGGCATGTTGTCGGTGACATGGTCTTTTAGCGACGACGATGGGTGCCGGATTCATTGGACCGAGAGCAATGGTCCAACCGTCAAGCCACCAGAACGGAGCGGCTTCGGTACGGTGCTGATCGATCGCAGTATCACGTACGATCTCGGCGGCGACAGCGATGTCAGCTACAAGCCGGAAGGATTGCAGGCAACATTCCGGATTCCACCACGCCATGCATCGCTGGACGCAAGATCGCCGACTGCAGCAACTTTGAAGAAAAACATCGCGCAACCATCCAAAGGCCGCCTCGAAGGCTTGCGCGTGCTGATCGTCGAAGACGAAATGCTGATTGCCATCAATCTCGAACAGATCCTGCTCGACGCCGGAGTTTCTGATATCACGACCACATCCTCGTCTGCCGAGGCGCTAAAAAAGCTGAGCGAGCAAACGCCGGACGCCGCTATTCTCGACGTCAACCTCGGACGCGAAACCTCCATCGCGGTCGCTGAGGAACTCCGCAAGCGCGCTATTCCCTTTATGCTCACTACTGGATACGGCGACCGCTCGGCTCTTGCCGCGCAGTTTTCGGATGTGCCCATCCTGAATAAGCCTTATGAGGCCGCCGCTATCATTGCGGAATTGTCCGCGATTGCTGGCAACAGGAAAACGTAAGCGCAGCCGTCAGGGCCGCAGCGTTTCCAGAAACCGCACAGTCTCGCCAGTCGCCGGCGTCGCCAGTTCGCCCTGCCACATCACGCGCTTGCCGCGCACGAATGTGCCCACCGGCCAGCCCTTCACCTTCACGCCGTCATAAGGCGTCCAGCCCGCGCGCGACGCCACCCACTTGTTGGTGATGGTTTCCTCGCGCTTCATGTCCACGATGGTGAAGTCGGCATCGTATCCCGCTGAAATACGCCCTTTGCAGGCGATATTGAAAAGCCGTGCCGGACCGGCGCTGGTGAGATCGACGAAACGCGCCAGCGACAGTTTTCCCGCGTTCACATGATCGAGCATGATCGGCACCAGCGTCTGCACGCCGGTCATGCCGGACGGCGAGGCCGGATAGGTTTTCGACTTTTCTTCCAGCGTATGTGGCGCGTGATCCGATCCCAGTACATCGACAATGCCTTGTTCGATACCGCGCCAGATTCCGTCGCGATGGCTTGCGTCGCGAACCGGCGGATTCATCTGCGCGCGGGTGCCGAGCCTTTCATAGGCTTCAGGACCGGCCAGCGTGAGGTGATGCGGCGTCGCTTCGCAGGACGCGACATCCTTGTGGTCGCGCAGATATTCGATCTCCTGCTTGGTCGAGATATGCAGCACATGAATGCGCTTGCCGGTCTCGCGCGCCAGCGTCACCAGCCTCTGCGTCGCGATCAAAGCCGCATCCTCGTCGCGCCACACCGGATGCGAGCGCGGATCGCCCTCAATGCGAAGATGCTTGCGGTCGTTGAGGCGATACTCGTCCTCGGCATGAAACGCCGCGCGGCGGCGGATCACCTTGAAGATACGCCGCAGGCTGTCGTCGTCTTCCACCAGCAGCGAGCCGGTGGAGGAGCCGACAAACACTTTAACGCCCGCGCAGCCGGGAGCGCGCTCAAGCTCGGGAAGCTGATCGACGTTCTCGCGCGTACCGCCGATAAAGAACGCATAGTCGCAGTGCATGCGGTGATGCCCGGCTTTCACCTTGGCCGTAAATGCCTCTTCGTTCACCGTGAGCGGATTCGTGTTCGGCATTTCAAATACAGCCGTAACGCCACCCATCACGGCGCTGCGTGACCCGGTCTCCAGGTCTTCCTTATGCGTGAGACCGGGTTCGCGGAAATGGACCTGCGTGTCCATTACGCCGGGCAGAATGTGCAGCCCCTTGCAGTCGATCACCTCGCCAGCACTCGCTCCGCCGAGTGCGCCGATTTCGGCAATCCGTCCTCCGGAAATGCCGATGTCGCGCACGCCCTCACCGTCCTGATTAACGACGGTGCCGGATTTCAAAGTCAGATCGAATGTCTGGGCCAAATGACGGGCTCTTTTCGTATGCTGTGCGTTGACCGGCGGCGCCGCATGTCGGCGCGGGCCTTGTTGTCCGCACTTTAGCGCCTTACGTTGCCATGTCACATCCGGGACGAATCTTTCCCCAAAAGAACGCCGAAAACTCCGAGAAAGCCCCATGAAAGCAGCGTTTTTGCCGGATCGCGGCGTGGTCAGGGTCGGCGGCGAGGATGCTCGCAAATTCCTCGACGGGCTGGTCACCACGAATATCGAACTGCTTCAGCCGGGCCTCGCCCGGTTCGGCGCGCTGCTGACGCCGCAGGGCAAAATCATCGTGGATTTTCTGGTGACCGAAGCGTCCGAGGCGCAAGGCGGCGGCTTCGTGGTCGACGTGCCGCTGGCGCTGGCTCAGGCCCTCGCCACCAAACTCGGCTTCTACAAGTTGCGCGCGAAAGTCACCGTCGAAAATCTGTCGTCACAGCTCGGCGTGCTTGCCGTGTGGGACGGCGCACCCACCACAAAACCCGATCTTGCGTTCGAAGACCCGCGCGATCCGCAACTCGGCTGGCGCTTTCTGGTGCCGGACGATCTTGCCGCGACGACGGCTTCCGCCATCGGCGCAGAGCTTTGCGACAGCGCGGATTACGAAGCGCATCGCATCGCGTGTGGCGCACCCCGCGGCGGCGTGGATTTCATTTATGGCGATGCCTTCCCGCACGAGACCAATATGGATCGGTTGCATGGAGTCGATTTCGACAAGGGTTGCTATGTCGGGCAGGAAGTCGTGTCCCGCATGCAGCATCGCGGCACCGCGCGGACGCGTACAGTGCGCGTGCGCCTGGAGGGCTCGGTGCCGGAGATCGGCTTGCCGGTCATCGCGGGTGACAAGTCCGTCGGCACCATGGGCTCGTCTGCCAATGGCGTCGGCCTCGCGCTGGTGCGGACGGATCGCATTTCCGATGCGCTCGACGCCGGATTGAATTTAACGGCGGGTGGCCTCCCGCTGAGCCTTGTGTCCATCGACGATGTGAAAGCCGCATCAAAGAAAGCGCACGCATGACACGTGCACGGTTGCACGCGGACGGGTTGTTGCGCTGTCCGTGGCCGGGCGAAGACCCGCTTTACATGGCCTACCACGACACCGAATGGGGCGTTCCGGAATACGACGACAAAGCGCTGTTCGAGAAGCTGATCCTCGACGGTTTTCAAGCTGGATTGTCGTGGATCACGATTTTGCGCAAGCGCGACAACTTCCGCAAAGCCTTCGACGATTTCCAGCCTTCGAAAATCGCGCGCTACGGCGACAAGAAAGTCGCCGCGCTGATGGGCGATGCCGGAATCGTGCGCAACCGCGCCAAAATCGAAGGTGCGGTGAATAGCGCGAAGGCCTATCTGAAGATCATGGAAGAAAGTGCGGGTTTCTCTGCTTTCCTGTGGGATTTCGTTGACGGCAAGCCGAAGGTCAATTCATTCAAGACCACGGCCTCGGTGCCCGCTGCCACGCCCGTCTCAACCAAAATGTCGAAAGAATTGATCGCGCGCGGATTCAAGTTCGTGGGGCCGACCATCGTTTACGCCTTCATGCAGGCAACCGGCATGGTCAACGATCATCTGGTGACGTGTCACTGCCATGATACATGCGGAAAGATGAAAAAGCCGTCGCGCTCTTGATCGCTACTTCCGCTCGACCTTCTTGGTCAGCAGATAAAGATAGGCGCAGACCGCGACCACGATCGGGAAACAACCAAGCCCGAACAGCGTCGCGGAAAACTCAAAGCGATCCCAGAAAACCCAGCACACCGTCCAGCACACAATCGCGTTGACCAGCGCGAGCAGATAGATCGGCTGCAGCGCAGTCTTGAAGCTCATCGTCGGCTTGCGGCGTGTGTCATGTTGGGTCATAGCCATCTTAAATATCTCCGACTTAATGCCAATTCAACGCGCGGCGCACCACCCGGTTCCAATTCCGCGATGCCCGCAGACCGCGTTTGATGATATGAAATTGATCCGCTCATTTTATCCCGAACGATTCTTCGCAGCATGACCGCCAAAAAAACCGCTGTTCAGAAGCAATCGGCGCGGGCGTGGCAGCGGATGCTGTCCGGTCGCCGCCTCGATTTGCTTGATCCGTCGCCGCTCGACATCGAGATCGCGGATATTGCGCATGGACTGGCGCGCGTCGCACGCTGGAATGGACAGACCCACGGCGCGCATATCTTTTCAGTCGCGCAACACACGTTGCTGGTCGAAGCCGTGCTGCGCCAGCAGACACCGCGTGTCGATCATCGTGTGCGACTGGCGGCGATGCTGCACGATGCGCCGGAATATGTCATTGGCGACATGATCTCACCGTTCAAGGCGGTGATCGGCGGCTCCTACAAGATCGTGGAAAAGCGCTTGCTTTCCGCCATTCACATTCGCTTCGGCTTGCCTGCGATCCTGCCTGACGAGATCGAACAGCAGATCAAGGCCGCCGACCGGGGGGCTGCCTATCTGGAGGCGACGCATCTGGCCGGATTCGCCGAAGCCGAAGCCCGGCGATTGTTCGGCCGCGATCCCAGACTGCCGCCTTCGACTGAGAAGGACTATGTGACGCCATGGTCGGCCGGACGAGCCGAACGCCAGTTTGTCACGCGATTCAAGGCGTTGCTCGGATAGCGGTCAGGCGTTGGCGATCTGCGCGGCGCCACCTTATAATGCCGCCGACCATAAGGACCGCCATGATTCACGTATGCTCGCTCGCCGCCTTGCCCTCTACCGTTGAAGCCACCGGCGCGCGCCACGTCCTCACCGTGATGGCGAATGTCGGTCAGGTCATGCGCCCGCCTTCAATTCTGGAAGCCAATCACCTGCGCATCTCGATGGACGATATCAACGAACCCGCGGATGGAATGACCGCGCCAACGCGCGAGCATGTCGAGCAGGCGCTGGAGTTCATCCGAGGCTGGGACCGCGCAGCGCCGATGGTGATCCATTGCTACGCGGGAATCAGCCGTTCCACCGCAAGCGCTTTCATGGCCGCCTGCGCGCTCAACCCGCATCGCGACGAATCCGCCATCGCGCGGCAAATTCGCGCCGCGTCACCGACCGCCTATCCAAACCGCCTGATTGTCACGCTCGCTGATCGTATCCTTGGCCGTAGCGGACGCATGGTCCGCGCGCTGGACGATATGGGTCCGGGCACCATGGCTGTCGAAAGCCAGCCGTTCCGCGTGCACCTCGATTGAGAAGAGTTCGGCGCCTGACAACCGCAGCCATGAGCGGAACGCGATGATCGACAAGATCCTCACGCCTATCGAAATCGGGCTGACCGCCGCCATCGTCTCCATCGATGGCAAGGAGCCGCTGATTTTGACCGCCTCCGGCGGCGGCGAATTGAACGGCCTCCCGTTTGGACCGTTCGACGCCGTGGCCCATCGCACGTTGGAGATAGGACTGCGGGCATGGGTGGACCGTCAAACCGGGTTGCGGCTGGGATATGTCGAACAGCTCTACACATTCGGCGATCGCGGCCGACATGCGCAGCGCAGCGATAAAGAAGTGCATGTGGCGTCCATTGGCTATCTCGCGCTGACGCGAGCCGCCGACAATACGTCGAAGCCGCAAGTCGCAGGCGCGACATTCGAGCCGTGGTATCGCTACTTCCCGTGGGAGGACTGGCGCGAGGAGCGGCCCGCTATTATCGAGAAGGACATCCTTCCGGCGCTCACCGCATGGGCTGGACAATCTCAAAAAACGCACACCGAACGCGCGCTGCCGCGCAGCGACCGTGTGCGGCTGTATTTCGGCACCGACGGCGCGCAGTGGGACGAGGAGCGCGTGCTCGACCGCTACGAATTGCTTTATGAGGCCGGATTGATCGAAGAAGCTCGCCGCGACGGCAGAGCCGCAGCCCTGGAACGCAAATCGCGGCCCGCGCTTGGCACGCCGATGCGCTTCGATCACCGGCGGATTCTGGCTACCGCCATCGCGCGGCTGCGCGCCAAGCTAAAATATCGCCCGGTCGTGTTCGAACTTTTGCCGCCGACATTCACACTAACAGACTTGCAGCGGACCGTTGAGGCGATCTCGGGACGTCATTTGCATAAACAGAATTTCCGCCGTCTGGTGGAGACAGGCGCGCTGGTCGAACCGACCGGCGAGACCTCGACCCAGACCGGCGGGCGTCCGGCTGCGCTGTTTCGCTTCCGCCGCGAAGTGTTGCAGGAGCGTCCGACGCCAGGCCTGCGCGTGCGCGGGCGTCGCGCCACGCGCGAGTGATCGAATACCCTCCCTGTTTGGGGGAGGTGATGAAGAATTTTCACGCGATCTTTGCGGTAGTCCGCCGGAAGATCGCGCAAGGAGGAATGATGGAATTTATTGCGCTGGTGGTTGCCCTCATCGCGGCGGGTTTTGCGCGCAGCGCCATGCTGCGTTCGAAGGAATTGCAGGCGCGCATCGAGCAGTTGGAGGCGACCTCTGCCGGAACGTTCGCGAGGGCCGCGACGCCGCCGCCGCTTCCGCCGCGAACGGAATTGCCGCATGCACCATCCATCGCGCCGGGAACGCTCGAAAAAGAACTATTCCAGGATGAACCCACTTCACCGGACCTCGCTGCGGCATCGGTCGCCGCTCCCCCGCCGCTGCTGGGCGCGCGCCCGCAAGCGGATAACACACCGCAACCGGGTTTAGAGGAGCGGCTCGGTACGCGTTGGGTTGTCTGGGTCGGAGGACTCACGCTCGCTCTCGGCGGAGTGTTTCTCGTCAAGTATTCCATCGAGGCAGGGCTGCTCGGCCCGGGCATTCGCGTGCTGCTGGGCGGCCTGTTTGCGCTGGCGCTGTTGGCCACTGGCGAAGTGGGGCGCCGCAAGGAAAGCCTCTTGCCGGTTGAGGCTCTGCCGAAAGCCAACATTCCCGCGATCCTTACCGCAGCGGGCACCGCTGTCGCTTTTGCGACGGTTTATGCCGCTTATGCGCTCTACGGTTTTCTCTCGCCACCGGTCGCGTTCGTCCTGCTCGGCGCCGTCGCGCTCGGTACGCTCGCAGCGGCCCTTCTGCACGGCCCCGGCCTTGCAGGCCTCGGCGTGATCGGCGCTTTCGTGACACCGGTGCTGGTCTCGTCTGGAAAACCGGATTACTGGGCGCTCTATATTTATATCGCGATCGTCACTGCCGCCGCATTCGGACTCGCGCGTATAAGGCTGTGGCGCTGGCTGGCCGTGGCGACTGTCGTACTCGGCGGCGTCTGGATACTGTTCGATATTGCGCGCATCGAGGCGCTTGCGCCCCATGCCTTCGACATCATCGTGAGTTTCGGCCTCGCCGCCTTACTCGTAGTGACAGGGTTCATGTTCGGCCCATCCGCCGAGCCGGGCAAGGTCGAACCGGTATCGTCGGGGTCGCTGGCCGCGTTCCTGCTCGGCGCAACTGTGCTCGTGCTGAGCAACAACCACGCGGATGCGGCAATGATCGTGTTCACGGTCCTGATCGCGGCAACATTCGCTATCGCCTGGCGCGCAGAGTCCGCCACCGGCACCATTGGAGCCGCGGCGTTGCTGGTGTTTGTGGTGTTTGCGGAGTGGGCCGTTCGCGCCAATCCCGATCTGGCCGTGGTGCCCGGCGGACCGCTGCCGGGAATAGGCACCCGCGCGGATGACGGCTCGATCAGCCTGCATCTCACAACGGCAGCGGGCTTCGGCGTCGCTTTTGCGGCTGCCGGTTTCCTCGCACAGGGCCGGTCCATCAGCGCCATCATCCCGGTGATCTGGGCTGCGACGGGCGTGTTTACGCCGCTGGCGCTGCTGATCGCGCTTTATGCGCGCATCGCGCATCTCGACCGCTCGATCCCGTTTGCGATCATCGCTATTGCGCTCGCAGGCGCGTTCGCAACAGCGACCGAATTGCTGACGCGCCGCGAGGCGCGGCCGGGGCAGATGATCGCGACGGCGCTGTTCGCCACCGGCACGCTGGCTGCACTTGCGCTGGCGTTTACCTTTGCGCTGGACAAAGGCTGGCTCACCATCGCGCTGGCTCTGATGTCGCTCGGCACTGCGTGGATTTCCATGAAGCGGCCGATCCCGTTCCTGCGTTCGCTTTCCGCGATCCTCGCCGGCATCGTGGTTCTGCGCATCGGCTATGAGCCGCGCATCGCAGGCAACGACCTCGGCACCACGCCGATCTTCAACTGGCTGCTGCTCGGTTACGGCATTCCCGCGGCGTCGTTCTGGCTCGGCAGCATCTTCCTGCGTCGGCGCGGAGACGATGCACCGCTGCGCAGCGTGGAAGCGGCAGCGATCCTGTTCACGGTGCTGCTCGCCTTCACCGAGATCCGCCATTACATCAATAATGGCGACATCTATCGCACATCGTCGAGTTTGATCGAGGTCGGCCTGCAAATCTGTGTCGCACTCGCGATGGCGATAGGGCTTGAGCGCCTTCGCCTGCGGACCAACAGTGTCATCCACAATATCGGCGCGCTGCTGCTGACATGGTTCGCAGGCCTTGCGACCCTGTTCGGATTGTTCTTCATCGCCAATCCCTGGATCTGGCGCATCGAGATTGCGGGCGCATTCATCAACCCGCTGATCCTCGGTTATGCGATCCCCGCGATCCTTGCGTTTTTGCTGTCCTATGCAGCAGCGGGACGCCGCGCGGTGGCCTACACCAACACGATCGCGGCGGGCGCGCTGGTGCTTGCGCTGGCGTATATTTCACTGCAAATCCGCCGCTTCTATCACGGCCCGTATCTCAACAGCGGCGCCACGTTTGATGCCGAACAGTATACTTATTCGGTGGCGTGGCTTGCCTTCGGTGTCGTGCTGCTGGCGCTCGGCCTGTTGCTACCGTCACAGCGCGCGCGGCTCGCATCGGCCGTCATGATCGGCGTCACGGTGCTCAAAGTGTTCCTGATCGATATGTCGAACCTGACCGGCCCTTACCGCGCATTCTCGTTTATCGGGCTTGGACTGGTGCTGGTTGCGATTGGTTGGCTGTACCAACGCATTCTGCTCCGGCAAACGAAAACGCCGCCGGTTGCGAACAACCCGGCGGCGTGAAGACGTTCAGGCAAGCTTGAGAATTATTCGCTCGCGGAGCGGCGCAGTTCGAGCGCCGGTTCGCTATGTGCGACGGGACGCACCTCAACCTTCGGAGATGCATCCGCCGACTGGCCCAAGCCCGGCGCGCGCAGCGAGCGCGGCCGCGAGATTGAGCGGGCGAGGATCACGCGCGCATTGCCGTGCTTGCGGAAATCGCAATAAGCGAAGCCCATGCCGGACACGGAGCCGCGGAAGCTGACATTGTCGGTTCTATTGAGGTTGAAGCAGGGCTCGAAAGGAATGCCCTTGATCGACGCGCAAATCTGCTGGCCGCGAACTTGAAGCGTGTTGGACGGCAGCCGCATGAAACGCGTCGGACCGGCACCGCTGAACTGCACGCCGCCCGCTGCGGCACCGTCATCCGTGACCTTGCCGATGCCTTTGGTGCCGTCGAAGCAGGTGAACGAAAACATCTTGTTGGAGACGAACTTGCGCGCTTCGTCCGCATTCAGGGTTTCAGCCAAAACCGGGGCAGCCACCGAACTTGCGAGAACGGCTCCGAAAACGATGCGCAGGAACATACTGCCACTCCAACTAACTTGCGGATCGGAACAACCTGCCCGGCCAACGGCCGCGCGGTTTACGCCTTAACCCGCTGATTACCATACCAACCGTGGCAACATTGGAGCACCATGGTTTGTAAAGTCTGAACGTCCTCAGGAAATTCTCACCACCGTGCGTCCGCGCGTTTGGCCGGCAAGAATTTTGGTCCCCGCATCGATAACATCCGAAAGACCAATTTCCGTAGTCATTTCAGCGAGTTTCGCATGATCGAGGTCTTTTGCAAGGCGGGCCCACGCGGCTTTGCGTTGCGGAAGCGGACACATCACGGAGTCGATGCCCAAAAGGCACACCCCCCGCAAAATGAACGGCGCGACCGACGACGGCAGATCCATACCGGCAGCCAGTCCGCAGGCCGCGATCGCTCCGCCGTAGCTCGTCATCGCCAGCAGGTTCGCCAATGTCGTCGAACCGACGCTGTCGATGCCTCCTGTCCATCGCTCTTTCGCCAGCGGCTTACCGGGTGCCGACAATTCATTGCGGTCGATGATGTCGCTCGCACCAAGCCCGCGCAGATAATCCGCCTCAGCTGGCCGTCCGGTGGAGGCAATGACCTTGAAGCCGAGCTTCGACAACAGCGACACCGCCACCGAGCCGACGCCACCCGCAGCACCGGTCACGACGATCGGACCGCTCGCGGGGGTGAGACCATGTTTTTCCAAAGCCAGCACCGACAGCATCGCCGTGAAGCCCGCCGTGCCGATCGCCATGGCTTCGCGCGCGGTCATGCCTTCGGGCAGACGCACCAGCCAATCGCCTTTCACACGGGCCTTTTCCGCATAGGCCCCGAGATGCGTTTCGCCAAGGCCCCAGCCGGTGGAGACGACCTTGTCGCCTTTCTTCCAGCCCGCGTGCGAGGACTCGATCACCGTTCCTGCAAAATCAATTCCGGCGATCATCGGAAAGCGTCGCACCACCGGCGATTTGCCGGTGACTGCAAGGCCATCCTTGTAGTTCACCGTCGACCATTCGACCGCGACCGTGACATCGCCATCCATCAGGTCGGAGTCGTCGAACTGCGTCAGCGCCGCTGTAGTGCCCTTCTCTGCCTTGTCGATCCTGATCGCCTTGAACGTTGCCACGCGTTTCCTCCGTTACATTCTTGAACTGACTGCTTGGAATGTCTGATCGCGTTTGCCAAGGGCTACGCGCCGGGACGCAGCAATGAGATGGCAAATTTCCGCACTGCGAAATTTTCATTGTCCATCTGGCGGACGGTATCAGGACCTGCTATATTTGTTTTGCTCGATATGAGAATAAGAAGTGAGTTGAGTAAACGAGCAGCAGGAAACTGAGTTGGGATGCCGGCCAATGGGCCGGATTTCTCAGGCCCCATATATACTCAATTTGAGCATATATGGTATTCTAAGGAGAAGCGTTATGCCGGTGACTGGAATTTACGGCCCCGAAGATTTCGGCAAACCGGTTCATGCGTTGGCTGGCGTACCGGGCCGCAGCCGCATCACCGATACAGATCGCAGCCGCGCGCTGCCGATGCCATCGCTGGAATGGACGCCCGACGTCGAGCGCGCCACCGCGCATCTTTACGCAAAGGTGAAGAACGTCATTCCGGAAATCGAATGGCCGTTCATGGCGCCTTACGTGAAGGCCATCAACGATCTGAAACAGCAGCGCGACGCGGTGATCCTCGCGCACAACTATCAGACGCCGGAGATTTTCCATTGCGTCGCCGACATTGTCGGAGACTCGCTGCAACTCGCCCGCGAAGCCACCAAGGTCAAGCAGCAGGTCATCATCCAGTGCGGCGTGCACTTCATGGCCGAGACGTCGAAGATCCTGAACCCTGACAAAACCGTTCTGATCCCGGATTCACGCGCGGGCTGCTCGCTCGCGTCATCGATCACCGGCGCGGACGTGCGCCTGCTGCGCGAGCGCTTCCCCGGCGTGCCGGTGGTCGCCTATGTCAACACGTCCGCCGATGTGAAGGCGGAGGTGGACATCTGCTGCACCTCGTCCAACGCCGTGCAGGTGGTGGAAAGCCTCAACGCGGACACAGTGATCTTTTTGCCGGATCAGTATCTGGCGAAATATGTCGCGTCGAAAACCGCAGTGAAAATTATTGCATGGAAAGGCGCGTGCGAGGTGCACGAGCGATTCACCGGCGACGAGTTGCGCAGCTATCGCGAGGCCGATCCGAGCGTGCACATCATCGCGCATCCGGAATGCCCGCCTGACGTGATCGCGGAAGCGGACTTCACCGGCTCGACCGCGCACATGATCGACTGGGTTCGCAAGAACCAGACCAAGCGCGTTGTCATGGTCACCGAATGTTCGATGGCGGACAACGTGCAGGCCGAGTTGCCGAACGTCGAGTTCGTCAAGCCGTGCAATCTGTGTCCGCACATGAAGCGCATCACACTGCCGAAGATTCTCGACAGCCTGATTTATCTTCGTGAGGAAGTGACCGTCGATCCGGCCATCATTGGCAAGGCGCGGCTGTCCGTGGAGCGGATGATCAATTTGAAGAACTAAAGGGGCGTCATCGTGAGCGAGGCGCACGCGCACTAAGCCTCGATGGATAACAGAGTAATAAGGTAACAGTCATGAGTCATGTGAGTCTCACCGCCCTGCCCGCCGACAGCGCATCTGACATTGTGATTGTCGGCGGTGGCCTTGCCGGACTTTTTTGCGCGCTCAAACTCGCGCCGCGCCCCGTCACCGTGATCTCGGCAGCGCCGTTGGGCGAAGGCGCGTCCAGTGCGTGGGCGCAAGGCGGTATCGCGGCCGCAGTCGATGACGGCGACAAATATCGCCGGAATGCCCGTTGTAATCACGCGCGACGCCGACGGTGAGCTCCACGCAATGCTGAACGTCTGCCTCCACCGCGGCGCCGTGATCGCGCAGGGCTC
>Ga0209023_10005009_pt1 | contig 14703 bp, 21 predicted proteins | sample LakOneMetagenome_FD_187468 | JGI IMG/M metagenome (GOLD analysis project Ga0209023, IMG submission 187468) | Freshwater and sediment microbial communities from Lake Erie, Canada (SPAdes) (version 2) | ecosystem: Environmental > Aquatic > Freshwater > Lentic | place: Lake Erie, Canada...
TCTTACGCCGAGAAGCACGAGTTCGGCACGGTCGTGATCGACTCGGCCGACTGGCTGGAGCCGCTGATCTGGGCGCACGTGTGCAAGAAGAACGGCTGGGCCAGCATCGAGTCGCCCGGCTACGGCAAGGGCTACATCGAGGCGAACGCCACGTGGCGCACGGTGCTCGACAAGCTCAACACGCTGCGCATCGAGCGTGGCATGGCCGTGATCCTGATCGCGCACACCGCGGTCAAGCAGTTCGCCGCCCCCGACAGCGAGGCCTTCGACCGCTACGAGTTGAAGGTGCAGAAGGGCGCGCTCGGCCTGATCGTCGAATGGGCCGACGCGATCCTCTATGCGGCCGAGGAAACCCAGGTCAAGAAGGAATCGAACGGCTTCAACACCCGCGCCCGCGGCGTGTCGACCGGAAAGCGCGTCATGCACTGCAACGCGAAGCCCTCGTTCATCGCCGGCAACCGCTACCACCTGCCCGACACGCTGCCGCTCGACTGGAACGCGCTGGTCGGCGCGATGAATCCGCAGGCGGAAGCGGCGTAACGACTACGGCGAGCGGAACGATGCGCGGATGACGCACGGAACGCGGTAGCAACAACCGACGCGCTACTCGCCACCCACCACCCACCACGACACGAGAACGAAATGGCAAACCTGACCAACCTCTACAACCCCGAAGCCGAAGCGCAAGGCGACCTCGCCAAGCTGCCGACCGGCGAGTACGTCGTGCAGATCATCGACTCCGACCTCAAGCCGACGAAGAACAACGATGGCCAGTTCCTCGCCCTGACCTACGAGGTCATGGAAGGCCCGCTCGCCGGCCGCAAGCACTTCGACAACATCAACCTGGAACACACGAACCCCAAGGTCGTCAAGATCGCCAACCGACAGTTCGCCTCGATCCGCGAAGCGACCGGCGTTCCGAATCCGCGCACCAGCGAGGAGCTGCATTTCCGCCCGCACGTGATCCGCATCGAGAACTACCCGGCCGGCACGACGTACACCAGCGGCTCCAAGAAGGGCCAGGTGCGCGAGTACGAGGATGCGCAGATCAAGTCGTGGAAGGCGCTCGAAGGTGCGACGCCGACGCAGAGCGCGCCGAGCACCGCCACGCAGGTTGCTACGCAAGCCGCCGGCCGCGCCCCGTGGGGTCGCGCCGCCTGAGTTCCCGCGCGAGCTGCGCGCGAGGCCGTTCCCCGACGGCCGTCTCCTTCGCCGCGCCGTGCGGTGTAGACGCAGCACACGGCACCTACTTCAACGAGTACCCCATGCCCAAGCTTCCCGCCATCGCCGCAACCGATCCGACGCTCGACGCTGCGTTCGCGGCGATGGAAGCGGCGAACCACACTGATCCGCCGCGCCCGTACCTGGGCATGTCGGCGATCGGCGAGGAATGCGAGCGCCGGCTGTGGTACTCGTTCCGCTGGTGCATGCCGGCGGGCAATGGGTTCGACGCGAAAGGCCTGTCGAACGTGCAGGACGGCCATCGCAGCGAGGACGTCATGGCCGAGCGCCTGCGCATGGTGCCGGGCGTCGAGCTGTGGACGGTCGACCCGACCACGAACCGGCAGTTCGGTTTCGCCGACGTCGGCGGCCACTTCCGCGGTCATTGCGACGGCCTCATGCGCGGCCTGCTGCAGGCGCCCAAGGCGATGCACGTCTGGGAGCACAAGGCCAGCGAGAAAGGCCCGGCCGAGCTGGCGAAACACAAGTCCGTCGACGAGAAATCCGCGCTGCAGAAGTGGAACGCGACCTACTACGGACAGGCCGTGCTTTACATGCACAAGGCCGAGGTCACGCGCCACTACCTGACCTGCAGCAGCCCCGGCGCGCGCCTGCCGATCACCAGCGTGCGCACCGACGCGAACCCGGCCGAAGCTGCGCGCCTGATCGCCAAGGCCGAGCGGATCGTCTATGCGTCGGAGCCGCTCGCGCGTCTCTCCGAGGATCCGGCCTTCTACAAGTGCAAGTTCTGCCCCGCCGCCGAGGTGTGCCACACCGCCGCGCTGCCTGCCGTGTCCTGCCGCACCTGCCTGCACGCGACGCCTGAGCGCGACGGCGACGGCGCCTGGTCGTGCGCGCTGGCGAAGGACAGCGGCCCGATCCCGGTCGAGTTCCAGCGCACCGGGTGCGAGCGCCATCTCTACATCCCCGCGCTGCTGTCGCGCTGGGGTGAGCAGTTCGACGCCAGCGAGGCCGAAGGCTGGGTCGCCTATCGCGCGGCCGACGGCGTTGTTTTCAGGAATGGGCCGTGGGGCTTGAACAGCTTCACCAGCCGCGAACTGAGCGCGATGACGCCGGCCGTGCTCCGCGAGCCGGAGTTCCTGCAGATCCGCGCAAAGTACGAGGCGCAGTTCGTGCAGGGCGAGGCCGCCTAAGTGCAGCTGCGCGATTACCAGCTCGCCGCCCGCGACACGCTCTGGCGCTACCTCGCCAACCGCGAGGGCAATCCCGCGCTCGTGCTGCCAACTGGTGCCGGCAAGTCGCCGCTCATGGCCGCGATCGCACGGCAAGCCTGCGAGGAATGGGGCGGTCGCGTCGGCATCCTCGCGCACACCCGTGAGCTGGTCTCGCAGAACGCGGCGGCGCTGACCCGCTACTGGCCCGAGGCGCCGCTGGGCATCTACTCGGCCGGGCTGAACCGTCGCGACCGCTTCGAGCGCGTGCTTGCGTGCCAGATCCAGTCCGTCGCCAAGATTGCGCATCGGATCGGTCATTTCGACCTGTTGCTGATCGACGAGGCGCACCGCATCCCGCTGAACGGCGAGGGGCGCTACCTGCGCTTCATCGACGGGTGCCGGAAGATCAATCCCGAGCTGCGCGTCGTCGGCCTTACGGCCACACCCTACCGCCTGCAGGGCGCCGCGGTGCCGGTATGCGGCCCCGAGCATGTGCTCACCGAGATCGCCTACGAGGCGCGCGTCGGCGACCTGATCGCGGACGGCTACCTCAGCCCGCTGGTGAGTCGTGCGGGCGAGCGCCCCGACCTGTCGGCCGTGCATACGCGCGGCGGCGAGTACCTTGAGCCGGAGCTGGCCGCGGCCATGATCCCGCTGGTCGAGCGCACGATCGACGACCTGCTGCCCCGCGCGCAGGGGCGCCGGGCCGGCATCGTCTTCTGCGTCAACGTCTCGCACGCACAGGCCGTCCTGGCCGCACTGCAGGCGCGGGGCGAAGCGGCAGGGCTGGTGCATGGCGGCACGCCCGCCGCAGAGCGCGATCGGCTGGTGCAGGCGTTCCGCGCTGGCGCGCTGCGCTGGATGGTGAACGTCAACGTGCTGAGCGAGGGCTTCGACGCGCCGCACATCGATTGCGTGGCGATGCTCCGCCCCACGAAATCGCCCGGCCTCTACTACCAGCAGGTCGGCCGCGGGTTCCGCCTCGCGCCGGGAAAGACCGACTGCCTCGTGCTCGACTACGCCGGCAACGTGCTCGAGCACGGCCCGGTCGACGCGATCCGCGTGCAGCCGGCGCGTCCTCGCGCTGCCGCCGCCGTGCAGACCGGCCAGGCGAAGGAATGCCCGCGGTGCTCGGCGCTGCTGGCGATCGCGCTGCGCACCTGCCCCGAGTGCGGCCACGTGTTCGCCAGCGGCGATCCCGGCCACCTCGACCGTCCGGTCGACGCGCCTGTGCTATCGGCCCAGCGCGAGCGCGTCGTGCGCCGCTACGAGGTCACGGCCATGCGCTACGAGCGCGGGCCGGGGAAGCAGGGCAAGCCCGATCACCTGCGCGCGATCCACCAATGCGGGCTGCGCCGCTTCACCGACTACGTGTGCCTTGAACACGACGGCCGTGCGCGCGCCGAGGCGATGCGCTGGTGGACGCATCGCTCGGGCGGCGGCGCGATCCCGCGAACCGTGGGCGAGGCCGTGCCGCTGGCGTGGCAGCTCCCGTGCCCGGTCGCAATCACGGTCGACGAAACCGAAAAGTTCCCGCGCATCGTCGAGGTGGAGATGCCGTCGCCTGGCGCTGTGCCGGCGCGCGCTGCGACGGTGGATGGAATGCCGGCATGGCTCGCAGAAAAGCTGCGGGCGGCCTAACAACCAACGCGCGGCATAGCCGACGAGGAGGGTGGGGTGGACATTTTGCGAAACATCGGAATCGACGACGCGATGGTAAGGCGCGCCGTTCACGCTTATGACGAATGGATGATCGAGCACGCCCCGGATGAAACAGACGCGTATCACGACGGCATGCGTGCCGCCCTCACAGCCGCCCTCGGTGGCGGGGTGCGGTCGTGAAGCGCACGTTGCTCATCTACGTCGCCGGTTTGTGCGCAGGGATGGCCGCGCTCACGAAATCCACTGACGACTTCTGTGTGCTGCTACTCGCAAGCTGCGCAATCATGACCTACATCGGATACACCACCCCACAACCGAGGACGCCGTGATGTTCGTATCGAAGGCGCGTTTTGAATTGACGCTGCAGCTTGTGGGAATCGACGCCGCCATCGACGCCGCACAGGAGGCCGAGCGCGAAGCGGCATCGGCTTGAATGAATGGTTAGCCGTTGCGATACGGCTTGGAGAACGACATGAAGATGCGGCTGTGGAGCAAAGATGGATGGTCTGGAGACCCGCTGGCGAAGGATGAGTTTGCATTCACATTCCCAAGCGGCGCAGCCGACCGGGACAACATTGTCTTTCACTGTCAAGGCAACTGGCCCCGCCCACGCCTATGCCTGATTCCAATAGTGCGAGGGCCGCGGACAGAGAACAAGTGGGGTTGGGACGGCAACATGGAGGAGCCGACCATCACACCGAGCATTGGGTGCGATGCGCGGTGTGGCTGGCACGGGCACATTACGAAAGGCGATTGGCACCAATGACGGCTAACGCCTGAGCTAACCCGCGCCGCCGCCCTGGCGCATCACATGCGAGACAACCCGAAGCGGCGTCGGGTTGAGCGAATTGTTAGACCACACACTACGGAGATTGACATGCGATATGAGTTTGAAGAATCGAAGATTGATGACGTGCTCCGTGCTGCTTACGACCTGAGCGCACCGCAGGGGCTTGGATTCTTGCACGTGCGGCCGGGCGGGCTTGACGACGAAACGATTGCAAGAATCAAGGACTCGGGAATAGGACTCTTTGCCGCCCGCTTGGATTACGTGCATGGCCGCGCAGTGAAGCTCACCGTCCGCCGCGATGGTGATGTCTGTCACATCCCGGCTGATCACTGGTTCGATCATTCGCTTGAAGATTTGCGTGAACTTGCAAAGCGTGCCGACCTTGGCGAGCCGAAATCTACAAGTGAGGTCTAACGCCTGAATTAAGCCGCGCCGCGAAGCGGCGTCGGCTTGAATGAATTGTTAGCTGCGGGCCACAAAGGAGCGAGAAATGAACTACACATGGCGCGAAAGATTTGCACGATTGTTGTGTGAAAAGTTCGGGCACAAAGCCCGCATTGAGTACGACAACCCCGGTGGCGGCGACCCCGAGATTTGTAGGCGATGCAACAGACTGCTTTCAACCGCATACAGCCGCGAAAGAGCAGCTAACACCTGAGCTAACCCGCGCCGCCGTGAGCGCGTGATTTCACCGCGAACCCGAAGCGGCGTCGGGTTGAGTGAATTGTTATGCCGCGCCCTTTGAACTAAGGATTGCCATGCTTGAACTAGACAAGATCCACTGCGGAGATAACTGCGACCTTATGGCGAAGATGCCGCGCGAGTCCGTTGACCTGGTTGTGACCAGCCCGCCGTATGACGATTTGCGGACGTATGGCGGTCACTCCTGGGACTTCTTTGGCGTGGCATGGCACTTGAAGCGCCTGCTAAAGCCGGGCGGCGTGATTGTGTGGGTTGTGGCCGACGCGACGAATGATGGCAGCGAAACCGGCAGCAGTATGGAGCAGGCGCTGCACTTCAAGCGGCTTGGGTTGAATCTGCACGACACGATGATTTACCAGGTGGCAGGCACTGGGGCCAAAGGCTCGAATCTTGCCTACTGGCAGTCTTGGGAGTACTGCTTTGTTCTGAGCAACGGCAAGCCGAAGGCAGTGAACAGGATCGCAGACGTTCTCAACTCTGGCGGCGGGAAGTTGCGCAGCAAGTTCACCGCTGGGCACCTTGACGCGGAAGGCACACGCACGGAACGCGAAGGCGTGGTGAATCCTGAATGGTCTGTGCGCCCGAACGTTTGGCGCTACGCAGTAGGCCAGGACTCCACAGGCCACCCTGCGCCGTTTCCGCTTGACCTTGCACGCGACCACATTGCAAGCTGGAGCAACCCCGGCGACTTGGTGCTTGATCCGTTCAGCGGCAGCGGCACAACCGCGAAGGCCGCGAAGGCACTTGGCCGCAGATACGTTGGCCTAGAGGTCAACCCCGATTACTGCGCGATAGCAGAACAGCGGCTTGCACAGCACGTGCTGGCGCTAGACCAAAGCGCGGCATAACGCCCTATAGACCCCACTTCCGGGGTGTAACCGGATAACACGACGAAAGCGAGGCGGTAATGGATAACAGTGAACTGCGGGGGTTGTTGGCGGACTTGGCGAAGGATGATCCGCGCCCGTGGACGTGCGTGTTGGAAATTCGCGCGGCGAACTTCCTGCGCGAACATGGCGCCCGCCTCCTCGCCGACTCCGACGAACTCGCGGCGTTGAAGGCGAGGATCGCGGGGGCGGCGGTTGGCGAATGCACTGCTGCTGGCTGGCTTGAAGTGGATGGCGAAAGCATGTGCGGATTCTTTGTATCTGTTCGCGATAAAGAACAGCTATGCCGCAATCCGTTCGGCCAACGCGTCGCACTCCTGCCCGTGGGCGAGGGGGAGGGGTGAAGCGCGCCTGGACTGCCGCCGAGGATCGCAAGCTGCGGAAGCTGTACCGCACGCTTAGCGCCGCCGAGTGCGCGCAGCAGCTTGACCGCACGCTTTCATCCGTGACGCAGCGCGTGAACACCTTGGGCCTGCGCAAGTCGCCGGAATGGATCGCCGAGCGTACCCGCCAGCGATGGGCAGAGGGTCGCCATGCGGGGAGCCGCAAGGCGCACTTCGCGCACGGGCAGGATGCATGGAACAAAGGCCGGCCGATGGCGGAATGGAACCCGAACGCCGTCGCCTGCCGCGCCACGCAATTCAAGCCCGGCCACTTGGGCGGCGCTGCCGCGAAGAAGATGCAGCCGATTGGCACGCTGCGGATCGCCGACGGTCAGTTGCAGAAGAAGATGCACAACGGCCGGCCGTTCATGAGCCGATGGGTGGCCGTGCAGCGTGTCGTGTGGGAGGCCGCGAACGGCCCGATCCCGTCCGGGCATGTGGTCGTGTTCAAGGATGGTCGCGTTCGCACGGTCGAGTCCGAAATCACGCTCGACAAGTTGGAACTGATTTCCCGCGCCGAGAACATGCGGCGCAACAGTTACCTCACGCGCTACCCGAAGGAAATGGCCGACCTGATCCGGCTTCGCGGGGCGCTCAATCGCAAGATCAATTCCCGTGAACGCAAGCGCGCGGAGGCGCAGCATCCATGAGCATGAAAGACGTTCGCGATTACCTGCTGAAACAGATGGCCGAACTCGCCGACAGCGACGCAACGCCGGAACAACAGGCCCAGGTGATCGAACGCGCGAAGGCATCCGCGCACGTAGCGGGCACGTATATCAATGCGGTCAAGGTCGAGATCGACGCGATCCGGCTGCTGGACGAAACCGGCCGCCTGCCCGCATCGGTGGAAGCTGCGCCGATCCAGCAGCAAACGACGGGGCGCGTGTTGCCATTCGACGGCAAGCGCAGCGCGCAATGAAGGAGGCCGCATGAAGGAGGCGACGGTGGGTGAACAGACGAAGCCGATGACGTTGCAGCAACGCCGCTATGAATGGGCGAGTTTTCTATGCGACGCCGAGGCTTACATCATCAAGGCCCGCGAGGCCATCAAGCAGCGCGACTTCAAGGCCAGCCGCGAACACGCGCTGACCGCTTGCTGGTGGCTGGACAACGCCTGTCAATACGACACGGAGACACCGGAATGAAGCCCGCCAGCGTCTATTGCATCGAAGGCGAATACGTCACGGCGAAGCAAATCGCGGATCGCACGGGGCTGGCCGTCAATTCCGTGTGGAACAAGCTGCACCGCGAAGGTGATCGGTTCATGACGTGGGCCGTGCTGGCAGACAGCGCCAAGCCGCGCCGCGGAAACTACAAGCCGCGCCAGTGCCGAGGCTGGTACAACACCCGCGCGCAGGGAGGCGGGTGATGGCTGACTGTCCGCACTTTTGGAGCGCCGTCGATACGGCAGGAATGATGACGTGCGCATGGTGCTTCAAGCGCATCAGTTCGCCGATTACTTGGGCTTCGGATAACACGACTGCGCCAAAGCCGCCGCAATGCGAGCAACCCCGCACCCCCGACCCCGGAGGCGCAGAGGGTGAGTGAGTCCCTGCTACGCCTGCCCGAAGTCCTGCGGCGCACCGGGCACGGCCGCTCGAGCTACGCCGCGACCTCATGGCCGCATGGGCCGCGTTCCTAGACCCCGCCCGTGCCGCGGAAACTACAGGCCGCGCCAGTGCCGGGGCTGGTACAACACACGCGCGCAGGGAGGCGGGTGATGCTTCCGTCGCAAATGCCAAGGCCTTATAGGCCCGAGGACGTACTCGAACCGTGTCCGTTCTGCGGAAGCAATCAGGACAATGCTGGCGAATACCCCTTCCCTGCCAGCTTGCGCGAACACGGCGACTGGATTGCTCGCTGCGGAAATCCCGGGTGCGGCGCTGAGATTCGGCTCGGGTCGCGCAAGGAAGTAATCGCAGCGTGGAATCGGCGCACCACCCCCGGAGGCGCAGAGGGTGAGTGAGTCCCTGCTACGCCTGCCCGAAGTCCTGCGGCGCACCGGGCACAGCCGCTCGAGCTGGTACGCCGAAGTCCTGGCCGGCCGTGCGCCGCGACCCGTGAAGCGCGGGAAGGCGTCGTTGTGGCTCGAGTCCGAAGTGCAGGCGGTGATCGACCGCGACGCCGCCCCGGCCACGGCGCCATCGGAAAAGTCCGGGATCGGGGTCAGGCGCCGATAAACGCGTCGATGGCATCCGTCAGCGGCCCAGGCAGGCCGACCTGCGAATCCATGTCGCCGTGATCGAGGGCGAACTGTTGCACGGTCGCGGCACCGCCGAACTGCTGCACGCGGGCGGCGAAGGCTTGGGTCTGCTTCACGCTGACCGGGCTGCGGTTGCCGATGGCCAGCAGCCACGGGCCGGTGAACCCCTGCACGCAATCCATCGGTGACATGGCCGGCCATGCCAGAGGATCGGTGCCGAACGGCACCATGATATCGCTGCCAATCGCGTTGGCCGTGCGAACCGAGTCCTGCACGTCGAGCGTGCCGGCGTCGAGGCAGACGATCCAGCACGGCGACACCATCGACGCAGCGGCCACGGCGACGTTCGTGCCGCCGGCAGAGTGGCCCATGAGGCCGACGCGCTTGGGATCGACGCCCTTCATCTTCTGGACGAAGGCGTAGGCATAGGCCGCGTCCTGTTGTTCCCCAAGCGGCGTGACCTGCGGATACAGCCGGTAGTTCATCGACACGACGACGTAACCCTTCGGGACGTAGTACGCCGCCTTGTTGTCGATCACGCCCGCGTTCGCCTTGTCGCCATCGGGGTTGTCCCAGCCGCCGCCATGCGCCATGAGGATGACCGGCAGCTTGTCGCCCGGCATCGTGTTCGGCGGACGGTACACGTCAAGTGTCTGCAACGGATCGGGGCCGTAGGCGAGATCGGTTTCCTTCTCGGGCAGCGGATCGGGCTTCCGGCGCGGAAACCACGGCCAGCCGAGCAAGGTTTTGAGGGTGTCGAACATGGTGCGGTTCCTTGTGCCTGGATGGTCGATCAAATACCCCACGCGCTATAACCAGCCGGCGGGGTGTAACTGAAATCAGCAGACTTGAATCGCCCACTGACGACGGGAGCGGTGCTGGCGGCAAACAATGCAACGGCCGGGAAATACGCTCCGGCAGGGATGCTGGTAAATGCGACGCCCTGCGCGGTGTTGTTCTTGTAGAAACTCAGCGAGCCTGCGGAAGCATCGAAGGCAACACCAATCACGTCACCAGCCGCATAAGAAGCGCCATACGCCGTTCCGACGTTGCCGTTCCACTTTCCCCCGTCGTTCATGTAATAGCCGTAGCCGAGCGCGTCGGCCGCGAAATCGTTTGTCAGCGGAGTGGAACCGGCGCAGATCCCGACCATGTCGTGGTTCGCGGCGCCGATCGCGTCGATCGAAACCTCGAAGTAGTACTTTCCGGACGATTTGGAACTGGTCGCGCGAACGCTTCCATTTGCATAGCTGCCAGACGTTGCGCCGGTGGCAGTCAAGTTTCCGGACGAGAGCGTGATCGCAGAACCTTTGTCGGCAGGGTTCCACGTCGTAACCGTTGGGCCACCGCCGCCACCACCACCGAACGCATACGGATTGATGATGAATCCGCGCTGCCGCTGCGGCGGCGTCCAGAGCTTCGGAACGATGATCACGTCCGCGTCCCGATCAGCCAGACCTTCAACCCTTTCGCGGTGCCATCGCCCACTTGGTCGATATCCACCGTGATCTCCGCATCGTCCGCAAGGCTGGCGTCGGAAATAACCGCAGCCGTCGCCGCCGTGGTCGAGGTCTTTTCCGTGTTGTCGATGGTCAGCTTCGTCGAAAGGATCGTCGTGCCGCCTTCGTTGATATCCACCGTGAAAATGCTGCCGCTGGCCTGCGCGTTCGCCAGCGATGCGCGAACGTCGGTCAGCGTGATCGCGCACGGAACCCGGAACGTCACCTTCGCCGTGCCAGTAGTCAGCGCCGTGGTTTCATCCGAGCAGGCGACGCCGATTTCGATAGGGCGATCCCCGGCGATGAATGCCTTCAAGTCATCCGGCGATGTTTTCTTGTCCACGCCAGACTGCGTGCAGGGGATGGATTCCGTGCCAGTCAGTGTCGCGGTCGATTTGTCTGCCCAGCGTGCCATTAAGTGACCTCTGTGTAGTAGGTAGCGCCCGTGTCATCGACATAAGCGGCGCCCGTGTCGTCGACGTAGGCGTCGTAAACCGCCGCGCCCGTGAACTTCGGATCGAAGTGCACGGTGTAGGTGTCGTTATTCGCAGGCACGGTGCCGCGCGTGACCGGGCGGAAAATCAGGTCGCGACCGGCGAGGGAGATATCCAGCGGCAGGAAGATGATCGAACTGTCCAGCACCACGAACGCATCGCCGCTGTTGTGAGTCGTTTCGGTCGTGCCGAGGCCCGCGCGCGTGAGCGTGGTCAGGTCATAGGTCTTGGTGCCGGTATCGGTCGTATCCTTGAATTGCAGGATTTCCGATTCACCCGCCGTCGTGACCGCGCACGCGTTGAAGCGCAGCGCGATTTGATCGTCGGTCGCATCGTTCAGCGGGTCGTCGTTGTAAAGCTGCACCGACAACGTATCGCCAGAGTCCAGGTCGGCGGTAAGGAAGCCCATCGTCGCCGGGTCGATGATCGTGGCGACCAGCGTTTCGGTCGTGCCGCCATCGACCGACAGGTAGAGGTCGCAACCCTGCCAACCGGCCATGAGGCCGCAGACGCCGATATAGAGGCCAGGGCCAACGTCCGGCGAATTGAGGCGCGGCAGGTTGCCGGCCCAGAACAACGTCGGCCCGCGAAGCGTCGATACAGGATCGGGCACGGCGACGCCCACGCTGCCGGTCGCGTTCGACTCGTAGGCGCTGGCGCGGTCGCGGGTCATCGTCCATTGCGATTGCCCGTCCTGCGCGTCGATCTTGTCGATGCGATAGCGCCGGCCACCGTAGGTGACGATATCGCTGGTCGTGAACTGCGTGAACTCCTCGGGCACCGTGCGCGTGATCTGGCCCTGCGCTTCCTCGCACGCGATCCGCAGCAGCTTGTCCGCGATAGGCGCGGCCATGTCGCGGGTGGAAGCGACCGAGGTCGAAACGGTGATCTCGCTGGTGCTCTTGACGTTTTCCGATTCACGCTCGGCCGATTGGGTGATCGGCTCGTAGTCGTGGTCTGGGTCGGGCGCAATGAAATTGACCTTGCGCGGGAACTCCACCGCCTGCCGGCGCGTGTCGTCGTCATCGTCCACGTCAACGAGGTCGTCGTCGGTGAGGTTCAGCACGGACGAGCCGCCGCGCTTGACGGCGCGGAGCTTGACGTAGGTTTCCCCGCTATTGCCCCATTCGGGCATGTCGAAGAAAAAGACCTTGCGCAATTCGTCGATGCACGCGCCAGCGGTCGTCGGCTGCGTGATCGCAAAGCCCAGCACGGGGATGCCGTCGAGCGCGGTCACGTCGTAATCGGTGACGCCCCCGCGTTCGGTCAAGTCGCCGACGATGGATTCCAGGTCGATGGTGTCAGGCGAAACCGCGTTCGCTTCCGACCCGCACAACGTGCCGTCGTCGTGGATGTACCAGCCCGGCGCGTCGGGGATGGCGTAGCCACCGCAGGACATGAACGCCACGGCCTTGACCGCCGCGATGCCGAAGTTGTTGTCGCGCTTCGTCCATGTGTACGGATCGGACAGCGGCGCCGTCCAGATGCGCCCGGTTCCTGCCCCGCTGTTTTTCTCGCCGACCGCGACGATCAGGCCGCCGCCGATCTGCACGTCGTATGGGTGGAACTCCTCGGATAGCGTGATGGCGGTGAAGCCTTCGCCGCCATTGGTGGAGACGGCAAGCCCATCCGATCCGAACACCACGAAGATGTTTTCGTGCGCATCGCCGCCGATCAGCTTCGCGCCAAGCTCGTACGGCATCGTGTACGCATCGGACCATGACAAGCCGTCGTCAGTATATTGGGTCAGTAGGGAGTCCTCGCCGCCCACGAGAATGCGGCTGCCGTTGGAAACGGCGAGCACCACGTCGTCGAGGACATCGATGTCCTGCGACGAATGCGTGACGAAATGGTCGGTCGAGACTTCGACCGGAATCCGCGCTTCGTTGTGGCTGCAACCAAGGACTTGGTATCCGGCAGCGCCGGCAATCGAAATCGGAGACTCGGACGGCGATTCCAGCGTGATTGAGTCGAGAGTCCCACCGCCGCCATGCAGTAGCGTCGCGTTGTCGTCGCTGACAAGCCAGAACTCGTTGTCGAATACCTTGGTGCGATAGCTGCTACTGGTCGGGTGCCCGGATGGAATCGACGTGTCCGACCATGTGACGCCGCGATTGGTCGAATACTTGCACGAGGTGCTGTTGCTCAGCAGCAGCACGCCGTTGTTGTAGCGCATGAACTTGCCGGTGGCCGACGCGCTAAACGCTTCGTTGGTCAGCCAATCGGTGCCGTTCGACGTGTTGAAATTGCCGGCACCATCGGTCGCGACCCAGTTCGGGTTCGGGATCGAGTACGTTTGCGTTCCACTCGACACCACTTCCCACTTGATGATCGGCACCGCGCCGCCCGATTGCGTCACGTCGCAGTTCGGCAGCACCGCATAGCAGCTGCCGCGATAGGCCGGCACGTTGCCCACGCCGCCGCCGTCGCCTACCGGCAACGCTTCCAGATCGGCGTCCGGCATCTGCGTTTCGCTGCCGGAATAGAACGTCATGCCGGCGAGGAACTTGGCGCTGTCCGCATCCAGCTTGCCGCTGCCGGTCGCGTCGTAAGCGAGCTTGCCGTTCACCCATGAGCGACGCAGCAGCATTTCGCCGCCCAGCGGCGCGGCACGGCAAATCAGCATCGCCACCGTGCGGGTGTAGGTGTAGGTTTCCTGTACCGGCCCGCCCTTGCCGCTGTCTTCGTGCTTGTGTTCGGTCGGCTCGGACTGGCACTGGATGATCGTGCCAATTACCGCATAGGTGCCATAAACCAACGGGATCGGCGAGCCTTCGCTGGCCGTCTGCTGCTGCGGATCGGTGAGTTGCGGGCCTTTGATGACGGTCGGATCGACGTAACCGCCGACCGCGCTGCCGATCATCCAGCCCCATTGCGCGCCCGTGGGGCCTCCGACATAGAACCCGATGACGCCGCCAACGATGCCGCCCAAGGTCGAGCCGCTCATTCAGCAGCCCTCCACGGCCGATACACAGCGACGATTCGCGCTCGGGTGAACTTGTCGAGTCCGTGCTCGATGACGCGCTTGTTCTGCGCGAGCGCATGGACGACCGCGAGGCCGCCGTTCGGGTGGTCGAACAGGATTCCGACGTGGTTCGGCGTGCGATGACAGGCATCGCTCCACCATGCGAACAGCGCCACGTCGCCGGCTTGCGGCGCGCCTTGCACCGCCGGCCCGAAGTGCGCTTCGCAGGCTTCGCGCAGCCCGTCGCGTACCGGGTTGCGGCTGTAATCGCTGCGGTCTGCAACGGTGCGATCCACCGCCGTCAGCGCCGCCACGACGAGGCCGACGCAATCGACGCCGCGCGCCGAACGCCCGCGATGCCGAAAGGGAGCGCCCACAAGCGCCCGTGCCGCCGCGATGAAGCGGTGGCGTTGTTCGTCTGCGAGGGTCATGCTGCGGCGCTACTGCCGATGCTGTTCGTGCCGCTGGTGGGAACGCCTGCACCGGGCACGGTCAGGCGCGCGGCCTGGCCGACCGGAATCCACGGTTCGCCACGGAAGTGCAGCGTCTTGTCCGCCGCCCAGAAGGTGTCGCAGGAGTTGTGGCCGTCCCACCGCTTCGAGCAATGCTGGCGAATCTCGAACGTGTCGCCTGCTTGTATCGGAGAAACCGTCTCGAAGCGCAGCGTGACGACGCCGGAGGTGTAGTCGTAGGCGTCGACCTCGATCATCTTGCCGGCG
>Ga0209023_10005010_pt1 | contig 14702 bp, 15 predicted proteins | sample LakOneMetagenome_FD_187468 | JGI IMG/M metagenome (GOLD analysis project Ga0209023, IMG submission 187468) | Freshwater and sediment microbial communities from Lake Erie, Canada (SPAdes) (version 2) | ecosystem: Environmental > Aquatic > Freshwater > Lentic | place: Lake Erie, Canada...
TCGAGTCCACGATCAGATGCGATGGACGAGGCCCAGACATAGGTCTCCTGTGGCAGGTTCCGGTTCAGGACACCGTCGAAATCCCACACCACAAGATCATATGCCACGCCCGTCACAGCGAATCCTTCGTTCCCATTTCCTGATCTCAAATATCCCGCAGGGGGTCCGGGGGATGCGAAATCCCCCGGCCGCCGTCAAAACTCGACGCCTTTCTGGCCTTTGATCCCCGACCGGAACGGATGTTTCACCAGTGTCATCTCGGTGACCAGATCGGCAATCTCGATCAGCTCTTCCTTGGCATTGCGGCCGGTCAGAACCACATGTGTCATCGCTGGCTTTTCTTCCTTCAGGAAGGTCACCACATCGGCAATATCCAGATAGTCGTAACGCAGGGCGATGTTGATCTCATCCAATACAACCATCTTGTTCTTGTCGTCGCGGATCAGGTCCTTGGCCTTTTCCCAGCCTTTGCGGGCGGCGGCAATGTCGCGCTCCTTGTCCTGGGTTTCCCAAGTGAAGCCTTCGCCCATCGCATGGAATTGGCAAAGGTGGCCGAAGTTCGCCTCGATCAAGGTGCGCTCGCCCGTCGACCATGCGCCTTTGATGAACTGCACGACAGCGCAGGGCATGCCGTGCGCGATGCAGCGCAGAATCATCCCGAAGGCAGACGAGCTTTTTCCTTTGCCTGCCCCGGTGTGGACGATGATCAGGCCCTTCTCGCCTTCCTTCGTCGCCATGATCTTGTCCCGCGCGGCCTTCTTCTTGGCCATCTTCATGGCATGGCGCGCCGTATCGTCGGCGACCGCTTCCGGTGTCTCGGTCGTTTTTGGTTCGGTCATGGTCCCTTCCATTGCTTGACAAGGAGGCGGCTTCTGCCTCAGGTGGGGCCGCGCTGGTTCCTGTCTTATAGGCAGGCGAAGAGGGAATGCGACAGGGGGAATGCGACCGAAAGGCCGATGATCCCGAAGCGCAGCCGCCCCCGCGACCGTGACCGGAGAGGCCACCCATACCACTGGCAAATGCCGGGAAGGGGGATGGCCAAGGGCTACCGCCCGCTCCGCAAGCCGGGAGACCTGCCAGCGCGTGAAGGTTGTTGAGGGCGGACGGGGTGTTCCGCGACCAGCTCGGGCAGGCGTCCCTGTCCCCGCGAGGTCATTCCGCCCGTGAAAGGAAGGCCCGCGTGACGGTCACGCTTCATGTCTGCATAACCTGCCGCCGGGGTCTTCCCGACGCCGGAGATGGCCCGCGCCCTGGCGCCGAGCTTCACGCCGCACTTCTTGGCGGCGGCGTGCCAGAAGGCGTTCGCATCGTTCCGGCCGAATGCCTGTCAGCCTGCGACAATGGCTGCAACATCGCGTTGAGCGGTCCGGGCCGCTGGTCCTATGTCTACGGCCATATGGATCCAGCCAAGGACGTGCCGGATATTCTGGCCGGAGCGGCCGCTTATGCCAAAACCACTGACGGGATCGTGCCCTGGCGCGAACGCCCGCAGATATTCCGCAAGCAGAGCCTTGCCCGTATTCCCCCGATGGAGACCTAAATGACTGAACTTGCAAAGATTCCCGTTACCGTCATTACCGGTTTCCTTGGTGCTGGAAAAACCACGCTGATCCGTCATCTGATGGCTAATCCGCAGGGTAAGCGGCTTGCTGTGCTGGTGAACGAGTTTGGCTCGGTGGGCGTTGATGGCGACATTCTCAAAAGCTGCGCTGACGAAAACTGCCCGGTGGAAAACATCGTCGAACTGGCGAACGGCTGTATCTGCTGCACGGTTGCCGACGATTTCATCCCGACGATCGAAGCCCTGATGGCATTGCCGCAACGGCCCGACCATATCTTGATCGAAACCTCCGGTCTCGCGCTGCCCAAGCCGCTTCTGAAGGCGTTCGACTGGCCCGCGATACGCTCGCGCATCACGGTCGATGGCGTCGTGACCCTTGCCGATGCCGAGGCGGTGGCGGCTGGACGGTTTGCACCGGACGAGGAAGCGGTCGAGGCGCAGCGCGCGGCGGATGAGAGCCTGGATCACGAAACGCCACTGTCGGAGGTGTTTGAGGATCAGATCGCCTGTGCCGATATCGTGCTTTTGTCCAAGGCCGATCTGGCGGGCGTTGCCGGGCTGGCCGAAGCTCGCCGGGTGATCGAGGCCGAAGCGCCACGCAAGCTGCCGATTCTCCAGATGGAAGAGGGTCGCATCGATCCGCGCCTGATTCTGGGCCTGAACTCAGCCGCCGAGGATGATCTGGCCGCGCGCCCGTCGCACCATGACGGGCATGACGACCATGAACATGACGACTTCGACACGGTTGTCGTGGCGCTTCCGGAAATTTCTGACCCAGAGGCGCTCAAGGATGCCATCGTCCGCCTGTCGCGGGAACAGAACATCCTCCGCGTGAAAGGGTATGTGGCCGTGACTGGCAAACCGATGCGCCTTCTGGTGCAAGCGGTGGGCGAGCGGGTCCGCACCCAGTACGACCGCCCGTGGGGCGACGAGCCGCGCCTGTCGCAACTTGTCGTCATTGGCGAGCAGGATGACGTGAACATCGACGCAATCCGCACCGTTCTGGAGGCATAAGCGCATCCATGCACGTCGTCTTTCGCGAAAGTCATGGGCTGGAGGAAACTGACACGCCCACCGACCTCGGCCAGGATACGGCCGAGTTGGTGGTATTGTCGTTCTCTGACAGTGACCTTGGGGCTTTCGCGGCAGGCTGGCACCGGGCGGCGGGCGGCTTGCCGACCCTGCGGCTGGCCAATCTGGTGGCGTTGCGGCATCCGCTGTCGGTCGATACCTATGTCGAGCGGACATTGGCCGGGGCGAAGGGTATCCTGATCCGGCTGATCGGTGGCGAGAGTTACTGGTCCTATGGCCTGATGCAGGTACAGGATCTGGCGCGCAGAAACGGGATCGCGCTGGCGATACTTCCTGCCGACGGGCGCGACGATGCGCGGCTTGATGCGCTATCAACCCTACCGGTTTCGACCTTGCGGCGGCTTTCGGCCCTGTGTGACGCAGGCGGGGCCGTCGCTGCACAGGCGGCGCTGCAACAATTGTCGCTTGCAGCCGGGCTATATTCGGGCCCGGTCGTTGGCGAGAAAACGGTGCCGGAGTTCGGCTTCTACCGACCAGGTGCCGGAGTTGTGCCCGCGCCTTCATCAATGACAAAGCCTTTGGCGGTCATGTGCTTCTATCGGTCTTACCTGACATCAGCCGATACAGACCCGGTTGACGCCCTGATCGCCGCTCTGACCGAGCGTGGTTTCGATGCCGTTGGATTGTTCGCCAGCAGCCTTAAAGCGCCAGCGGCATCGGACTGGATTGCTGGCGAAATGCGGCGGCTTGGGCCTGCGGCAATCATCAATGCAACGGCGTTTTCGGCGCGGGGCAGTGACGGGTCGGCATCGCCGCTTGATGCGGCAGGCTGCCCGGTGTTTCAGGTCGCCTTGTCAACGGCGCGGCACAAGGACTGGCTGGTGTCGGATCGCGGTCTGTCGCCTGCCGATCTCGCCATGCATGTCGTTTTGCCCGAAGTGGACGGGCGGATTTTTGCAGGGGTCGTCAGCTTCAAGCAGCCCTCCAAGCGTGACGTAGACCTGCAATTCTCGCGCTTTGCCCATCGCGCCGATCCGGTGCGGGTTGCCGCTGTTGCGGACCGGGTTGCGAGCTGGTGGCGGCTGGCACAAACCGTGGCGGCGGAACGCAAGCTCGCAGTGATCTTGTCTACCTATCCCGGCAAAATGCATCAGCTTGCCCATGCTGTCGGGCTTGATGCGCTGGCCTCCGCCGAGGCGATTCTGGTTGCCTTGCAAGCAGAGGGCTATGCGACAAACCCCGGTGCAGACCTGGGGCAGGCGTTGCTTTCGGATCAACTGAGTTGGCCCGTTTCCGCTTATATAGAGACTGTTTCTGCGTTACCTGCTCTCCTCCGCGAGGCGCTTTTTGCGGCGTGGGGCGACGCGGAGAGCGATCCGCTGGTTGCCGATGGCGCCTTCCGGTTTGCTTCAGTTCAGCGCGGCAACTGCCTTCTGGCGCTTCAACCGGAACGCGGGGACGTGCAGACCCGAGGCGACGACTACCATGACCTCGCCCGCACCCCGCGCCATTCCTATGTGGCTTTCTACCTGTGGCTCCGCTCGCAAGGCATTCATGCGCTGGTCCATATCGGGGCACATGGGACGCTGGAATGGCTGCCCGGCAAGTCGGTGGCTTTGTCCGCCGATTGCTGGCCGGAAGCTCTGACGGGTGATTTGCCCGTTATCTATCCGTTCATCGTCAACGATCCCGGCGAGGCCGCGCAGGCCAAGCGGCGGATCGGGGCAGTGACGATCGGCCACCTGCCCCCACCCTTGGCACAAAGCGCGGTCCCGGATGGCTTGACGCGGCTTGAGCAGCTGCTTGACGAATATTCGACTGCTGACGGGCTGGATCCGGCTCGGCGCGACCGGCTGATCACCAACCTTCGGTCCGAAGCGCAGGCGGCAGGTGTCGAGGCCGACCTTGGCATTCCGGTCGATGCCTCTCCCGCCGAAGCAATCACCCGCATTGACCGCTTCGTGTGTGACATCAAGGAAAGCCAGTTCGGCGAAGGGCTGCACGTTTTTGGCTCTGGCACCTGTGGTGCGGAAGAACGTGCCGGGTTGCTTGCGGCGCTTGATGGGCGGCGCGTCGATGGTGGACCTTCGGGCTCTCCCTATCGCGGGCGAAGTGACGTTTTGCCGACGGGGCGCAACCTGTTCACCACCGATCCGCGGGCTGTTCCATCGCGTGCGGCGCATGCACAGGGCGTGAAACTGGCCGAAGAGCTGTTGCGCAAGCATTTGCAGGATCATGGCGATTGGCCTAAATCGCTTGTGGTCGATCTGTGGGGTTCGGCGACCATGCGTACGGCTGGCGAAGAGTTTGCCATGGCGCTGCATCTGGCGGGACTTTCGCCACGCTGGGATGAAGGTTCAGAGCGCGTTTCGGGTTTCGAGGTCGTGCCGCTTGCGCTGTTGCGGAGACCACGTATCGATGTAACCTTGCGGGTTTCGGGCCTGTTCAGAGACGTTTTTCCGGGTCTGGCGCAACTATTTGAGTCCGCCGCAGAAACCTTGGCACTGCGCGAGGAAGATGCAGCTGACAACCCGTACAAGACGCCCTCGCCGCGTGTGTTCGGCCCCAAGCCCGGCCTCTATGGTCTGGCGATGACTGACGCGCTTGAGGATTACAGCGTCGAAGGCCAAAGCCTCGCCGGGGAGGCATGGCTGCAAGGTTCCGAGTGGGCCATCGATGCCAAGGGCGAGGCACATCAGGCGAGAGCAGCGCTTGAGAGTCGGGTGCGGGAGTCTGACGGATTCGTTCACGTTCAGGATCTTTCGGAAACCGACGTGCTGGTCGCATCAGATTATGCCGCGCATGAGGGCGGTTTTGCCGCCGCAATTGCACGATTGGGAGGTGAGGCGCGGCCGCTTTATCATCTTGACGCGACACAGCCGGACCGCCCGCGTGCGCGTACCTTGACCGAGGAGATCGGCAGGGTTGTACGTGCGCGCGCCGCCAATCCGGTGTGGGCCGATGGCATGATGGGGCACGGCTTCCGGGGCGCAGCCGAAATTGCCGCCACACTCGATCATATGGCGTCTTTTGCGAACCTGACCCGCGCGTTACCGCCGCATTTGTTCGATCTGTACCACGACGCCACGCTTGGTCGCGATGATATCGTCAGCTTCATGGAGCGAGAGAATCCTGCCGCATTGCAGGCCATGCGCGACAAGTTTGCGGCGCTGCGCGATGCCGGTCTTTGGATCACGCGACGCAACTCGATTGCAGCGGCAATGCAGGCGGGTGAGCGATGAATACAGTGTCTCACCAACCAGAAATCAAAGGCTGGTGCCCCGGCGCGCTGCGCCCGATGATGTCGGGCGATGGTCTGGTGGTGCGTGTGCGGCCGCGCGGCGGGCGGCTTTCGCCGGAACAGGCGCATGGCATTGCAGACCTTGCGATACGCTTTGGAAACGGCCTTATCGACCTGTCTGCCCGTGCCAACGTGCAAGTGCGCGGCCTGTCGGACAAGACCCACGGGCCGATGATCGAGGGCCTGCGCACACTGGACCTGATCGACCTGTCTACCGAAGCAGAGGCGCGCCGCAACGTCGTGGTCACGCCTTTCTGGCAGGAGGGTGATGGCACATCCGAGCTGGTTCGCGCGTTGACCGACGCGCTTGCCTTGGACGATGCGCCGCAGACGCCGGGCAAGTTCGGCTACGCGGTCGATTGCGGGCCAGTACCTGTGCTTCAGTCGGTATCAGCGGACATACGGATCGAACGCGGAGACGGCGGCGGACTGATCGTCCGCGCGGACGGCAGCGAATTCGGGGCCAGTGTCAACGCGGAAACCGCGGCGGCTACTGCCTTGGCGCTGGCGCGTTGGTTTCTGGACGCGGGCGGCGCGCCCGACGGACGTGGGCGGATGGTCTCCCTTCTGGCACGAGGTGTGAGTCTACCTGACCGCTTTACCATGACACGCGCGCTCCGGTTGGCGAGCGAACAACCCGCGCCCGGCCCGTCCGCGCAAGGTTTCCTTGTGGGTTTTCCGTTTGGTCAGATGCAGGCGCGCACGTTGGCTGATCTGTCTGCTGCTGGGTTCCTGCGCGTTACGCCTTGGCGGATGATGCTGATCGAAGCGGCCACCAAAGCACCGCCCATCAATGATCTGATCACCGATCCGGGCGACCCACTCTTGCGCGTGGTGGCTTGCACCGGCGCTCCGGGCTGTCCTCAGGCGCTTGCAGCAACGCGGCCCTTGGCGGCGGCACTGGCAAGCGGCCTTCCGCATGGCGCACTTGCCCATGTGTCGGGCTGCGCGAAAGGTTGCGCACATCCCTCGCCCGCTGCACTGACCCTCGTGGCGCGGCCTGAAGGCTCATTCGACCTTATCCGCAATGGCAAGGCGTCCGATGTGCCTCAACTTATTGGACTCTTGCCAGAGAGCCTTGTCTCGAACCCTGACCTTCTGACCGAGTTGTTGAATGCCCCATAGCTACCAGACTGACGGCGCTGCCATCTACCTTGAAAGCTTTGCCACGATACGGGCCGAAGCCAACCTCGGGCGGTTCACCCCCGAGGAGGAAGTTGTCGTGGTGCGAATGATCCATGCTGCCGGAATGGTCGGGCTGGAGGAGCATGTGCGTTTTTCGCCCGATATGGCGATTGCTGCGCGGGCTGCGCTTGAAGCTGGCGCGCCGATCCTGTGCGATGCACGGATGGTCAGCGAGGGGATCACCCGCACCCGGCTGCCGCGTGACAATCAGGTCGTCTGCACCCTGCACGATCCACGCGTCCCGGCTATGGCGAAGGAGATGTCCAACACCCGGTCGGCCGCAGCGCTTGAACTCTGGCGGCCGCATCTTCAGGGCGCCGTCGTTGCGATCGGCAATGCGCCGACCGCGCTTTTCCATCTGCTGAACATGCTTGAAGACCCATCCTGCCCGCGTCCCGCTGCAATCATCGGCTGCCCGGTAGGCTTTGTCGGAGCGGCCGAATCGAAAGCGGCATTGATGGAGGATTTGCCTGTGCCATCCGTGATCGTCGAGGGCAGGCTTGGCGGTTCGGCAATCACGGTCGCCGCTGTGAACGCCTTGGCAAGCCGGAAGGAATGACGATGGGTCAGGTCATATGCGTCGGTCTTGGCCCAGGCGACCCCGACCTGATGAGCGTGCGGGCGGACCGATTGATCCGCACGGCGCGGCATGTCGCCTACTTCCGCAAGGGCGGATCACAGGGGCAGGCGCGCCGCATTGTCGAAGGGATGCTGGCGGCGAACGCAACCGAACATGCGATGGAGTATCCGTTGACGACCGAGATCCATTTCTCGGACCCGGAATATAATCGTCAGCTTGCCGCCTTCTACGAAAACTGGGCTACCCAATTGGCGAAACTGGCTGAAACAGAGACTGTTTTGGTCCTTTGCGAAGGTGATCCATTCTTCTACGGGTCGTTCATGCACCTCTACACCCGGCTCCAAGGACGCGCGCAGCTTGAGGTCGTGCCGGGCATCACCGGCATGTCAGGCTGCTGGACCGCGACGGGTACGCCGATCACCTGGGGCGACGATGTGTTGACGGTAGCAATGGCGACATTGCCCGAGGAGGAACTGGCACGTCGCGCGGCCGAGACGGATGCATTGGTGGTTATGAAGATCGGGCGCAACCTGCCGAAGCTGCGCCGCGCGCTTGAGAAGGCCGGCAAGCTTGATGCCGCCTGGCTGATAGAGCGTGGCACCATGCCTGACCAGCGCGTGATGAAACTCACGGAAGTTCAGGAGGCACCCTATTTCTCGATTGCGGTCGTCCACGGACAGGGGCGGCGACCATGAGCGGTTGGCTGGCAGTAGCAGGTCTGGGGCCGGGCGACGATGCGCTTGTCACTGACGAAGTCCGGGCGGCACTGGCCGAGGCGACCGATGTGATCGGCTACATTCCCTATGTGGCCAGGGTTGCGCCACGCGAAGGACTGACGCTGCATCCATCAGACAATCGGGTCGAACTTGACCGGGCCAATCATGCTTTGGATCTGGTGCAGGGCGGACGAAAGGTGGTCATCGTTTCATCGGGAGACCCCGGCGTCTTTGCAATGGCGGCAGCGCTGTTTGAGGCTTTGGAACATCGCGACCGCCCGGAAGACTACGACATCCGCATTCTGCCCGGCATTACAGCGATGCTTGCAGCAGCTGCGCGGTTGGGCGCCCCCCTTGGCCATGACTTCTGTGCAATCAATCTTTCCGACAATCTGAAGCCCTGGGAGTTGATCGAAAGGCGGCTGCGCCTTGCCGGTCAGGCGGGGTTTGCGATGGCTTTCTACAATCCTCGCTCGTCGTCACGGCCCGCCCATTTCGCGCGTGTTCTGGATATTCTGCGCGAGGAATGCGGGCCGCAAACGCTGATATCATTTGCGCGGGCGGTAACGACTCCCGACGAGCGGTTGCAGACGGTTACGCTGGCAGAGGCCACGCCGGACATGGCGGACATGCGGACGATGGTGATTGTCGGCAACCGTGATACGCGGCGGGTCGGGTCGTTCGTCTATACCCCAAGGCGCGCCGGATGACCGAGCCACTCCAGAACCTCGGTTATGGTCCCTACGACATGGCGCATCGGCAATACGGGGCGGTCGATCAAAATCACCGGAATCTGCAGGAATCGAGCCGCTTTCAGCTTGGCCTCGGCACCGCTTCCGCCAGCGTTCTTTGCGATGATCACCTTGATCTGGTGATCGGACAGAAGTTTGAGATCGTCTGCCTCGGTAAACGGTCCGCGCGCGATCACCGGTTGCGCGTCGGGCAGTGGCAACGGAGCGTCAGGCGCATCCACCAGCCGCAAAAGATAGTGATGCTGGGGCTTGGTGGCGAACAACGGAAGGGTCTGTTTGCCGATTGCAAGAAAGACGCGGGTCGGTCTATCGGGCAGTGCGTCAACGGCGGCTTCCGTGCTGGGGACATGTTGCCAGGTGTCACCCGGTTCCGCCACCCACGCCGGACGCTCCAACACCAAAAGCGGGACATTGGTGATGGCACTTGCGGTCAGGGCATTCTGGCTCATCTGTGCCGCAAAAGGGTGGGTCGCATCGACGATATGTGTGATGTTTTCGGCCTCGAGCCAATCAACGAGCCCGTCAACCCCTCCAAAACCGCCAACACGGGTCGGCAAGGGCTGGGCGATCGGCGCTCCAGTGCGCCCGGCATAGGAAAAGACTGCGCTGACGCCCCTGTTGGCCAAGGCATGCGCCAATGCCGAGGCTTCGGTGGTTCCGCCCAACAGCAGGACGCGCATCATGTCTGATCCTTGGTTAACAATCATCGGCCTGAGCGAAGATGGACTGGCGGGCGTGTCAGAGGCAAGCCGTGCCGCGCTGAAGGCTGCAAGGATCATCTTTGGCGGGCCTCGGCATCTTGACCTTGTTGCTGCGGGGAAACGCGGGCGGGCATGGCCGGTTCCGTTCTCGATCGAGCCTATTCTGGCCGAAAAGGCGGAGGGTGGTGTCGTCGTTGTCACCTCGGGCGATCCGTTCTGGTACGGTGCCGGGGGTAGCCTTTCACAGGTACTTTCTCCGGGCGAATGGATTGCTCATCCTGCCCCTTCGACCTTTGGCCATGCTGCGGCGCGGATGGGTTGGCGGATCGAGGACACCATGTGTATCGGCCTTCATGCCGCGCCATTTGAGCGTTTGGTTTCAGGCCTTACGGATCGCCAGCGGTTCATTTGCCTGATGCGAGACGGGTCCGCGCCAGGTGAATTGGCCCACTGGCTGACAGAAAAAGGTTTTGGCGGTTCTGACATGACGGTTCTGGAGGCTCTGGCCGGACCGCGAGAACGTGTGCGGACCGTACCTGCGGCAACATTCGATCTGGTTGATGTGACCACACCCGTCGCCGTCGCCTTCCTGGCAAAGGGACCGAAGGGTCTCCAACACTCTAACGGTTTGCCAGACGACCTGTTTGCCAGCGACGGTCAGATCACCAAGAGCCCCATCCGCGCGCTGACGCTTGCCGCGCTTGCACCGCGGGCTAGAGAGGTGCTTTGGGATCTGGGCGCGGGGTCTGGCTCGATTTCAGTTGAATGGTGTCTGTCTGCGACGGGCGCCACGGCACATGCGCTGGAGTCGCGTGCCGACCGGGTGGTGAATATTGTCCGGAATGCACAAGCTTTCGGGCTAGGTCATCGGTTGGCGGTGCGAGAGACTCGTTGGCAAGATGCTCTTGCGGACCTGCCCCAGCCGGATGCGGTCTTCGTTGGAGGCGGGATAGATTCTGCTGGTTTAGAGACGCTTTGGAAATCTCTTCCCACAGGCACACGATTGGTTATCAACGCCGTTACCCTCGAGTCCGAGGCTTTGCTGATGCAATCCCAACAGGCGCGAGGCGGAGAGCTCTTTCGGTTCGACGTTGCACAGGCCAAGCCGATTGGCCGGATGCAGGGTTGGACGCCGTCACGTCCGGTCGTTCAATGGAATGTGGTGAGATGAGGGTCGCTGGTCTGGGATTCCGTGGGGCGGCGACATTCGAATCGCTCAACAATGCGCTGGAAAAGGCGGGGGGTCGCGTCGAAGCGCTTGCCACTGCGGAAAGCAAGGCGGGCGCACCCTCGATCCGGATTCTGGCAAAGGCGCTGGAACTGCCGCTTCTGTCGATTTCGCGTGACCGGCTGTCAGAACAGATGACGCTGACGCAATCGGAAAAGGTGGCCAAGCGCTTTGGCACAGGATCTGTCGCCGAAGCGGCAGCGCTGGCTGCAGCAGGCGAAGGGTCGTGGCTTCTGGGACCACGGGTGATTTCGGACGATGGCTTGGCAACCGCCGCCATCGCAGAGAAGGAAGACAGCAAATGACAGTGCATTTCATCGGTGCCGGTCCGGGTGCGCCGGACCTTCTGACCCTGCGTGGACGCGACCTGATCGCCTCTTCGCCGGTTTGCCTTTATGCTGGCTCGCTGGTGCCGGAAGCGATCCTTGCGCATTGCCCAAAGGGGGCGCGGATCGTAAACACGGCGCCACTGTCGTTGGACGAGATCATTGCCGAGATCGAGGCAGCGCATCTGGCCGGTCAAGACGTAGCGCGGTTGCATTCCGGTGATCTTTCCGTCTGGTCGGCAATGGGCGAACAGCTTCGCCGCCTGCGAGCGTTGGACATTCCCTATGACGTGACGCCCGGCGTTCCGTCCTTTGCCGCCGCCGCCGCGACGCTCGGTGCCGAGTTGACGCTGCCGGGTGTGGTTCAGTCGGTCGTTCTGACCCGCACGTCCGGCCGCGCGACCTCGATGCCGCCCGGTGAAACGCTTGAAAATTTCGCCAGGACAGGGGCGGTTCTGGCGATCCACCTGTCGGTCCATGTGCTGGACCGTGTAGTCGAGCAGTTGACCCCGCATTACGGAGCCGATTGTCCGGTTGCGGTGATCTGGCGCGCCAGTTGGCCAGACGAGCGGGTGGTCCGGGCGACACTGGCCACGCTGGAAACCGCTGTCGGAGCCGAGATGGAACGAACTGCGCTGATCTTCGTGGGTCATTCGATCGGTGCCGAGGATTTCGACGAAAGCAGGCTCTATGCAGGCGACTATGACCGCCGCTATCGCCCGGTCGGTACAGAGCCACGGTTTCCGGACACCAAATGACTCCGCCCGGCCTGATCATTTCGGCCCCGGCCTCCGGTACCGGCAAGACCACGCTGATGCTTGGTCTGCTGGCTGCCTTTCGCGCGACAGGTCTGACGGTGCAGCCGTTCAAGAGCGGGCCTGACTATATCGACCCCGCCTTTCATACAGCGGCGTCCGGGAGGCCATCGTACAACCTTGAAAGCTGGGCAATGACGTCGGGCCGCATTGCGGGCCTTCTTGGCGCCGCTGACGGGGCGGATCTGATCCTTGCCGAAGGTTCGATGGGTCTTTTCGATGGAGTTGCCCTAAAGGGCGAGACCGGCACAGGGGCCAGCGCCGATCTGGCGGCTCTGACCGGTTGGCCCGTCGTTCTGGTTCTGGACGTGTCTGGTCAGGCGCAGTCAGCTGCCGCCGTCGCGAAAGGCTTTGCCGAAATGCGGCCAGGCGTTCGTGTCGCGGGAGTGATCCTGAACCGGGTTGCAAGCCCACGGCACGAGGCTTTGGTGCGCAGCGGGATGGAGTCGGCAGGCATCCGCGTCTTTGGAGCGCTGCCGCGCAAGGCCACCATCGAAATGCCTGAGCGGCATCTGGGGTTGGTGCAGGCAGAAGAGACGCCTGAACTCAACCGGATCATTGCCGAGGCTGGTGTATTCATCGCGGAAAACCTTGATATTGCCGCCCTGCGCGCTGTTGCCGCTCCATCGTCGATTGGCGGGGAGTCGGTTGAAGTTGTGCCGCCCGGTCAGCGAATTGCTCTGGCACGCGATGCCGCGTTTTCCTTCGTCTATCCGCATCTCTTGAATGGCTGGCGCAGTGCGGGAGCCGAAATCATGCCGTTCTCGCCGCTCGCCGACGAGGCACCGGATAGCTCGGCTGATTGCTGCTGGCTTCCGGGGGGCTATCCTGAGCTTCATGGTGCTAGAATTGCCGCTGCTGCCCTCTTCCGCCGTGGATTGAGGCGATTTGCCGAGACGCGTCCCGTGCATGGCGAGTGCGGTGGCTATATGGCGATGGGCGCGGGTCTGGTCGACGCCAAGGGGGAACGACACGAGATGGCCGGACTTCTTGGCCTTGTGACCTCGTTTGAAAAGCGGCGCATGCATCTTGGCTATCGGCTGGCGACGCTGACCGCGGCAGTTCCCGGCTATCCGGCTGGCGCTCGACTGCGCGGGCATGAGTTTCACTATTCGACAATCCTCGACCAACCCGATATGGCGCTCGCCAACGTTGCGGACGCCAACGGCGAGCCCGTTTCGGAAACCGGTTCACGGCGCGATCTGGCGACGGGGACGTTCTTTCACCTGATCGCGGAGGCGACATGAGCGGGTTTGTCAGTTTCGTTTCGTCCGGTCCCGGCGATCCGGAACTGTTGACGCTGAAGGCCGTCAACCGTTTGCAAAACGCCGATGCGGTGCTTTTTGACGACCTTTCGGCTGGACCCATCCTTGAACATGCGCGCGCTGGGGCCGATCTTGTCGGCGTTGGCAAGCGGGCCGGGCGACCATCGCCCAAGCAGGATCATGTAAGCCGTCTGCTGGTTGACTATGCCCGGACCGGAGCAAAAGTCGTTCGCCTCAAGTCGGGAGATTCGGGGCTTTTCGGGCGGCTGGAAGAAGAAACGACGGCGTTAATTACGGCCGGCATCGACTATGAGATCATCCCCGGCGTCACTTCGGCGATGGCAGCGGCAGCGGCGGCCGGCATACCGCTGACCCGGCGTTTGACAGCGCGGCGCGTTCAGTTTGTGACTGGCCATGATGTAACTGGCAGCCTGCCGGAAGACCTGAACATAGCGGCCCTGGCCGATCCGGCCGCCACAACCGTGATCTTCATGGGCAAGCGCACTTTTGGTGAGCTGACTCGGCGGCTGACAGAGGCTGGCATGTCGCCGGAGACGCCTGCGATACTTGCGGAAAGCGTGTCTACGCCTGCCCAAAAGATCGTTCGAGGCACGCTTTCGACGATGGAAAAGCTTATAGCGGACGAGGCATCGGATGGTCCGGCGCTCATCTTGCTCGGCCCGCTGGCGGACGGAAAATGACCGCGACTGTCGCCACCGTCTGCGCCTCCTGCCCGGCCGGGCAAAGCGGCTTGGCCCAGGCGCTGCGGACCGCTCTTGCCCTCAGGCAACTGCCAATTGAGGTACGGGAAGTCGACTGTATGTCGGGCTGCACACGCCCGTCGTCGGTCGCCTTTCGCGCGCCGGGCAAAACCGCCTATCTGTTCGGCGAGATCACGCCTGACGACCTGCCCGATCTCCTCACTTTTGCACGGCTTTATCTGGAGTCGACTGACGGCAATCTTTCAGATGCCCGCCCTCTTGGCGGCCTTCGCACCAAGGCCATCGCTCGAATCCCTGGCTGAACTGCCACAAGCGTCGCACATGGGCGGCACGCTGCCGCTTTTCCGCCTTGACCGCATGGGCTCCGTCAGGCCACATGGCTTTGCACGGTGTCCCAAGGTCGCAAAGCGTCCGGGACTGAAACGGGAATGGGGAAGGGTGGACCAAAGGCGGCACCCGAAACCTCAACCGCCCCCGCGACTGTAAGCGGCGAGCGGCTTTCCAAGGGCCACTGGTTC
>Ga0209023_10005011_pt1 | contig 14700 bp, 19 predicted proteins | sample LakOneMetagenome_FD_187468 | JGI IMG/M metagenome (GOLD analysis project Ga0209023, IMG submission 187468) | Freshwater and sediment microbial communities from Lake Erie, Canada (SPAdes) (version 2) | ecosystem: Environmental > Aquatic > Freshwater > Lentic | place: Lake Erie, Canada...
ACAACACCAACCGACCGCATACGAGCCTCAACGGGCTCACACCAAGCGAGTTTGCCAACCGTTCAAACAGGGACGAAAACCAGAACAGAGTCTACTTATAAACGAGGGCAATCAGGGGTGCAGGTCAGCCAGACGGGCGGGATATTTGGTTGACATCTTTTTGGGGATTCAACCCGGATAGTTGGGGCTGTATCGGTTTCGCAACAAAACCTAAGTTGGATTATTTTCTTAAACGAACAAAGTCTGGCGTGATTGTCGCGATCTATGTCACGAAGGGAAAGGGGCAGGAGCAAGAGCGTGGCAAGGTAGTTGGATTCTTAGAAGTATCGCATCAAAGTGGGCATGCAAAAAATTTTATATCAGGTGATCAATGGGCAATAAAGGAACGTGACCCAGCATCGCGTGGGAAGTGGCTTTTCGCATTGAAGGTTACTCGTGCATGGAAAGTTGTGGAAGAAGAACGACAGTCGATCAACAGCCTTCTTCCCAAAACGTATAGCAGCGCGCATCCTGAATTTATCGGATCTCAAGGCGTCCCTGTTGCAGCGCACGAGGTTGAGAAACTTCTCAATCTTACGGTGTATGAAGTCCCGGTTTATGGGCAAAAAAGTAAAATCGACAGCAAGATTGAATCATTTGAAAATGTTCTGCGGCCGAGTCTAGCTGTTTACCCAGCCAAAGAACCTTATTGGGTGGGGGAAACCGATGGTCCAAAGCATCTCTATATTCTTAAGCTATCGGGAAATTTGGAAAGCTATCTCGGACGTTCAGAAAGCGAGCTAGAAAACAAAATAATAGTCAAAGTAGGGTTTTCTAGAAGTCCGCTAACCCGACGCGATCAAATCCAAGCTGCTTACCCGTCCGGGATGTACAAATGGGAAGTTCTATATCCGGAGAAAATACCGATCGAGCCACCATATCCTAACGCGGAAGTAGCCATCGCAGGAGAGGATGCAATGAAGGCGCGCCTTACAAAAGATGGCGGTGAACCACTTGGGGGCGAATTCTTCCTTGCCGATGAAGGATTAGTAATCCGTACATGGCATGCAGGAAAATTCGAGGCTGAGGCAAAACTCAAGCTTCCTAGCACATCATAGCGGGTCTATTGGCGTGACTAGGTGTCTGCGCTAAAAACTCACACACCCTTCTCGCGCGACATCGTGATGCGCACGCCGGTCTTGGCGACCGTGCAATGAACGTCGAGCTTGCGGTAGCGTGAATCGATGTTGTAGCCGCGGATGAGATTGGTGCGGCTGACGCAGCGCTTGGCGCCCTTGACCGCGTCGGGCTTCGGGATGGTGAACACCAGCGCCGCCGCTGTGCCGATGAAGTCATAATAGGCTTCCGCCGGCTTCTTCTTGTCGGTCGATGCGAACACGTCGTTGGTGCGGTTGCGGCTGGCGCAACCGAGCGAAGCCTGCGTCACGGCGGGGTGTTCGAGATAGATCACGCCCGCGACCGTCTTGCCGATCTTGAGGCCGGGAATCTGGTTGGCCAGATCCTTTGCAAGATCGTCGCAGCGGTCGGCGCGGGCAGGGCTGGTGCCGAGCATCGCCGCCGCCAGAACCAGCGCTGCGGTTGAATATCCGAACAGTGAAAATCCGAACAATGAAAAACGGTGTGTCATGGTTGTCCCCCATGGGCATTGAAGCGTGCGGGCGAGGCGAGTGCAAGAGGCGCGCGGCGGATGCCTAGAACCCGCGCGTCATCACGCTCACCGCAAAGCCCACGATCATGACCACATTGAACAGCGTCGGAACCGCCACAAGGAATGTCGCGCGGCGCAGATGTTCATTGTGGGCGGCATAGGCGATGGCGCAGGCGGCCACCAGCGGGAAGGCGATGATCCTTGATGTGGTTTCCACCGCGCTGAACGCGCTCTTGAACTCAAGCCCATGCGTGACCACCGACGGCATGTCGCTCAGCCATGTCATGATGATGATCGTGCCGAGCGCGATGATGGCATGGCGCACGCGGCCCATGGCGGCGAATACGATGGCGGCAATGGCCAGAACCGGATGCGCGGCGAGGTGGGCCTTCACCAGCCCGCCGCCGATGCCGGAGCCGATATGCGACATGTCGCCGAACAGCGCCGGCGCATCGGAGAGACCCAGCCAGGCTTCGATCAGGGCCAGAATGATGAGAACGGTGCGCAGCCCGGCCATGCGCGGGGCCGGCGCGGGGTGAATGTCTTCGGCAATGACCGGCGTGGCGGGGGGCATGTCTGAAAGTCCTGAACGAAATCCATTCTGAAAGGCCGCAAGTTAGCGCGTCCGTGGGCCGCGCACAGCCGCCCTGCGAAAGGCGGATCGGCTTTGGCCATCTTCCCTTTGTCGGAAAAGCGATTAGAACGGTTCAAACCAGACGCAGGCAAGAGCTGGGCCATTGAAAGTCCAGCGCTTTTTGCCTTTCCAACCCGCGAGACCCGCTATGAACGCTCCGACCGCCATCCCGTCGCCCAAGGCCGTTCCGCCCTACAAGCACACCCCGCTGTTTCCGCTGGGCAAGGACAAGACGCCTTACCGGAAGATTTCCAGCGAGGGCGTCCGCGTCGAGATGGTGATGGGCAAGGAGATGCTGGTGGTGACGCGCGAGGCGCTGCGCGCGCTCTCCGAAGCCGCCTTCGGCGACATCAACCACTATTTGCGGCCGGGCCATCTGCAGCAGCTTCGCAACATCCTTGACGACAGCGAGGCGAGCGACAACGACAAGTTCGTTGCGCTCGATGCGCTGAAGAATGCCAACATCGCCTCCGGCGGCGTGTTGCCGATGTGCCAGGACACCGGCACCGCGATCATCATGGGCAAGAAGGGCGCGCGGGTCATCACCGATGGTGACGATGAAGCTGCCTTGAGCGAGGGCGCGCGCGACGCGTATCTGCGCCGCAACCTGCGCTACTCGCAGGTGGCGCCGCTCTCCATGTTCGAGGAGAAGAACACCGCCAACAACATGCCCGCGCAGACCGAGATCTACGCGGAAGGCGATGATGCCTACAAGTTCATGTTCATGGCCAAGGGCGGCGGCTCCGCCAACAAGAGCTTCCTGTTTCAGGGTACGCCGTCGCTTTTGACGCGTGATCGCCTGCTGGCGTTCCTGAAGGAGAAGGTGCTGACGCTCGGCACCGCCGCATGCCCGCCGTATCATCTCGCCATTGTCATCGGCGGCACCTCGGCTGAGCTTTGCATGAAGACGGTGAAGCTCGCCTCGGCGCGCTATCTCGACGAACTGCCGACGCAGGGCTCGCCGGACGGCAACGCCTTCCGCGATCTGGAGATGGAGCAGGAAATTCTAAAGATGACGCAGAGCCTCGGCGTCGGCGCGCAATTCGGCGGCAAATATTTCTGCCATGACGTGCGCGTGATCCGCATGCCGCGCCACGGCGCGTCGCTTCCCATTGGTCTTGGCGTGTCGTGCTCGGCGGACCGTCAGGTGCTCGGCAAGATCACCAAGGATGGTGTCTATCTCGAGGAACTTGAACACAATCCGGCAAAGTATCTGCCGGAGGTGGAGACCAGGCTCGGCAGCGAGGTGGTGGAGATCGATCTCAACCGGCCGATGAAGGACATCCTCGCCACGCTGTCGAAGAACCCGATCAAGACCCGGCTGTCGCTGACCGGCACCATGATCGTCGCGCGCGACTCGGCCCATGCGAAGCTGCGCGAGCGGCTGGAGAAGGGCGAGCCGCTGCCGGATTACTTCAAGAACCATCCGATCTATTACGCCGGTCCCGCGAAGACGCCGGAAGGCTATGCCTCCGGCTCGTTCGGCCCGACCACGGCGGGACGCATGGATTCGTTCGTCGACCAGTTCCAGGCGGCAGGCGGCTCGATGGTGATGTTGGCGAAGGGCAACCGCTCGGCGGCGGTGCGCGACGCCTGCAAGAAGTACGGCGGTTTCTATCTCGGCTCGATCGGCGGCTCTGCGGCCAACCTCGCCGAACACTGCATCAAGAAGGTCGAGGTGGTGGAATATCCAGAACTCGGCATGGAGGCGATCTGGCGCATCGAGGTCGAGAATTTTCCGGCCTTCATCATCATGGATGACAAGGGCAACGACTTCTTCAAGGAATTGAATCTGGGGTAGTCCAGCCTCGCGGTGAGGTGGAGTGCTTCACCGTTCTCAGTTGTCATCACCGGGCTTGTCCCGGTGATCCCGATTGACGAGGCGCTGTGCTCTGCTTGATCGAGATGGCCGGGACAAGCCCGGCCATGACAATTGTTGTATATTCCGCAAGAGTACGATTGTTATCCCGGAGTTTGAGGCGCGCTTACCACGCAGCCTGGATCGAGCCCTTGAACTTGCTGTCGATGAAGTCCTTCACCGGCTGCGAGCGGTACACTTCGATGAACTTCTTGATCCGCGGATCGTCCTTGCGGTCCTCGCGCGCGGCGAACAGCAGGGTGAAGTAGGGCTTTGCATCGGGATTGGACGTCTCGGGGATCAGCGCCTTGTTGAGGTCGAGCCCGGCCAGATAAGCGTAGTTCGACGACACGAAGGCCGCGGCCACGTCATCGAGCGAGCGTGCGAGCTGCGCGGCGTCGATTTCCACGATCTGCAGCTTCTTCGGATTGTCCGCCACGTCCTGAACGGTGGCCTTGATGCCGACGTCGGGCTTCAGCTTGAGGAAGCCGGCCTTCTCGAACAGCACCAGCGCGCGCCCGCCATTGGTCGGATCGTTCGGAATGGCGATCTTCGCACCGTTCGGAATGTCCGCGACCTTGGTGTATTTCTTCGAATGGATGCCGCCGGGCACCAGAATCGAATCGTCGAGCGCGACCAGCTTGTAGTTGCGGGCCTTCGACTGGTTGGCGAGATAGAACTTGTGCTGGAAATTGTTGAGGTCGATGTCGCCTGCATCCAGCGCGGCATTCGGCTGGTTCCAGTCGGTGAACTCGATGATCTCCGCCTTGAGGCCCTGCTTTTCGGACAGCTTGGCCGCTTCGCGCAGGATGTCGCCATAAGGACCGGCGGAGACGCCGATCTTCAGCGGCTTGTCGTTGGTGGCGGACTGCGCCAGCGGCGCGGCCACGAATGAAGCGAGCAGAAGCCCCGAGGCGGCGAGGGACAGGAAACGGAATCGGGTAAGAGCGGTCATGGTGTGTGATGTCTTCGTGTTCGGTGGTTGATAACGGCATCATCGGATGCCTGAACGCGCCGCATGTTGCGCGTTGTGCGTATGCGAATGATCGGCCAGCCGAACCTGATGCGTCAATGAAATGGAATTACGAAGAATCATGCAGCCATAGGCTGCTCTTCGCGCGATCCGCGCGCATGCAGGCCAATTGTTGTTTCGGTCCCTGTGCGCGGTATTGATCGTGTTCGGAGAGGGCGTTACTTGCCCGGCGCGATGCCCTTGAACGACAGCCGCAGCGCGGCTTCGACGCGCGGGTCGTTCTTCTTCCACATGCCGTCGCTGATCAGCGATGCAATGCCGTGCACCACGGCCCAGGCCAGCGCCAGCGCATCCGGATCGACGGGTTTGCCCGGATCAGCCTGAAGTTCGGCGACGGCGACACGCAACTGTTCGAACGCGCCCGGCACGCCGTCTTTCTCCGTCTTGCCGTTCGAACCGAAGCGGCTGAAGGCGAGGCGAAACAGACGCGGCTCGGCGGCGGCGAAATCGATGTAGGCCAGTGCCGAGGCATGAAGGCGCTTTCTTCCGGTCAGGCCCGCGGTGGCTTTCAGTGAGCGTTGCGCCAGGAGCGCCAGCGCTTCGGTGGCGACAGCCGCCAGCAATTCATCCTTGTCGGCGAAATGCTTGTACGCGGCGCCAGAGGTGACACCGGCGCCGCGGGCCGCTTCGCGCAGGCTGAAACTTTCCGCGCCGTCCTTGCGGACATGCTCGAGCGCCAGCGCGACCAGCGCGCTGCGCAGATCGCCATGGTGGTAGGCCTCTTTTTTCGCGACTCTCATGTAACTGTTGTTTACATCGGCGCGGGTTCGCCGTAAAGTATGCGGTGTTCACTTAAAAGCAAAAGTATGGAGAGGGAGAACAACGATGAGCCAGGTGGAGAGCACAGCCGAGACGCCGTTCTGGGAGCGGGGCAACCTCGCGCCGGTCCATGAAGAGGTGACTGCATTCGATCTGCCGGTGGAGGGCGCGATCCCGCCCGAACTGAACGGACTTTATGCGCGCAACGGTGCCAACCCCCGCGAGGGTCATTCCGGCCACTGGTTCATTGGCGACGGAATGCTGCATGGCGTCTCGCTGAACAACGGCAAGGCGGAATGGTATCGCAACCGCTGGGTCCGCACGCCGCGCTTCAACGGCGCGCCGCGGCGGCCGGGTATTCCCGATATCCGCAGCAGCACCGCCAATACCAATGTGCTGGCGCATGCCGGAAAGATCATGGCGCTGGTCGAAAACGCGCTGCCCATGATGATGACCCGTGAGCTGGATACGGTGGGCTTTCACGATTACGGCGGCAAGCTCGACACGCCATTCACGGCGCATCCGAAAATCTGCCCGACCACGGGCGAACTGCACTTCTTCGGTTACGGCTTTGTGCCGCCGTTCCTGACCTATCATGTGGTTGATGCCGCCGGCACGCTGATCCGAAGCATTCCAATTCCGGTCAAGGCATCGACCATGGTGCACGACTTCGCGATGACCTCGGGCCACGTCATCTTCATGGATCTGCCGGTGGTGTTCGATATGCCTGCCGCGCAGCGCGGCACGATGCCATTTGCGTGGAGTGAAACCTATGGCGCGCGGCTCGGCATCCTCAAGCGCGGCGCGGGCATCGAGTCGCTGCGCTGGGTCGAGATCGAGCCGTGTTACGTCTTCCATGTCGCCAATGCGTTCGAGGAGGCGGACGGCAGCATCGTGATCGATGTCGCCTGGTACAACGAGTTGTGGCGGGGCGGTCCGTCCGCAACATCATTTGACACCGCGAAGCTGCGGCGCTGGCGCGTCCCGCCGGGTGCAACGAAAGCGCAGGAGCAGACACTGGACGACCGCTCAATCGAGTTTCCGCGTGTGAACGAGAGCCTTGCCGGTCTGCACCACGACATCGTCTATGCGGTCGATACCGGCACGGAAGCGCTGATCAGTGAGAGGCGCAGTTCGATCCGCAAATATGACATGAAGACAGGCAGCAGCGCGGAGCATGTCTTTCAAAATGGCGTGTCGAGCGAGTTCGTCCATGTGGCGGGCAAGGGCGGCACGAGCGAGGATGACGGCTGGCTGATCGGGTTTGTCTACGATCGCGCCCGCAATGCCAGCGATCTCATGATCCTCGATGCGCAGAAGATCGAGTCGAAGCCGGTGGCGCGGATTCAGTTACCGGCGCGGGTGCCGCAGGGCTTCCACGGCAACTGGATGCCGGGGGTGTAGTTTGCATCATGCCTTGCCGTAAGGAAGACGTGGATCACCGGGACAAGCCCGGTGATGACGTCCGTAAGTGTTGCAGTGTGCGGCGCTTTACAAGTTGCCCCTCACCCTGACCCTCTCTCCGTAAACGGGGAGAGGGCGAAGATGCTTACGCCCGCTTGCCCTTGAACGGGAAGCTGCCCATCGGGCCGATGCTGACATCGCCGGAGATGGAATCGCCGTCGACCTTGCCCGAGAAGGCCAGCGTCAGCGGCATCGGATTGGTGATCGACGCCTTCCATGCAACGTCATTGCCGTTCACAGTGCCGTCAACGATGTCCGCTTCGTTGCCGTCCGCGGCCTGCTTGCCGGTCAGCACGCCGCCATTGCTCGTCAGAGCCAGTGTCGCCTCGCGATCGCCGAGTGGTGTGCTCAAGGTAATGTTCCAGTTGCCGTCGACTGCCATATGTTTCCCTCTCTCCGCGCGCCGCTACGCCTGAATTGGTTCTGAAGCGGGATGCGCCAGCGCCGATATAGCGCATTTTACTGTCCATGCGAATTTTGCACCGTGTGCATGCACCGGTGAGCACCGGCCGCCTGGTCATACTTTACGAATTCTTAGGACGCCCTTCCTACGGTCTGGGCATATAGGCATATCTACGTAATTTCAGAGTCATGGATAAAGACAAGCGGGGCGCTCCTCGCGTCAATTTTGAGCGCGGTGTGACTGTCCGGATTCTCGCCATTGACGGGACGTGGCAGCGCGAATGCGAGATGCTCGATGTCTCGGAAACCGGCGCTTTGCTGCGCGTTCTCGGCAGCCTTGCAGGTCTCGATCTGAAAGAGTTCTTTCTGGTCCTGTCATCGCGCGGCACGGCGCACCGCCGCTGCTCGCTGGCATGGGTGGAAGGCGACCGCATCGGTGCAGGCTTCGTCAAGGACAAGCCGGTCAAGAAAAAGGGTTCGCTCAAGCGGGCCTAGAGGCGGGATTGCCGTCAGCTGCAGTTCGTCACCTGATTGGAGCACAGCCTGCGCCACCAGCCGCGCACCTTGTCGTGGCTTTCCACCAGCGCCCAGTAGCCGCTGCAGGCGAGGATTTTCTTCGGTCCGCCATCGGGGCCGATCTCATTGCCGCCTTCCGTTTTCGCTGGCATCCAGTTTGAGTCCGCGTGCGGCGCTTGATAGAGGCCGCCCATCCGCGTGTCGCCATTGGCATATTGCGCGCCGACCTTGTTCGCGGATACCCAGCCGCGCCCGGCGTAGGGCTTCGGCGCATTGCGCGGATAGGATTTGCCCTCATAGTCCTTGCCCGGCGGCTGCGCGCCCTGGATGAGGAACCAGCCGTCCTTGTAGCCGATGATGTTGAATTCGGTCAGCCAGCCGCCCTCGGGCGTGTTCTCGCTGCCGTCTTTCGCCTTGAGCTTGTAGGGTGCGGGCAGCGTGCCGAGCACTTTCGATGTCACATCGGGGGCCGCGCGCACGTTCAGCCCCTTCGGGTCCTTGTCCTCCGACCAGCCATGGATGTCGCAGGGCATGGTGCCGGCGGGAAGCGATTTCGCTTTCGCCAGCAGCTCCGTGTGCAGCTTGTCGTACTCGCCTTCATCATGCGCGGCGCTGATGACGCGTTCGATCTCGCTGGACACTTTCTTGTCGCGCGGGCGCAATTCGCCCGACACGGCTTTGAGCTTGCCGTCCTCGCGGCTCAGCTTCACCACCAGCATATGTCCGCTTTCGAAAGCGCTTGCAGGTGTTTTCGGATCGTTCGCGCTTTTCGGATAGGCGGCGATGATGCCGGTGAGCGTCTTGGTGTCGGCGGGATCGGTGCTGGTTTCGCCAAAGCCGAGGCCCGCCACATAGCCGTCCGGCAGGAACGGGAGCGCGCTTGCGAACCATTCCGGCTGCGCCGGTGGCGCTGTGACCGGCTGGGCCGACGCCTGTGTGACAAGGACGATGCTGGCGAGGAGAGCGGCGAGACGCATCATGATCCCGTCACATCGCTCACAACTTAGCTTGCTGTTTGTGTCTGAGTCCGCGCGGCGATCGCAGCGGCGCGCAGCTTTCGTGTGATGGCGATGCGGAAGATCACATACTGGATTGCGAAGGCGACAACCTTGGCGCCGATCGCGATCACGGTGACATAAAACGCCCACAGCTTGACGTCGCCGGTCATGGCCGTGGCCACGACGCCTGCGCCGAGCACGAACATCAGAGCAGCCCAGGCATAGCCTGCGATGGTCGCGAGGTGAGGGATGTTGTCGCGGACCATCGGCGGCGAGTAACGCAGCATCCAGTCCTTGCGCAGCATGATCGCGCCGATGGCGAAATGCGCGATGCTGGGCTTGATCAGGACGAAACGGGGATCTTTGGTCAGCAGCGTCGCGGTGCCGAGGACGATCACCAGCGCGAGGCTGGCCCATGTCATGATGTCGAGCTTTTCGCTGCGCAAGTGCGCGCGGATGAATTGCGCAATGGCGCCCGCGATGGCGACGCCGGTCGCGATGATGATGTCTCCCGTCGCGGCATAGACCACGAGGAAGACGATGGTGGAAAAGAAATCGGCGAAGAGCTGACGGAAGACGGTGGCCATGGCGGCGACTGTCACACAGCGCCCGGCGCGGGAGCAAGAGCCTTCAGCGCGGAATGCGGAGGAAGCGGCGTGCTGACGGGCTTGGTGCCCGGCTTGCAGGCGCAGTTGGACACCGAGCCTGTGACCTCGGCGGGAATGGCCAGCGAGGCTGACGCGGTGTCGTCACCGGCGAGCGTGATGCCGGTGAGGGTGAGGACCAGCGCGAGGCTGGCCCAGATCGCAACACTCGGCTGTGCGCCGGTGGTCCGACCAAAGACAACTTGCGCGATGACGACGGTGACGGCCGCGAGGGCGGACAGCAGCACGTCGCCGATCAGCACGAAGGCTGCGAAGAAGACGGCAGTGGAAAGAAAGCCGAGAAGAATCCTGAAAGTGGTGCGGGCCATTGGTGGCTCCTTGGTCTGTAAAGGGTGAGGCCGGGATCAGGCAGCAGCCGTGGTGGCGCTGGCCGCGATCCCTGCGCGAACGTGCTTCGGATACCATTGGGTGAAGTAGATGGCGCTGTTGCGGATCGTGAAGGCGATGGCCGCGCAGATCCATAACGGCATGCTGGGGACGTAGATCGCCACCATGTCGGCGGCGAGCATAAGAACGAAGGCTGCGCTCCAGGCCCAGGTGAGGATGTAGTTGGTACGCAGGAAGACGGGGCGCTGCGCGGTTTCGGCATCGACCACTTCCCGCGCATGCTGCAGCGTGAAGGGCTTGCGGATGGCGATCGACCCGAGGGCCAGGATCAGAATGCTGCCGTCGACGGCGAGCCGGACCGAGGTCGGGCTCATGTCGGTGGCGATCAGGTGATAACCGGCGAGCGAAGCGAAAATGGCCAGTGCGCCCGCGGTCAGCATCTTGATCGAGCGGCCGGTGACCATATCTCGCAGGACCAGGCCGAGGGCGACAGCGGCGCTCGCCAGGAGGCTGACCTTGGCGGTGGTCAGCATCATCAGCGTGGCGAAGGTTGCGAACGGGGCAAGGATCAGAAAGAGGGCCATGGCTGCCTGCCGGGTGAATATCTTGACGTTGTAAAGATGCATTTAGGCCCTCACCGGGGAGTCGTCAAGGAAAATCTTGACAGCGTCAAAATGCATACCTAGATTGCACCCATGGCCGGTCCAAATGCAGCAAAGCTTGCGGACAGCTCCCGCACCCGTTCGGGGGCAAGAAAATCTGTTGCGAAGTCCGTTGTGGCCCGAAAGACAGGCGTTTCCGCGCCGAAAAAGCCGCGCGCCGGCGGCGCTGCTGCACATAAGACTGATCGCGACACCCCCTATCATCACGGCGATTTGCACGAGGCGCTGCTTCAGGCCGCCAAGCGCGTTGCCGAACGCGACGGTTTCACCGGGCTTTCCCTGCGCGCCGTGGCGCGCGAGGCAGGCGTCTCCCATGCCGCGCCCGCCCATCATTTCGGTGATGTGACGGGGCTGCTGAGCGAGCTTGCGGCTGTCGGCTTCAAGAAATTCTCCGAACAGCTCGGTGCGGCGACCTGCAACGAGACGTCCGGCGAATCCGTGGCGGCCCGGAAGGCGAGCGCCTATGTGGCGTTCGCGCGGGATAATCCATGCCTGTTCCAGTTGATGTTCCGCGGCGAGCGGCTCGACCATGACAGGCCCGCGCTGCGCGAGGCGTCGGAGGCGGCTTTCATCAAACTGGCCAGCGTTGTTGCCGCGCGCCGTCATGAAGACGTTGCGCCCGATCACCTGACGCTGGAGCAGGCGGCCGATATCGCGCGAATCTGGTCGATGGTGCACGGTTTTGCGATGCTTTATCTCGATGGCCGGCTTGCGCCGATCATGGACGGCCTGCCACCCGGCTCGACCGAAGAGGCATTGCTGGCGGCGATGTTGACCCCGGATTCTCCGAAGTAAACTGCGGCTGCGGCTACTTTATCGCGGCAGTGCCAGTTCCACGCCGCGACCGCTCGCGCCCACCACCTTCACCTTGCCGCTGTCACATTTGAAATCGCGGGCGAGCGTATCCGCCGCCTCGCGGGCGAGGTCGATGGCGTTGGCATTGGCCTTCACGTCGACATAGGCGACATGACAGACGCTCGTGCCGGGCTTTTCGCCCGCCGATGCAAGCCGTGTCACCACAAACAACTGCTTTGTTTTCGGGCGGCCGTCCTTGTCCTCGTCCTCGATATCCGCCAGATGCCAGCGCTGGATCATGGCGATGGGCGGCTTGCCCTTCGCTTCATGCCGCCATTCGACGGTATGCGTGGTCGAACTGAACGGTCCGAACCATGCCTTGGCCGCGGGTTCTGCTTCCGCCGCCTTGCGGGTACGGCCCACGGTGACGGTTTCGCGCAGGTCACCTTCGCTGACCACGACAACAAGGCCTGCAGGGCCGGAACACGCGCGCGTGCCACCGCCATCGTCCTCATGCACGGCGCCGACCTGCCGGCACAGTTTCGGCTCGGTGGAGGTGTAACTGCTGACATTTGAGGCCGTCTGCGCCATCGCCGCACTGAGAGTCAGCAGCGTGGATGTCAGCGTGAGGGCGGCAAGGGACGTGCGGGACATGCGGGGAACCGGTCGTTCTGGGCAGTGGTGACGATTTTGCCTGCATTGGTCGCATCAGGCGTGTGGATCGTTCATGCTGTCCTTGCGAAAAACGTGTCATGATGCGCGGAATCGCATTAGAACCGCTGTCAGCGCGCGCCAGCGTCTCCGTTCAAGCGTCGTCCCCGTTCAGTCGTGTTGTGAGCCATGCCCGAAATCTCGTCCAGCAAGCCCTATCGCATCGGCCGGTCCAAGACCGGGCTCGGTCTCTTCGCCACCCAGAAGATCAAGAAGGGCACCAAGATCATCCGCTACTTCGGGCCGCTGCTTGATTCGAAGAACAAGAAGCACGACGATATCGACAACAAGTACCTGTTCGAAATCAACAATCGCTGGACCATCGACGGTTCCACGCGCAAGAACATCGCCCGCTATATCAACCACGCCTGCCGCCCGAACGCCGAGTCGGATGTTAATTCGCGCAAGCGCAAGGTCGTGATCCGCGCGATCAAGACCATCGAGCCGGGCGAAGAGATCAACTACGACTACGGCACCGATTATTTCAAAATTTTCCTCAAGCCCATCGGCTGCAAGTGCGACCACTGCGAGAAGAAGCGGGCGAAAAAGCGCGCCGAGGAGCGCGCTGAAAAGCTGCGGCTGAAACTCAAGGCCGAGAAGAAGGCCGCCAAGAAAGCCTCAAAGAAGGCGGAAAAGAGCGCCCGCAAGGTGACGAAGGCCGCCAGCAAGGCTGCCAAGAAGCGCAATCTGCTCGGCACGGCCAAAGCCAATGCCCATGCGCGCGGCACTGGCAAGCCGACCAGGACCAAGGCCTCGCGGACAAAGCCGCTGTCGCGCGTGCAGTCGAAGAGCGCCGCCCGCGCCAAGCGCGCGTCATAAACCTGACGCGCGCTGCATCGCCTTAGCGGCGGATCAGCACCACACCTGCGATCAGCAAGGCTGCGCCGATCAGGCGCGGCAGGTCGACCGTGCGCTGTGCCAGCCCCAGCCAGCCGAAATGGTCGAAGGCGATGGATGCGATCATCTGGCCTGCGATCAGAACCGAGATGAAGGTCGCCGCGCCGAGCACCGGCACCAGATAAATCGCAAGGCCGATGAAGATCGCACCGAACAGGCCGCCGCTCCATGCCCACCACGGAATCCGGCTGGCGACAGCGGCGGACGGGATCGGATCGCGCAGCACCACCGCGAGCAGCACCATGCAGAGCAGGCCGAGGAAGTAGCTCGCAAATCCGGACCAGACAGCGGAATCGAGCGCCGCCCGCAGGTTGGCATTGAGAGCCTGCTGAATAACGATGCTGATGCCCGCAGCGAAAGCGAGCGCGATAGGCAGGGCGACGGTGTGCATTGTCTGTCTCTTATTATTTTGTTGGGCGCGGTTCCGCTTATAGTCCCTTGAACATGTTTCCTGCGAGCAGCAGCAGATAGCTGATCCCCAGCGTTGCGAAGCCGTGGCCGCTGATGAACGGGATCTTGATGCGCGCATAGACCGCGAGCGCGGCCAGAATGGCGAGAACGATGGAGATGAGAAAAATCGGAAACGATGGCGCGCTGAGATTCATGACAGGTCCCCGGATGAATGCGCCGCACGATTGCGGCGAGGGGACTGAAGCGCGCGGAAAGCGGTTCCGGCAAGGGCCGGAGCGGCTCATTCTGTGGATGAAAGGACCGGTTTATTCAGCGATGACGGCTTCGACAGCCTTGATGGTCTGCTGGATCGCGGCGATTTCGTGAATCAGCACGGTCGAGAGCTTCGGTCCGCGCATGCGCATTTCCATCACCAGTTCGCGGCGGCGTTCGCGCAGCAGCACCAGCGGCAGACGATGATCGAATGCATCCTCATTCGCTTCAGCTTCGTCGCCGAAATCCGCTTCCATGACCGACATATCCGGCTCCCATGACAACGGGGAGAGCCTACCTGCTGCGGATTAAATGGCCGGAACGGAGATCGGTAAAATTGGATCGAAACGCAAAAAGCCGGGCGGATGGCATAGTCCGCCCGGCTTTTGGTTACGAAGTGCTTAGCGGGCGGCGACGGCGTCCGCGCTCTTGCGCAGGCCGATGAATTCCAGCTCCGCGAACACGCCGACCGCAATGGCCTGCATCACGATGAAGACCTGCCCGAGCAGGTTGGGCGAGACCCAGCCGCTGGCGAGCAGTGCAATGCTGTCGACAGTCCAGACTGCATTGATGGCAATGACGGCCCATACCGCCATCTTCGGCATCATCTCGCGCGAGGCGAGATAGCCGACGCCGAGAACGAACACCACGAGCACGAGGCCGGTGTT